>Ga0066798_10000962_pt1 | contig 13099 bp, 10 predicted proteins | sample PersoiDNA2013203_FD_70961 | JGI IMG/M metagenome (GOLD analysis project Ga0066798, IMG submission 70961) | Permafrost soil microbial communities from the Arctic, to analyse light accelerated degradation of dissolved organic matter (DOM) -... | ecosystem: Environmental > Terrestrial > Soil >...
CGGCCAGGACGCCGGGGATGAGCAGCGGGAAGAGGATCTTGGTGAAGACCTTCCCGATCGAGGCCCCGGACATCCGTGCCGCGTTCTCGATGGTCGGGTTGATCTGCTCGATGAACGGCGTCATCGTCATGATCACGAACGGGACCGAGGGCACGAGGTTCACGAGGATCACCGCGGTGAGCGTGCGTCCGAGCCCGAAGTTGTACATCACGGTGGCCAGCGGGATGCCGTAGGTGATCGGCGGCATCATGACCGGCAGCAGGAAGAGCAGGGTGACGGCCTTCTTGAACGGAAAGGTGCGTCGCGCGAGCAGGTAGGCGGCCGGGACGCCGATGAGCACGGCCACGACGATGACGAGCAGGGCGACCGTGAGCGTGACACCGATGATCTGCGCCATGCCGAAGGTGTCCCAGGCCCCCGTGTACCAGCTGGTCGTGAAGGACTCGGGGAGCCAGGTGCTGAACCACCCCTTCCCGAAGGAGTCCACGACGACGCTGACGAGGATCCCGATCAGGAAGATGAAGAACGCGGCTGTGCCGGCCCAGACGAACCAGGTCGACGGTGCGGCCGCGAGCGATCGCTCGCCGGGCGCACGAGCCGCGGCATTCCTCGCGTTCCGCGCAGCGCGTCCGCGCTGGATCGGTGCGCGAGTGCCCAGCGGAGCAGTCTGTGTCGCCATCAGCCCTTGCCTCCAGTCGAACCCTTGTACATGGACGACCTCCACAGGAGGACCAACGCGATCACGACCAGCTCGACGACGCCCGTCATCACGGCGATCGTCGATGCCATCGGGTAGTCGTTCTGCTCGCCGAACGCCCGGAATGCCATGAGCGACATGACGCGCGTCGAACCCATGGCGTCACCGACGAGCCGGGCGGACGGGAAGACGCTGAACGCGAGCACGAATGTCAGGATGAACGTCGTCGCGAGCCCGGGTGCGAGCAGCGGGAGGATCACTCGCCGGAATCGTTGGACCCAGTTCGCGCCCATCGTCTTCGCCGCCGCCTCGATCGAGGGGTCGATCCCGGACAGGTACGAGGAGATCAGCAGGAAGGCGAACGGGAACCCGGAGATGACCAGCGAGAAGACCACGCCGAGGTAGTTGTTCACGAGGGCGAGCGGCTGGTCGATCACGCCGATCTGGATGAGGAACCGGTTGAGCCAGCCCTGGCGCCCCGCGAAGATCAGCAGGCCTTGCGCGGTGAGCACCGTGCCGAGCGTGATCGGAAGGACGAGGAGGGTGGTCAGCAGCTTCTTGCCGCGGAAGCGACGTCGGAGCTTGAAGGCCATCGGTACCGAGGCCAGCACGTTGAAGAGTGCGACCGGCAGGGCCAGGCGCATCGTCAACCAGACCGAGTCGAACACGAACGAGTCCTTGAAGAACCCGACATAGTTCGAGAACGCGCCCGCCCCCCACTTCTCCTGCATCGCGGGCGACGGCTGGAACGTCAGGCCGATCCCGTAGGAGAAGGGGTAGATGAACAGGGCCAAAGCGAAGAACAGCGCCGGGACGAGCATCCACAGGGACTTGTCGACCCCTCGCTCGGCGAGCCGGTGCCGCAGGCTCGCCGTCGACCTGGTCCGGGCGCGGCCGGGAGCCGTCGGTGCGCTCATGTGCGTACCTCCAGCAGCTCCCTCTCCTCGACCGACAGCGTCGACGGGCCGAGGAGATCCGCCGCGAAGACGAGCACGCGCGCGGGGTCCGCCGTGAGCTCGACGACGCTGCCGATGTCGGGGGCATGGTCCGCGCGCACGTGGAGGTTCCGGCCGTCGGGGCCTGTGACCCCGACCGCGAACTCGCGACCGTGGTACTCGACCACGGACACCGTCGCTGTCACCGAGTTCCCTGCGTGCGCGGGAACAGCGGGGGAGACGACCACGAGGTCTTCAGGGCGGATCGCGACCCGGACGTTCTCACCGACGGTCACCGGCTGGGCCGCGGTCCCGCGCAGCGTGAATCCGGGCGCCCCGACCGTGACGGCCGAGCCGTTGACGGCGGTGACCTTGAGGTCGACGAGGTTGCGGTACCCCATGAAGTCGGCGACGTGCCAGTTCGCCGGGTGGTTGTGGAGCTCCGCCGGCGTGCCGATCTGCTGGACGCGGCCCTCACGCAGGACGACGAGCCGGTCCGCCATGGACAGCGCCTCCTCCTGGTCGTGGGTCACGTACAGCGTCGTCAGGCCCAGCGACTGGTGCAGGCGCCGGATCTCGGTGCGCATCTCCAGCCGCAGCTTGGCGTCGAGGTTCGACAACGGCTCGTCCATCAGGACCAGCCGCGGTTCGACGACCACGGCCCGCGCGATCGCGACCCGCTGCTGCTGACCGCCCGAGAGCTGCCCGGGCAGCTTCGTCGCGTGCTGCTCGAGCTTGACGAGGGCGATGGCGTCGGCGACGCGTCGCTTGATCTCGACCTTGGGGATCTTGCGCATCTCCAGGCCGAACGCGATGTTCTTCTCGACCGTGAGGTGAGGGAACAGGGCGTAGTTCTGGAAGACCATGCCGAAGTCGCGCTTCTCGGCAGGGAGCAGGTCGACGCGCTGGTCGTCGATGAAGATCTCACCGTGCGTGAGCGGGAGCAGCCCGGCGAGACAGTTGAGCGCCGTCGACTTGCCGCAGCCCGACGGTCCGAGCAGGGCGATGAACTCGCCCTGCCGGATCGTCAGGTCGAGGCCGACCAGGGCGTCCTGACCACCGAAGCTGCGTCCGACGTTCTTCAGCCGGAGGGACTGGAATGCTCTGGTCGGCGTCGACATGACTTACTTCACCGTGTACTTTCCGGTACCGACCTCGCGGTCCCACATGTCGAACGCCGTGACCAGGTTGGCCGGCGTGAGCGGAGTCGCCTTGGGCATCTTCTCGATGAGGGCGTCGTACCAGCTGCGGCCGAAGTCCTTGATGGCGGTCTGGCTCGCCGCCGGTGCGTTGTCGAGCGTGGCGCCCTTCACGGACGGCCCCGGGTAGAAGTAGCCGTTGTCGTACGCCATGGCGTTGACGTCGGGGGTGAGCATGTACTGCAGGAGCTGGAGGATCGCCGACATCTTGTCGGGCGTCTGGCCCTTGGGAACGACGGCGTAGTGGGCGTCAGTCACCCACGTGAACTTGTCGAACGCGGCGGCCTCGATGGTCTTCGGCTCGGTGCCGAGGACTCGGGGGTTGATGTCCCAGCCGGTCGTCGTCGGGATCAGGCTCCAGGTTCCGTCTGCCATGTTCGAGATGACCTGACCGGTGCCCGTCGGGTAGTTGTCGACGTACTGACCGAGGTCCTTGAGGTAGGCCCACGTCTTCTCCCAGCCGTTCACCGGGTCGCTCGGGTCCTTGTCGCCGAGCATGTACGGCAGGCCCATGAGGAAGGTCCGACCGGGGCCGGAGTTGGCCGGACGCGCGTAGCCGAACTTGCCGGGGTGTGCCTTGGCCCAGGCGAGGAGCGCCTCGGGCGTCTTCGGCACGTCCTTCACGACGGCCGGGTCGTACTGCATCAGTGGACCCGACGGGTAGTAGGTGGTCACGACGCCGAAGTCGCCAGCCAGGGTCTGCATCTTCGCGGCAGGGTCGATGTAGGTCTTCATGTTGGACAAGCGGTCGCCGTAGTCCTTGACGATCGGTGTCCACAGGTTCTGCCCGACGCCCGCGGACAGGCCGTCGGTGCCGGTCATCACGAGGTCGACCGACAAGTTCTTGCTGTCGACCTGCGGCTTGATCGTCCCGACGAGGTCCGGTGCGCCGGCGCTCTCCCAGGACACGGACGCGACGATGTCCGGGTGGGCCTTGACGAACGCGTCGACCATCGGACCGGTGAGCTTCTGGTTCCCCGCGACATCGAGGATGTGCAGGCTGACGGGGGCCGACGGCTTGTCCGGTACGGAGCTCGCGGCGCCAGTCGCTGCGCCGGTCGCGGTGCTGGCGGCCGTCTTGGCGGTCGCACCCGAGTTCGGCGCGGCGCATGCGGCGAGGACGACACCGAGTGCCGCGACACCGGCGACGAGCTGGAGTGATCGGGAGATCTTCATTGACAGCCTTCTCTCTGATGGGGTCCGGGCACCGTTGCCCGAACCGCTGGCCGCGCAGGTGACGCTCAGGCCGTGCTTCGCAGGCCGCTCTCGGCCGCTCTGGGACCGGTCGACTCGCGCACCACGAGCTGGAACGACAGGTCGTGGTGGTGCGTCGCCGGCGCGGACGGGTCTCGGATGAGGCCGAGCAGCACGTCGACGCCGGCGCGCCCACAGTTGACGAGCGGGATCCCGACGCTGGTCAGCGCCGGTGAGCTCAGCGCCGCCATCGGGATGTTGTCGACGCCGACGACACTGATCTCGCGGGGGACCGCGACGCCCCGTTGGCGCAGGCGGTCGAGCAGCCCGAGCGCGACGAGGTCGTTGTAGGCGAGCACAGCGGTCGCTCCGCTCGCGATGAGGACGTCCGCCGCGGCGACGCCTCCGGAAACGTAGGGCTTGAAGGACCCGAGGTCGATGAGCTCGGTGTCGGGGTGCTCGGCCGCGACCGTTCGCGCTGCCGCGAGCCTTTCCTGGCTCGACCAGGACGTGCTCGGTCCGCCGACGTACGCGATCGTCCGGTGCCCGAGCGCGCGCAGGTGGGCCATCGCCTTCCGGACGCCGTCGACGTTGTCGATCAGTACCGCGGGGAGATCGCCGCACCGCCGGTTGACGAGCGTGATGGTGCACTCCCGGGCGAGCTCGTCGATCACCGAGTCCGGTGCGCGGGGAGAGCACAGGACGATGCCGTCGACGTGCCGGCTCATCTCGCGGACGAGGTCCGCCTCCTGGCTGGGGTCCTCGTCGGAGTCGGCGATCATCAGGGCGTATCCGGCGGCGCGCGCTCGGTTCTGCACCCCCTTCGTCACCGACGAGAAGAACGGGTTCTCGAGGTCGGGGACGACCAGCCCGATCGCGCCACGGTGACCGGTGATGAGGCCCCGTGCCGTGAGGTTGGGGCGGTAGCCCATGCCGCGGGCCGTGTCCAGGACGCGAGCCAGGGTCTCCGGGGCGACCTCGTCCGGCTTGGCGAGCGCGCGAGAGACGGTGGAGACAGACACACCGGCAACCCGGGCGACATCGCGGGCGTTCACAGCCACCTGCCCACCTCCATCGGTGTCGTCGGCCACCGCAGCGTGGCACCCGACAGTATGCAAACGTATGCGGGATCACGTCAAGTGCTCCTCAGAGCGGGTTTCGTCAGGCCCTGAACACCACAGCCGAGGTTTCGTAGATTCGCAGGTCAAGTGCCATTTCGATCCGCGGTGCCCGTCGAGTGCTAGCCTCTGGGGAGCGTTGCAGAGACGCTCATGCTGTTTCGATGAGGAGACGGAATGTCAGCCGTTCAGCACGTCTACGGCCACGGTGCCGAGGTGAGCGCCCGATGAAGATCGAGAGCGTCGACGTCGTGGTCACGAGCCCCGGTCGCAACTTCGTGACGCTCGTGGTGACGACGAGCGACGGAGTCGTCGGTCTGGGGGATGCGACCCTCAACGGACGCGAGCTCGCCGTCGCCTCCTACCTGCGCGATCACGTCGCACCTCTGCTCGTGGGCCGCGAGGCCCACAACATCGAGGACACGTGGCAGTACCTGTACCGCGGGGCGTACTGGCGACGCGGGCCGGTCACCATGGCCGCCATCGCCGCCGTGGACATGGCGCTCTGGGACATCAAGGGCAAGGTCGCGGGGCTACCCGTGTACCAGCTGCTCGGCGGCCGGAGCAGGCGCGGAGCACTCGCCTATGCGCACGCCTCGGGATCCACTCTCGAGGCGCTCTTCAGGTCGATCCGCACCAACCTCGACGACGGCTTCAGGGCCATCCGGGTCCAGACCGGCGTGCCCGGTCTGGGCAAGGTCTACGGCGTCGGGCGTGACCTGGCCGCGGGGGAGCGCTACGACTACGAGCCGGCGGGCCGCGTCGCGGTGCCGGTCGAGGAGAGCTGGGACACGGGGTCGTACCTGCGTCATGTCCCCGGTGTCTTCGAGGCCGTCCGCGCGGAGTTCGGGCCCGCGCTCCCGTTGCTGCACGACGCGCACCACAGGCTCACGCCCAACCAGAGCGCGCAGCTCGGGCGCTCGCTCGAGCCCTACGACCTCTTCTGGCTCGAGGACTGCACGCCCGCGGAGAACCAGGAGGGTCTGCGCCGGGTCCGGTCGCAGACGACGACCCCGCTGGCCATCGGTGAGGTGTTCACGGGCGTCTTCGACTACCAGACGCTGATCACCGAGCAGCTGATCGACTACGTGCGCTCGTCCGTGACCCACGCCGGGGGGATCACGGCGGTGCGCAAGCTCATGGACTTCGCGGCGATGTACCAGATCAAGTCCGGGTTCCACGGCCCGACGGACGTGTCGCCGGTCGGGATGGCGGCCGCGCTGCACCTCGACGTCGCGATCCACAACTTCGGGATCCAGGAGTACATGCAGCACAACGCCCAGACCCTCGAGGTCTTCCGGACGTCCTTCACGTTCGTCGACGGCCTGCTCGATCCCGGTGAGCTGCCCGGACTGGGCGTCGAGCTCGACCTCGAGGCGGCCAAGACCTTCGCGTACACACCGGCCTACCTGCCGGTGAACCGGTTGCTCGACGGCACGATGCACGACTGGTGACCCGGATGAGCAGCGACGAACCGCCGATGGACCCCACCGGCGCGGCCGACGAGGGAGAGGCACGAGTCATGACGCCGAGTGGTGCGCCGGAGATCGCGCTCGCCGACTGCGCGCTGCTCCTGCGCGCCGACGACGACGTCGTGGTGGTCACGCGCGAGCTGCCCGCCGGCACGAGCGTCGTCACGGCGACCGGAACGGTCGTGGTGCGCGACGACGTCCCGCGCAGCCACAAGCTGGCCGTGCGCGCCGTGCCCGCAGGGTCGCCCGTGCACAAGTACGGGCAGTCGATCGGTCTGGCGACGGTCGACATCGCCGCGGGCGACCACGTCCACGTGCACAACCTCGGGATGGACCCCGCCGAGCGCGCGTACGAGTTCGGTACCCAGCGGACGGTGCTGCCTGCGCCGGTCGGCCCCGAGCGGACGTTCCTGGGGTACCGCCGCGCGAACGGCCGGGTCGGTACCCGCAACTACGTCGGCGTGCTCACCTCGGTGAACTGCTCGGCGTCGACCGCCAAGATGATCGCGGAGCAGTTCCGTGGGATGGCGCTCGACGCGTTCCCCCACGTGGACGGCGTGGTCGCTCTGACGCACCAGAGCGGGTGCGGGCTCGTGCCGGGGAGCGACGGGGCGAACACCCTCCTGCGCACGCTGCGGGGCTATGCCCAGCACCCGAACTTCGGCGGCGTGCTCGTGCTCGGGCTGGGCTGCGAGATGGTGCCGGTCCAGTCGCTGGTCGACGGCCTCGACCTGCCGTCCGACACGCTCGTCCAGACCCTGACGATCCAGGACACGGGCGGGGTGCGGGCCACGGTGCGTGCCGGGGTCGACCGCATCAAGGAGATGCTCCCGGTCCTCGAGGCTCGCCGTCGCGCTCCCGCGCCGATCAGCGCACTGGTGCTGGGCCTCAACTGCGGGGGCTCGGACGGCTACTCAGGTATCACGGCCAACCCTGCGCTCGGCTACGCGTCCGACCGGATCGTCGCCGCCGGCGGGACGTCGATCCTCGGCGAGACCCCCGAGGTGTTCGGTGCCGAGCACCTGCTCACGCGCCGAGCGGTCTCCGAAACCGTGGGTCGCAAGCTTCTCGATCGGATCGACTGGTGGCAGGGCTACGCGCAGGCGGGTGGGGGAACCCTCGACAACAACCCCTCACCCGGCAACAAGGCCGGCGGACTGACCACGATCCTCGAGAAGTCTCTCGGAGCCGTGGCGAAGGCAGGCCAGGCCGACCTCGCGGCGGTGCACGAGTACGCGGAACCGGTCACCGAGCACGGCCTGGTGTTCATGGACACGCCCGGCTACGACCCCGTCTCCGTGACGGGCATCGTGGCCGGCGGTGCCACGGTGGTCTGCTTCACGACCGGCCGCGGGTCCGTCTTCGGGTGCCGACCGACCCCGTCCATCAAGCTCGCCACGAACACCGAGATGTACGAGCGGATGAGCGACGACATGGACATCAACTGCGGTCGCATCGTCGACGGGACCGCGACCCTCACCGACGTGGGCGACGAGATCTTCGAGCGCATCATCGCGGTCGCGTCCGGTGAGCTCACCGCGAGCGAGGACCTCGACATCGGTCAGGAGGAGTTCGTCCCGTGGCAGCTCGGGACCGTCACCTGACCGCAGCCCGCCGACGATCGCCGCCCGTCCGACCACGTGAAGAGAACGGAACCATGTCCCACCAGCCAGCCCCGCTCGCTCTGCACCCAGACCGGTTGTTGCCCGTCGACCCCGCCGTGCGCGACATCGCGAGGCGCCTGTACGACGAGGTGCGCGAGCTTCCGATCCTCTCGCCGCATGGTCACGTCGACCCGCGGATGCTCCTGGACGACGTGCCGTTCCGGGATCCCGCGCAGCTCTTCGTGACGCCGGACCACTACGTGACCCGGCTGCTGCACGCGTCGGGCGTCCCGCTCGAGGAGCTCGGCGTCGGCCAGGGCCCGCTGTCGGAGCCGGCCGCACGCGAGGTCTGGCGCCGGCTGTGCTCGCGCTGGGACGTCTTCCGCGGCACCCCGGTGCGCTACTGGCTCGAGTCGGAGCTCGCGGAGATCTTCGACGTCACGGTTCGACCGTCGGCCGACACGTCCGACCTCATCTACGACCACCTGGCCGAACGGCTCGGCCAGGACGCCTACCGTCCGCGCGCGCTGTTCGAGCGGTTCAAGATCGCGGCCCTCGCGACGACCGACGACCCGTGCGACGACCTGTCGGTGCACGCCGCCCTCACCGCGGACGAGACGTGGCACGGGCGCGTCATCCCGACGTTCCGCCCGGATCGTTACCTCGAGTCCTCCGAGCCCGGATGGCCCGCTGCGGTCGCGCGGCTCGGGGCGACCGCGGGCGTCGACACGTCGGGGTATGCGGGCTGGGTCACGGCCATGGAGAACCGGCGCCAGTACTTCATCGAGCACGGCGCCCGGTCGGCCGACCATGCCCACGTCGACGCCGGCACCGCGCCCCTCGACCCGGCCGAGGCCGAGCGGATCTATCGCTCGGCGCTGGTCGGCACGGCGGCGCCGGCCGAGGCTGTCGCACTCAGACGCCACATGGTGCTCGAGATGGCGCGGATGTCGACCGAGGACGGTCTGACGATGACGCTCCACACGGGCGTCCTGCGCGGTCACCACGGTCCGTCGAACGAGCGCTTCGGACCGGACACCGGCCATGACATCCCGTTGCGCGGCGACTTCACCGAACCGCTGCGGCCCTTGCTCGAGCGCTTCGGGACCCACCCCGACCTCAAGCTCGTGCTGTTCACGCTCGACGAGACCGTGTTCTCGCGCGAGCTCGCACCCCTCGCCGGCTTCTACCCGGCCGTGTACATCGGCGCACCGTGGTGGTTCCTCGACGCTCCGGACTCGGTCCGACGGTGGCGAGCCGCGGTCACCGAGACCGCGGGGTTCTCCCGCACCTCCGGGTTCATCGACGACACCCGCGCCTTCTGCTCGATCCCCGCGCGGCATGACATGTCGCGTCGGCTCGACAGCGGCCACCTCGCTCAGCTCGTGGCGGAGCACCGCCTCGACGAGGACGAGGCGCTCGCGGCGGCGGTCGACCTGGTCAGCGGTCGCCCCCGCGCGGTCTTCGGGCTATGACCGAGCTCAGCAGGTCGGTGAGCGCCCCGCCCGTGCGCCACGTCCACCTCGGGCTCGGCAACTTCTTCCGCGCGCACCAGGCCTGGTACACCGAGCACGCGGGGGACGCGGCCGAGTGGGGGATCGCCGCATTCACGGGTCGTTCGCCTGATCTCGCCACGGCGCTCGCCGCGCAGGACGGTCTGTTCACGCTCGTCACGCGCGCCGCGGACGGCGACCGGTTCGAGCTGATCCGGAGCGTCTCGCGGCCCCACGCAGCCGACGACCAGGCGGCCCTCCTCGGCTACCTGGCCGATCCGGAGGTCCGCATCGTCAGCACGACCGTCACGGAGGCCGGCTACGTGCGTCGCGCGGACGGCGGGCTCGACGTCGACCGGCCCGAGGTCGCCGCCGACGTCGCGACCCTGCGCCGCGACCCGACCGCTCTGGTGCGGACGGCTCCCGCCAAGCTCGTGGCCGGCCTGGCTGCCCGCGGCCGCGCGGGGGTCGGGGGCCTGACGATCGTGCCCTGCGACAACCTCCCCGAGAACGGCTCGGCGGTCGCCCGGGTCGTGGGCGACCTCGCGGCGCTGGTCGACCCGGGTCTCGCCACCTGGATCGCCGACCATGTGGGCTTCGTGACCACGATGGTGGACCGGATCACCCCCGAGCCCACCGCGGAGGACCTCGCCACCGTCGAGGCGCAGACCGGCGTCCGCGATCGCGCTCCTGTCGTGACCGAGCCGTTCACCGAGTGGGTGCTGAGCGGACGGTTCACCGCCGGTCGGCCCCGGTGGGAGGACGCCGGTGCGACGTTCACGGACGACATCGTGCCGTTCGAGGAGCGCAAGCTCTGGCTGCTCAACGGGGCGCACTCGATGCTCGCGTACGCGGGCTCCCTGCGGGGTCACGTCACCGTGGCCGACGCGATGCGTGACGCGACGTGCCGCGCGTGGCTCGAGGAGTGGTGGGACGCGGCGTCGTCCCACCTGACCCTGCCGCCCGCAGACATCGCCGCCTACCGCGCGGCCCTGACCGAGCGCTTCGCGAACCCGCGCATGCGGCACCGGCTCGACCAGATCGCCTTCGACGGGTCTCAGAAGCTGCCGATCCGCACGCTCCCGACACTCCGCCGCGAGCTCGCCAGCGGCCGGATCCCCCCAGGAGCCACGCGACCGGTGGCCGCCTGGGTGTGTCATCTGCGCGGCCACGGTGCGGCGGTGACCGATGCGCGTGCGGCCGAGGTCCTGCCGCTCGCGACCGGTCCGCTGCCCGATGCCGTCCGCCGCGTGCTCGAGGTGCTGGACCCCGATCTGGCCGGCAACGACGCGCTCGTCGCGGCCGTCCTGGCGCAGGCACGCGAGCTCGAGAGCCCGTGATCGTGCGGTTCGTCACCCCATCCGCCGAGAGAAATGGTTCCCCCATGGACGTCCTGTCGACATTGAGCGCGTTGCGTCTGCTCCCCGTCGTCGTGCTGGACGACGCGTCCGCCGCCGAGGCGCTTGCCGGCGCCCTCGTCGACGGCGGCCTGCCGGTCGCGGAGGTCACCTTCCGGACCGCCGCTGCGCAGGACTCGATCCGCGTGATGGCCGAGCGAGGCGATGTCCTGGTCGGCGCCGGCACCGTGGTGAGCGTCGCTCAGGTGGACCAGGCCGTCGCCGCCGGTGCGCGGTTCGTGGTGTCACCCGGCCTGAGCCGCGCCGTCGTCGAGCGCTGCCAGGAGCTGGGGGTGCTCGCGGTGCCCGGCGTGGTGACCGCGACGGAGATCCAGGCTGCGCTCGAGCTCGGCCTGACCACCGTGAAGTTCTTCCCCGCAGGGACCTCGGGCGGGGCGGCCGCGATCGCGGCGCTCGCGGCCCCGTTCGGCGGGGTCCGATTCGTGCCGACCGGCGGTGTAGGGCCGGCCAACCTGCACGAGTACCTCGCGCTGCCGTCGGTGGCCGCTGTGGGCGGCTCCTGGATGGTGGCGCGTGATCGGATCGCGTCCGGCGACTTCGCCGGGATCACCCAGCTCACGGCCGCCGCGGTCGCGCTGGCTGCCCGCGCTGTGACCTCGATCGCCTGAGCAGAAGGAGTCCGACGATGGCTGCGCTCACCATCCGCCCCGCCGCGGAGTGCCGATACGACGCCGTGTCTCTGGGCGAGGTCATGCTGCGACTCGATCCCGGTGAGGGTCGGATCCGCACCGCCCGGTCCTTCCGGGTCTGGGAGGGTGGCGGGGAGTACAACGTGGCGCGCGGGCTGCGGCGCGCCTTCGGGCTGCGCGGGGCGATCGTCACGGCCCTCGCGGACAACGAGATCGGTCGACTGGTCGAGGACCTCATCCTGACGGGTGGCCTCGACACACAGCTCATCCGGTGGGTCCCGTACGACGGGATCGGCCGGGCTGCGCGCAACGGCCTGAACTTCACCGAGCGCGGCTTCGGTGTCAGAGGCGCTGTCGGCGTGTCCGACCGTGGACACACGGCGGCCTCGCAGCTCAAGCCGGGCGACGTGGACTGGGACCACCTCTTCGGAGACCTCGGCGTCCGTTGGCTGCACACGGGAGGCATCTTCGCCGCGCTCTCCGAGTCAGCCGCGCAGACGGTCATCGAGGCGGTCACCGTGGCCAAGAAGTACGGCACCGTCGTCTCCTACGACCTCAACTACCGGCCGAGCCTCTGGCGTGCCATCGGCGGGCAGGCCAAGGCGCAGGAGGTGAACCGGGCGATCGCCCCGTTCATCGACGTGATGATCGGCAACGAGGAGGACTTCACGGCCAGCCTCGGCTTCGAGGTCGAGGGTGTCGACGAGCACCTGTCCGCGCTCGACGTCTCCACGTTCTCGGCGATGATCGAGACGGCCGCCGCGGCCTATCCGAACTTCGCCGTCATCGCCACCACGCTGCGCACGGTGCACTCGGCGACCGTGAACGACTGGGGCGCGATCGCCTGGTCCCGTGAGACGGGTGTGGTCGCGGCCACCTACCGCGAGCGCCTGGAGATCCTCGACCGCGTCGGTGGCGGCGACTCCTTCGCGTCCGGGCTGATCTTCGGTCTGCTCGACGGACAGCCGTTGCAGACCGCGGTGGAGTACGGGGCCGCCCACGGGGCCCTGGCGATGACCACTCCCGGCGACACGACGATGGTGAGCGCGGCCGACGTGCTCAAGCTCGCCGGCGGTGGCGGCGCGCGCGTCGACCGCTGACGGGTGACGTCGACCATCGGGGCGTCGGCGCGGGGCGCGGGATCGTCGCCGCGGAAGGCGGCCACAGGTCGCGGTGCAGGGCGGTCCGCGGGACGCTGAGCGCATGAGCCAGCGGGAGTCGGCCACACTGACGTTCCTCGGCGCCGTCGGGACCGTCACGGGGAGCAAGTTCCTCGTGGAGCACGGCGGACGGCGTGTCCTCGTCGACTGCGGGATCTACCAGGGCGACCGCGAGTGGCG
>Ga0066798_10000964_pt1 | contig 13072 bp, 9 predicted proteins | sample PersoiDNA2013203_FD_70961 | JGI IMG/M metagenome (GOLD analysis project Ga0066798, IMG submission 70961) | Permafrost soil microbial communities from the Arctic, to analyse light accelerated degradation of dissolved organic matter (DOM) -... | ecosystem: Environmental > Terrestrial > Soil >...
TTGCGCATCGCGCTGGTGGGGCCGCTGCCGCCACCGGCCGGCGGCATGGCCAATCAGACGCAGCAACTGGCAGCCCTGCTGCGGGCCGATGGCGCCAAGGTGACGCTGATGGCCGTCAACGGCCCCGTCTTGCCGCCCTGGCTGGCGCGCATCCGCTACCTGCGCGCCGCACTGCGCCTGCCGCTGCACCTTTGGCGGCTGTGGCGGGTGGCCGATACGGTCGACCTGTTCCACATCATGGCCAACTCGGGCTGGTCCTGGCATCTGCATGCGGCGCCCGCCCTGTGGATCGCCAGCATCAAGGGCAAGCCTGCCCTGCTCAATTACCGCGGTGGCGAGGCGGCCAGCTTTTTCTCCCGCTCGCCGCACCTGGTCGCTTTCAGCCTGCGCCGCACCAGCGCCATCGTCGTGCCTTCGCGCTTCCTGGCTGCTATCTTCGAACAATACGGCCATACCGCGCATGTCGTGCCCAATATCATCGACCTGGTCCGCTTTAAGCCCGGTGCGCGCACGTCCACCTTGGGCGATGGACCCGTGATACTGGTCGCCCGCCACCTGGAAGCGCTGTACGACAACGCCAGCGCCGTGCGTGCGTTTGCCATCGTCCACGCCAGCATGCCTTCGGCACGCCTGGTGCTGGCCGGAGACGGTCCGGAACGGCAAGCCTTGCAAAACCTGGCCTTGGAATTGAAGCTGCCGGTGCACTTCGCCGGCCACGTGGAAAATCACGCCATGCCCGCGCTATACCGGTGCTGTGACGTGGTGCTCAATCCCAGCCTGGCCGACAATATGCCGATCTCGGTGCTCGAAGCGCAGGCCTGCGGCCTGCCCATCGTCAGCACCAATGTGGGCGGCATACCCGCGCTGCTGCAAGACCAGGTCACGGCGCTGCTGGTGGCGCCCGGCGACAGCGGCGCCATGGCGGCGTCTATGCTGTCGCTGCTGAACGATCCGGAACGCGCCCGCTGGCTGGCAACAGCGGGCCTGGCGCAGGTGGCGCAATACGACTGGCCGGCGATAGCAGCGCTGCTGCTGGCGCACTACCGTCGCATCCGCGCCACGTCGCGCCCCGGCGCCTATACGCAGCTGGTCACGCAATGGCTGTTTCCCTTGCACGAACGGCTCAAGCGCCACCACAGCACGTCTTTGCTGCGCGAACTGGAACGCTCGCAATGGTGGAGTCCAGAGAGACTAGAAGCGTGGCAGCTGGCCCGCCTGCGCACCCTGCTGCAGCACGCGGGCGCGCACGTGCCGTACTACCAGGCGCTGTTCGCCCGCTGCGGCTTCGATCCTGCCCAGATAAACAGCCTGGCGGACCTGGCGCGGCTGCCGCTGCTGCACAAGGCCGACATTGCAGCGGCGCGTGACAGCTTCAAGTCTGGCCAGGCGGTGGGCTTGCGGCCGTTTGCCACGGGCGGCTCCAGCGGCGAGCCGCTGCTGTTTTTCCTGGGCCGGCGCCGTGTCAGCCACGATATCGCCGCCAAATGGCGCGCCACGCGCTGGTGGGGCGTGGATATCGGCGACCGCGAAGCCGTGCTGTGGGGTTCTCCCATCGAACTGCATGCGCAAGACCGCGTGCGCCGTCTGCGCGACTGGCTGCTGCGCAGCACCCTGCTGCCCGCCTTCGCCATGTCGCCGGCCCGTATCGGTGGCTATATCGCCCAGCTGCGCCGCCTGCGCCCGCGCATGCTGTTCGGCTATCCCTCGGCGCTGTGCCGTATCGCCAGCCATGCGCGCGCGCGCGGCATTGCGCTCGATGGCATGGGCGTGAAAGTCGCCTTCGTCACGTCCGAGCGCCTGTATGACGCGCAGCGCGAGCAGATCGCCAGCGCCTTCGGCTGCCCGGTGGCGAACGGCTATGGCGGGCGCGACGCCGGCTTCATCGCCCATGAATGTCAGGAAGGCGGCATGCACGTCACGGCCGAAGACCTGATCGTGGAAATCGTCGACGCCGGCGGCCAGCCACTCCCCACCGGCAGCACCGGCGAAATCGTCATCACCCACCTGGGCACGCAAGACTACCCCTTCATCCGCTACGCCACCGGCGACGTGGGCGCACTCGGCACGGCCCCCTGCACTTGCGGACGCGGCTTGCCGCTGCTGCAAAAACTGGAAGGACGCAGCACGGACTTTCTCACGGCGCAAGATGGCACCGTGATGCATGGCCTGGCGCTGGTCTACATCGTGCGCGAACTGCCGCAAGTGCGCAGTTTTAAGATAGTCCAGGAAAGCCTGCTGCTCACGCGCGTGCTGCTGGTCTGTTTGCCGCGCCTGGACGAGACCACGCGGGCCCTGATCGTCACGGGCTTCCAGGCCAGGCTGGGGGCGCAGGTGACGATCGCCATCGAAGAAGTCGATGACATTGCGGCGGAAGCCTCGGGCAAATACCGCTATGTGATCAGCAAGGTCGTTTGAAACCGTGGCCTGACAATAAAATCAAGGCTTCCCATCCCCGGCATCGGCGCCCCCGGCTTCGGCGCCCCCGGAAAAATCCTGCACGGCGTAGCGGACAGGCTGCGACGGCAGCATCAGCATGGACGCAGCAGTGCCTGCGCTCACCAGCACCTGATCCACGGGAATCGCATCGTCTTCCTCGCTGGCCAGGAAGGCCTGTACCAGGCGCGTGCCTGATACAGGCAGCAAGTCTTGCGGCACCGGCACCGGCTTGCGGTGCATGATGGCCAGCCAGTCGGGACGGCCGCCGGCGTGCACGGTGGGCGGATGCACGACTTGCAGATCGACTGAACCGGCCAGCAAGCCCACCACCAGCGGTTTACCGTGGCGCATCAGGACCATGGACTGGCCCTGCGCCTTGGGCGCCGCGATGGCATACAGGTCGGCATCGGGACGGTTCATCGGCAGCGAGGAAAGCCCGGCCTGGTCGATCGTCAACGGGTCGATCCCCGTAGCCCGCTTCAGTCGCTCGGCCATCATCGCCACCTTGCCGCCTTCGGCCGCAATCGGCCGTTCGGCAATATGGTGCTCGCCCACATACACGAGGATCTTGGCGTCCGGGTACTGCTTTACCGCCCGCCGGATGAGATTATCCGCCTGGTCCTGCTCACGCTGGCCCTGCGCCGCTATCGGGTCCTTGGCATAGTCGGTGCGCGTCGACTCGTATGCCACGGGCCGGTAGCCCAGCGCGAGCGACTGGCGGATGAAGTCGGCCAACACCGGGTCGTCCAGATAATAGCCGCTAGCCTGGCGGGGATAGCCATCGGCCGCCAGCTTCGCCATCCTGCTGAACGATGCGGCATCCTCGGCATCGCGTTTCAAGGCTTCGGCCGCCAGCACGGTATAGCCGAGCGGCCGCAAGGCGCGCGCCACTTCAAGCCCGAAAGCCCGGCCGCGCGGCTCAAGATGGTTTTCATCGAGGATGACGATGCTGGTCTGTTTGGCGCGCCGGACGATTTCGGGTATGGCAGCCACTGCGTCGGCGGCCCGCAGGTCGGCGACCTGTTCGGCGGGCACCTTGAAATCGGCGCCTTTCGCCGGGTTAAAGGTCGGCACGCCGGTCATGCACGACATCACCTGCGCCCATTGGTCGACCACGTCCGGGTCATTAATCTGCTGCACGCGCTGGACGCCCAGGCGCTTGAGCATGCCGAAGGTCGCGTCCAGATATTTGCCGTGCGACGCATCGCTGATCGATTGCTTATAGGCTTGCAGCAGCGTGTCGTTGTCCAACTGCTTGATTGCCTGGGCCGCAGCCGATGATGGCGCAGTAGCGGGGGCAGTAGCGGAGGATTGGGCCGTGGCCGTCATCGACATGATGGGCGCGGTGATGACGGCCAGGGCAGCAGTCATGGCTAACTTAAAACGCATGAAACGTCCTATATAGTATGAGTATGGTGCATAGTGCAATCCATCCGATTCTAGCAGCGGCGGTTTGATCTTGTATAGTGCACGTCGTGGCCATTAAAAAACGAACAAATTACGGCATTACAAATCCGAGTGCACGGTTTTATGTACAATGCCAGCCCTGTCATCAACATTAACGGGCCTCACCGTGAACCAATTACTCGCCATGCGCACCTTTGTGCGGGTCGTGGAAACCGGCTCGTTCAGCCGCACGGCCGACCAGTTGAGCTTGCCGCGTTCCACCGTCAGCAAGCTCATCAACGACCTGGAACAGCATCTGGGCATCAAGCTGATGCAGCGCACCACGCGCGCCGTCGCGCCCACCTCGGATGGCCTGGAATACTATAGCCACGCTGTGCGCCTGATCGCCGAACTCGATTCCGTCGACACGGCCGCGCGCAGCAACAAGCTCAAGCCGGGCGGCCATCTGCGCATCGATGCGCCCGCCTCGTTCGCCAATTGCCTGCTGATCCCCGCGCTGCCCGATTTTCACGGGCTTTACCCGGACATCACCATTGCGCTGGGCATCAGCGACCGGGCCGTCAATATCGTGGGCGAAGGCGTCGACTGCGTACTACGCGCAGGCAAGCTCGACGAGCTGGGCATGATAGGCCGCAAAATCACTGACTTGCACTACATCACGTGCGCCGCGCCCGCCTATCTGGAGCGCATGGGCATACCCGCGTCGCCATTGGATTTGCAGCAAGGCCACGTGCAGGCCGGCTATTTCTTTGCCGCCTCGGGCAAGCTGGACGCGCTGGTATTTGAACAGGGAACGCAGCGCCACACCCTGGCCAGCACGGTGTTTTCGACCAATGACGGCAATGGCTTGAAAGAAATGCTGCTGGCCGGGCTGGGCATCGGCCAGCACTTCCAGCGCGTGGTGCAACCGTATCTCGATGCGGGCCAGTTGGTGCAGATCTTGCCGCAATGGACGCGGCCCGCGATCCCGCTGCATGTGCTGTATCCACCGAACCGCCATCAAAATGCCCGGCTAAAAGTGTTTATCGACTGGCTGATGCAGACTTACAGCGAGACGGCGCCCCTGTCCTGACGCAGGACATGAACGCCTGGGACTATTTGGACTGCTTGGACTGCTTGGACTGATTACTCAGGCAGAATCGCCGTCACGCGGATTTCCACCCGCATTTGCGGCAAACCCAGCGCGGTGACGCCCGTTTCAGTCCAGATCGGCGAATGGTGCTGCATGTAATGGCGGTACATGCGCGTCATGGTTGCATTGACTTCCGGCGGAAAGCCGCCCACGTGGTAAGAATTAACGTGCACCACCTGTTCCCACGTCGCTCCCGCCGTGGCCAGGGTGCGGTCCAGATTCTTGAACGCCTGGACGATCTCATCCTCAATGGATGCCGGGAAATTCAATTCATCATCCCAGCCACCCTGGCCAGAGGTTTCAACGCGATTGCCGATCTTCACCGCCTGCGAATAATGCAGCTCCTTTTGCAACAACGGGCCATAACCAGGGGTGAGGAAAAATTCGGGCTTGCTCATGGTATTCCTTTGCTTGTTTAGTCCATACGATCATCAAAAAGTTTCCACATCTGGACTGACTAGCCCGATGCCTGAAACTGATGAGCATTTTATTGAATTAAAACAAGCAACAACAGACAGGATTTACGCCATGACTATTCATGAATATGGATAATAAAATGCTTGCGATGAAGCATTCCGTCCTTACTCCTGGCACCTTATCGAAAGCCTTGCAATGGGCTACACTGACGTTTCAATGGCGGGGAGAAAACATGGCATCACAGCAAGGCACGGTGGATTTTCTGCTGGACCAGATGGCGGGCGCGGGCGGCGTCAGCGCGAGGAAGATGTTTGGCGAGTACGGCGTATATTGTGACGGCAAGATGTTCGCCATCATTGCCGACGACCAGCTATTCATCAAGCCGACGGACGCCGGGCTGGCCTGGATCACTGCGCAAGGCAGCTTGCAGGAAGCACCGCCCTACCCGCAAGCCAAGCCCTATTTCCTGATCGACGGCGAGCTGTGGGACGAGCGCGACTGGCTGTCCCAGCTGGCGCGACGCACGGCGGATGCCTTGCCGATGCCGAAAAACAAGACTAAGTAGTCCATGGGAAATTATTGTGAGTTTATGGCAAACAGAAGTGGATGCGATGCACTGCGCCCATTGCAGCGCAGCAGCGCGCCGCTTATAAATGCGAGAAATAGCAAGAGCTTATTGGCGCTTGCTTAGTTAGTCTGAAGACAGGCCGCTTCATGATGGTAACGCTGTCTGTTGAGTATCCCTCGATATCAATGGCTGTGACGTCGCCTTGACGATACTCTCTTCCTTGAGCCGCCCCCCCTCAATCCGCAAGACCCGGTCTGCGATAGCAATGGTTTGTGGCCTATGCGCGATAATGATTCGGGTGATGGCAAGCGATGCAATGGCCTTGTTCATGAGTTCTTCATTTTTCGTATCAAGATGGCTGGTCGCTTCGTCAAGGAACAAGATACGAGGCCGCTTGTAAAGAGCACGCGCCACCAGCACACGCTGTTTTTGACCACCCGACAACACTGTGCCCATATCCCCGACCAAGCTATGGTAAGCCATAGGCATTGCCACAATTTCATCGTGTATGCCTGCATATCGTGCACAAGTTTCCAACCAGTTCTTATCTGGCTTGGTATCAAAAAAACAGATATTGTCATATATGGAACCAGCATATAACTGATCGTCTTGCATCACGGTCGCTATGATATAGCGATACTGGCGTAAACCAAGTTTAGCAAGGGGTATACCTCCCAGCATCACTTTTCCTGTCGTTGGTTTCAGAATACTCAACATCAACTTCATCATGGTCGTTTTCCCACCACCAGAAGCGCCAACGATAGCAATACATTCGCCCGGCTTAATCGAAAGGGAAATATTATTCAGTATATTACCGTCACCAGAACCGTATCGGAAACTTACCCTGTCAAATGACAAGGTAAGATCATCAGGGATATCCTGAGTGGGCGTCCCAAGGCGCTCTTCGGGCTGGGTCAGTACAATATCTGCCAGACGCTCGCTTTGAATACCCAGCATTTTAAAATCGACAAACCTATTGATCAATGTATTAATGCGGGATGTAAATTGCTCCTTATAACTAAGGAATGCGAAAAGCATACCTAATGTCATACGCCCATCAATAACGGCAATGGCTCCGAGCCAAAAAATCAATCCACGCTCAACCGCAGAAAGACAAGACCAAGATGTACTAAAATTCAAATCAAGCTTCTGCATCATCAAATTAGCATTGGTAACAGCAACCATCCGGTTAAGCCAGCTAGATTTACGTTCATGCTCGCGGTTGAAGAGCTTGATGCTGCGAATACCACGAATTGTTTCCAAAAAGTAACTTTGCTCCAATGCCTGCTTGACGATCAATCCTTGATTCGCAACACGTACTGCGTTGTAACGCAGCCAGCGCAACAGCGAGTACAACACCACCACACCTAAGGTCACTGCAGCCAAGGCAGGGTTATAGACGAACATCATGATAAGCGTACTGATTGCCAATACTCCATCTAGCAAGACATCCACCATGGCAGTCGTGAGCATGGTTTCAATGGCACGTACCGAGCCGAATCGATTGACGACATCGCCAAGATGGCGGCGTTCAAAATAATCTATCGGCAGGCGTAGTAAATGTCCCATGACATTGGACATCCATTGCATACTGAAAGAAGTGCTGATATACAAGCCGATCCAGGTACGCAGAGCTGACACGCCCGCATGGGATATTCCCAACAATACAATACTGATACACAAAGTACCCAGTAACTCACGCTCTCCCGAGACAATAGCTTCATCGGTAATCCACTGGTTCAGCATCGGTGTCAACAATGACACTACCTCCAGCACCGCGGCCAATATCAGTAATTGCAGCAAACCACGCTTCAGTCCGCTAACTTTCCCGATAAGATGGCGTAGCTCAATACCTACCGGAGCACTCTTGCGCCGAAAATCCAGGTTTGGCGCCAGTTCTAATGCGATGCCGCTAAAGTGCCCGGAGATCGCCTGCAAGGGAAATTTAACCTCACCGAATGCAGGATCAAGTATCGTCACGATATCGCGACGGATCGATTTCAAGACAACAAAATGACTTAAATCCCAATGCAATATACAGGGTAACCGTAAATGTTTGACTTCGTCGAGTTCGAGTCGCAATGGGCGTGAAGAAAACCCGAGCTGCTCTGCCATCTCAATCAGCTGCTCCAGGGTCACTCCTTTAAGGGAAATGGGAAAGCGTTTGCGTAACTCTGTCAAATCAGTCTCATGACCATGATAACTGGCTATCATGGCAAGACAAGCCAAACCACATTCGGAAGCCTCACTTTGCAAATGAAGCGGCAATGCCGATGTTCCGCTAAAAAGTAGATCTTTACTGATACGCATTAAATATTATTTTCTGTAAAATGAAAGGCGACATTAACGCTGGCAACGATATGTGAAGAAATCCGTTAACGGCCAGTTACTGTAAATAAAGGTTCCAGCAACCATTCATAAAACTTACGTCGGTCGAGCTGGACATCACCATCCAATTGCATTCCCGCTCGCAGGTGCTCTCGACGGCCATAAGCATTTACATATTCATTGTCGAGATCAACCACAATGGCAAATAAGGGATCTTGATTCTGTGTGCTTTTCGGCATCATCGTAGTATTGCTGGTAAATTCATTGACTGGTGTTGGTGCATCGGCAATACGGCTCACATGTCCGCTGGCAGTTCCAAACTTTTGGAATGGAAATGCATCAAGCCTGATTTTGACTTCCGAGCCAACATGAATGAATCCGAGGGATTTACTGGGTGCGTAAAGTCTGGCCTGCAGCGGCGACAATTTAGGCATGATCGACATCAGTGGCGTGCCCGATAGCGCCGCCTGGCCTGCGATAATAGTGACGTCGGTAACAGTGCCATCTGCGGGTGCAACAACACTCCAGGTATGCTCCCCTGAGATTTGCGAAATTTCCCCCTGTACAGCTGCTATGTTACGTTCCAGTTGGGTACGCGAAACGCTACGCTTTAGCGGTAAACTTTGTAGCTCACGCTCGGTACGCTGTATATCTCCTACGGCGGCGATTAATTCCTTGTGCAAGCCATCAAGACGCAATTGCTGATCGAGTAAATCATCCTGATGTTGAGATATCTGAAATTCTGAAACGAAGCCCGCCTTGCGCAAGTTCTCAAATTTCGCAAGCGTCTCCTCGGCAGCTTTGGTTCGCAGGTTCTGGCCACGCAGTTGCATCTCAAGATTAGCCTTAGCCTGTAGTAACACGGCCATGCTGTCACGATTGCTGCTGACTTCCTGGTCGTTCAAATGCATCGTCTCTGCAAGCTCTTCTTGCAAGGCGGCCAGCCGTGTGCGCGCACGCGAATCAATTTCATCCTGCACATCGGCACCTTTCCCATTCCGATGCTCCGCAAAAGCCCGTATCAGCACTTGCCCACGCTTTACGCCGTCACCCTCGCGTACCAGCACTTCCCCGGCCAAACCCGCTTGCGGAGCATATATTTTTGCCAATCCTGCTGTCGGCTCAATAATTCCTGGGATCAAAGAATGGCGCGTGTACTCGCCTACACCAAGGACTACCATCAGTAACACAAGTAAAAGAAGACCGACGGCGGCAAGCAATACGTGGGAGATGGGATTGATTAACACGACATCACCTATCGCGGAAGATTTTTGGAAATTTAACGCTTCAGGGCGTATCAATTCAGATTCCATACGGAAAATTCAATAATAACTAAACAGGGAAGGTAAACAATCCAATGACATGCACAGACGGCTCAGGAATCGATACTGTAACCAACTCCTGAGCGCCTTTGTGATTGACTACTGCATTGAAGCGAATAAAACTATTGATCGTTATAATGCCAAGAATAACGGTTCATAAACAGCTTTAAGCCATACCCGTATCCGCCTCTTCTTGAGGCAAGCCTTCATCGCCATCTTCACGACCATGACCACCTCCACCACCGCCACCTTCAAAACCACCATTCGTTCCGAGACCGTCACTTGCCCCGCCATTTTCAAGGCTTGCAATATCTTCACCTTCCGCACCCGCTAATTGGGCTAGGCCGCTGTCGTCATTGGCTGCCGGGACTTCGCTTCGCTGGCCGTTTTTCAGGTCTATAATTTCACATTTTTCTCCTGTCCTACAAACTACCTCCTTTTGATTCTTAGAATCGATGGTAATAGTGGTACATTTAACATCTGTCGTCATATTCCCACCGACATCAAAACCCAACAACTTTCCAAAACTAGAGATGGAAAAATGGAAACCAGCAGATTGAGGAACATCACATGTAATTGTTGTAACAGTATCTCTGTTTCTCACCACATATGTATTAACACCTGTCTGTGTACTTACTTCAGGATCAGCTCCACCTGCTATTATTCCAATTTCAGAAAAATTAAGAACACGCATTTTAATTTCCTTACATTTACATTTAATTAATAATATAAAAACACCATTTACACACCAACAAACGCCAATTACTACTTGATAAAATCGGCTCTTTTTACGTCGCTCTCAGAGGGATTATTTTCCACACGAATGACGGACCAACCCACCTTCTTAAGATCAGTTAATAAACCATCGCAATGTGCATACTCATGATCAACCTTAAATAGATGATTTACCCCTACTGCAATAAAGTGAATTTTTCCATCCAGCGATGTCCGTATATCGTTGATCCACTCCTCATTACGTTGACATAGAAGAGCTTTATCGGTACTTCGCATAGGATGTGGAAAATCAGCGGATACAACATCGCTTCCAGATAAAATATTATAAATTTCCCTATTTTTAAGAGGCGCCGCAACCAGAGCAGCATCAGAATTAACATCAATCCTTTGTGTCTCAGCCACAAATAATTTAATGCGCTCTTTACCCATACTGCAATAAGCGCGTCGAATACCATATTTCGAATCGAGATCACGTACCGGAAGATTTGGTCGGCTACTACGCAAGGTATCGACCACACTTGCATTTAACGTCAGTGCCTCCTCGGATTCTGATATCTGCTTTTTTTCGGGATGTCTGGCAGCAGTGCTATTTGCAAAACTATTTTGAAATCCTATCAATTCAAACTCATCCAATCCATCTATATAAATTTTCGTTCCAAAGGTAAGGTCTTCCAGAGTTACCTGATTAGAAGAGTCCTTGCTTTGCGATCTGATATGACGCTCTTCCAGTTCATCGATGACAAGCTTTAAGGTCTTTACACGCTCAGCTTCGATTATTTTTCTTTCTTCATCACCGAGAACCTTTGGATCACAGGCAGGAAATGGTTCTTTTTCGCGCCCACCTGCGCCCTCAAAAATAAAAATGTCGGCTATTTCAAATGCAGGCTTTACTTTCTTCTCGAAATAATCATCATATTCTGTTGACAATCCAAGATGCGTAATCCCTAAAATATATAACTTTGTAGCACTAGCGTTATCAGAAACTGGAGGTGTGACAACCCACATTCTCGGCGGCAATGCATTAAACGATGGCTCGGCTATTGCAATCAATGGATAAAAAATCGAAATTGCAATACACATTGCTGTAGAAAAAAAAATCTTCAATTTCTCACTCATTAAATAAATGGTTTATTTTGCAAAACTAAAAAATGTTTTCCACAAGAAGAACAACTCTTCGGAATTACACTTTATTCACATAAATATAATTACAAAAATGAAAAATCATGTCAATAACTATTACCCCAAAAAAACCAAACATTTCCAAAATGTAATGAAATACAATTTATCATTTGACATTCGATTCACATAAAAATAAAAAGAACAAGGAATTTTATTTTTAATCACCAATTATTTCAAATTTGTAATGATTAACGAAAAAAGTATCCACTCGCCTTCGTCATAATCAACGATCAACGCTATGCGCTTTCGGCACAATTCCGAGCGCAGAATTTGCGCTATTGATACAGGAAATGAGTGTTGATGGGACCAGCTCGAATGGCTATCCCATTGGATATTGGCAGGAAGGGGAATGGCAGCGGCTGGTGCGCCGCTGCTGCAGGAGAAGACTGGCGGCGATTAATCCGTCAGCACGCTATTGCCGCAAACCTTGCCCTGCCGGTAGCAGTCCAGGTTGTGATAGGTGATGGCGGCGATTTCGCGCAGGGCTTCGATGGTGAAAAAGCCCTGGTGGCCCGTGACCAGTACGTTGGGGAAAGTCATCAGGCGCTGGAAAATGTCGTCGTCGATGATGTCGGATGAACGGTCCTGGAAGAACAGGCTGCTTTCCTGTTCGTAGACGTCGATGGCGAGCGAGCCTAGCTGGCGCGATTTGAGGGCGTCGATGACGGCGCCCGTATCGATCAGGCCGCCGCGCGAGGTGTTCACCAGCATGGCTCCCTTTTTCATCAGCGGCAAGGTGTCGGCGCCGATCATGTGGCGCGTGCTGTCCATCAGCGGGCAATGCAGGGAGACGATATCGGACTCGGCCAGCAGTTGCGGCAGCTCTGCCAGGGTGCCCAGGCCGTCAAAGGCTGGCGCCGGATACGGGTCGTGGCCCAGCACGCGGCAGCCGAAACCTTTGAAGATGCGGGCCGTGGCCAGGCCGATCTTGCCCAGGCCGACGATGCCCACCGTCTTGCCGTGCAAGGTGGAGCCAAGCAAGCCGTCGAGGGCAAAATTGCCTTCGCGCACGCGGGCATAGGCGCGGTGCGTGTGGCGGTTCAGGGTTTGCACCAGCGCCAGGGTGTGTTCGGCCACGGCTTCCGGCGAGTAGGCGGGCACGCGGGCGACGAAAAAGCCCAGGCGCTTGGCCGCGTCCAGGTCCAGGTTGTTGTAGCCGGCGCAGCGCAGGAGGATGGCGCGCACGCCGTAGCCGTGCAGCGCTTCCAGCACAGGCGCATCGAGCACGTCGTTGACGAAGACGCAGACGGCGTCGGCGCCTTGCGCCAGGACCACCGTTTCCTGTTCCAGCAAGGCGCTGTGGTAAATCAGTTCGATGCCGGCCGCGTCCGGTTGCGAAGGCAAGGCTTCATCGAAGAAGCGGCGGTCGTAGGGCTGGCTGCCAAAGAAGGCGATTTTCATGGGGCGTCCTGGTTGGATTGCGCAGGCAAAATCAATTGCCGCATGTCAAAACGCCATCATAGCCCATGCCCATGCTTGCACGCTACACACGAAGTCAAGACCTTAATCCTTTTCTCGTGGCGCAGCGAGCGCAGCCCGCACGAAGGC
>Ga0066798_10000966_pt1 | contig 13066 bp, 12 predicted proteins | sample PersoiDNA2013203_FD_70961 | JGI IMG/M metagenome (GOLD analysis project Ga0066798, IMG submission 70961) | Permafrost soil microbial communities from the Arctic, to analyse light accelerated degradation of dissolved organic matter (DOM) -... | ecosystem: Environmental > Terrestrial > Soil >...
GATCGTCTGCGCTCTGGGCCTGCGGGAGCAGCTCGTGGGCGTGAGCCATTGCTGCGACTACCCACCGGAGATCGAGGGAGTGGCCGTCGTGACGCGGCCCGCCGATGCTTCCGGGTCGGCGGCGCCCGGCGCATCCGCGGCGCCCAGCGGATCCGCCGCGCCCACCGCCGGCGGCGCAGCGTCCGGCGCGAGACCGGATGACGAGCTGTCTTCGGCCGAGTTGATTCGCGAGACCTTGCGCGCCTGCCGCCCTGACCTGATCCTCATGCGTGAGGACGGGGCGGGGCCCGGGTCGCGTCAGCTTGAGGCGGTGCTGATCGGCGCCGATGTCTCGCCCACGATCGTCTCGCTGGGTCCAATTAGTCTCGAGGGCATATTCCACTCCATAACCACGATCGGGGCCATGACCGAGACGGAGGATGACGCGATCGAACTGGTAGAAGCTCTGCGTGAGGATCTCGGTGAGCTGGAGCAGCAGGTCTTGGCCCGTCATGACCAGGGCCTGCGGCCCAGGCGCGTCGTGGTTCTGCAAGGGTTGGTCCCCCTTATCGCCAGCGGCCGGTGGGTCCCGGAGCAGGTTCGTCGCTCGGGCGGGTGGGATCTTCTGGGGCGTGAGGGAGAGCCCGCCGCGCCAACAAGCTGGGAGGCGATCCTAGAAGTCGATCCGGAGATGCTGATGTTCGCGCCAGCGGGCCTGACGCTTCACGACGCAAAGATCGAGTTCGCGCGGCTGGCGAGGCCCGAGTTCTGGCACGATCTGGAGGCCGTGCGCCGCCGCCAGGTCTTCATCCTCGATCCGATCTACTTCAGCAGGCCCGGGCCGCGAGTCATTGACGGTGTCGGCATGCTGGCCGAGATCTTCGATCCGGATGCCTTTATCGACACGTCGCCGCCGGCCAGCTGGACGCCGGTCTTCGAGTAATGGAGAGGTTGTCACGGGCGACGCCGCTTGACGACAGCGTCGACTCGGAGATGGTCCGCTACTACGCCGCCCGAGCCGACGAATACGAAGACTGGTATCTGCGCCGGGGCCGCTACTCTCATGGCGAGGCCCACGACAAAGCCTGGCGTTCTGACCTGGAGGCCGCCGCTGCCTGGCTGGCGAGCCGTCCGTTCGAGGGTCGGATCGTCGAGCTGGCCGCTGGCACGGGCTGGTGGTCGCCACTGCTGGCCGCCAAAGGGCAGATGACGCTATACGACGCCGCGTCCGAGCCGCTTGTGAAGGCCAGGCGGAGGCTGGAGGCGGCAGGGTTGCACGCTGAGGTCGAGGTCAGGGACGCCTGGGCCGAGCCCGACCGCGCCGTGGACGGGCTCTTCGCCGGTTTCTGGGTCAGCCACGTCGATCGATCGCGTCTGGACGAGTTCCTGGGCCTGGCGGCTCGATGGCTCGTGCCTGGAGGGCTGTTCGCCTTTATCGACTCGCGCTCGGATCCCGAGTCGGGCGCCCGGGATCATCGACCGCCTCAAGACGATGTCCAGACTCGCCATCTTGGCGACGGCTCCAGCTTTCGCGTCCGAAAGGTCTTCTACGAATCGGCCGAACTGGAGGCCGCCCTCTATGGGGCCGGCTTCAATCAGGTCGAGGTCATCACAACCGAGCGCTTCTTTCTGCTGGCCTCTGCCCGCCGGGGCTAGAGCCGTGCCGGGGGGGAGGACGTAGGACTGCCCTAGACGGGTGGGCGGCCATCCGCCGCCGCGCCATTTCTGCTCAGCGACGCCCGGGGCAGCACTAAGTGGATGTTACGGGCGCCGGCGGGGTGTCTGCAGGTCCAGGCGGGTTCGAACTCGCGGTTGTCACGTTCGGGTGAGCAGAGTCCTGCTCTCGCAGTCTGGCACGAGGGGCCAGATCGACGCCTAGCGCTACCCCGGGCGACGTTGAGTGGCGAATAGGCCGGTTTGGACGCCTAGCGCTACCCCGGGCGACGTTGAGTGAAAACCGCCGCCGCTTGGCCGTGCTAGAGCGCCCACGCCGACTCAAGAAATTGTGAGGCCGGGCTCTAATTTCAGGATCGGTTCAGCCACCAAGCCGACTATCTGCCTCAGATCCTCCCTCTCCTCTACGGCAGACGAGATCAACGGCCGATCGCCTTCCTCCCAGGCGATCGGCTCTCGTCTTTAAGCGGTGGCGTCGCCCGCGGCGAGCTCCCGTTGCGGGCCTGGCGCGGCTATCGCCTCCCGCCGGGCATTTTCCCCGCCGGCCGCCGTCGAAGCCCAATTTCGCGCGAACGCAGCCTTCGCGAGCCCGTATCCGAGCCTATACTCGCCCGCATGTCGTCTCTTTCGAACCGAACCGTCGCCACCGTCGGCTCTGGCGTCATGGCCGAGTCGATCATTGCCGGCCTCCTCCGCGGGAATATCGTGGGACCCGGCCAAATTGTCGGCAGCGAGCCCCGGGTAGATCGACGCGAGGAACTGTCCCGCCAGTACGGCGTGCGCATGCTCGCCTCTAACTCTGAGGCGGTCGATGGCGCAGATGTCATCCTTCTGACCGTCAAGCCGCAGACGCTGACTAAGGTCGGGCATGAGCTGGTCGGCCGCCTCAAGCCGAGTCAGCTAGTCGTCTCGATCGTCGCCGGTGCGACCTGCAAGGTGCTGACCAGCCTGCTCGATCACCGCCAGGTCGTGCGGAGCATGCCCAACACGCCGGCCCAGATCGGGCGCGGGGTAACCGTCTGGTATCCCACGCCAGAGGTGACGGAAGAGCAGTGCGATCAGGCCCGCGTCATCCTGCGGGCCCTCGGGATCGAGCTGCAGGTGGAGGACGAGCGCTTCGTTGAGATGGCGACCGCGGTCAGCGGCACCGGCCCGGCCTATGTCTTCCTCGTCATGGAAGCGCTTATCGACGCCGCGGTCCACCTCGGCTTCCCGCGCCACATCGCCCACGATCTGGTCATCGAAACGCTGGAAGGCAGCACGGCCTTCGCCAAAGCAACGGCCCAGCACCCAGCGGTGCTGCGAAACATGGTGACCTCGCCGGGCGGGACCAGTGCCGCGGCCATCCACGAACTCGAATCAGGGCGGCTGCGCACTGTTCTATCGGAGGCGGTTTGGGCCTCTTACCGGCGGACGTTGGAACTCGGGGCCGACCTCGAGAAGGGCCTCGGGCTTGACGAAGGCCAGAGCGACGGCGCACCGGCGACGGGCGACAGCGCGGCACCGGAGGGCGGCCCACACAAGGCTCGGACTCGACGCGGAGACCGCTAACCGTGGCCGGATATTCGGAGTCAACCATCATGCCTTCTCGCGGTCTCCTGGCGATCTTCGCCCACCCCGACGACGAGAGCTACGGCGCGGGCGGTGTCATGGCTCTGGCCGTGGCGTTCGGCAACCCGGTCTGGGTCCTGTGCGCGACCAACGGCGACCAGGGTGGCCGACCGGGCGAAGTTGAGGTTGACCACTCCTTCGATCCGGAGATCCGGCGCGAGGAGTTGCGCTGCGCCTGCCAGGCGCTGGGCGTCGCCGAGCCGATCTTCCTGGGCTACCGAGACTCGGGCATGGAGGGTTGGGGCGCCCCAAAAGGCGCGTTCAGCCTCGCCCCCCAGGATGAGGCCGTGGAACGGTGCCTGGCCGTGATTCGCCGGCTCCGGCCAGCCGTGATCGTGACCTTCGACCCGGGGGGCGTATACGGCCATCCGGATCACGTGACCTGCTCAACCGTGGCCACGGAGGCTTACCGGAGGGCGGCTGCGGAACCGGGCGGACCGGTAGCCCTCTATCACCAGGCGCTGCCACGTTCCGCGGTTGCAAGTATGCAGGCGGCTCAGGAGGAGGAGCGCCGTCGCTCCGGCGATACCACGCCCCCGACCGAAGACGACATTCGCCAGAGCCAGGCCTTCGAGAAGCTCGCCCGACCTGACGAGGAGATCACGACGATCGTCCCGATTGCCTCGGTTCTGGAGCGCAAGATCGCGGGCCTGGCTTGCCACGACAGCCAGATGCGGGGTCGTCGCTGGGAGGACCCGGCGACGCGTGCCCAACTCGAGCAGATGTTCGGGCGGGAGACGTTCGTGCGGGTGGACCCGGTCATGGCGCCCGGAAAGCGCGAGGACAGGTTCATCGCATTGGAGTGGGGCGGGGAATGACCGAGTCGAACCGCGGGGCGGCCGAGAATACGGCCGGCGCGTCGGTCCGCCGATCTCGGGCGGCCCCCGAGTCGAACCGCGGGGCGGAGAGCGGTCGCGGCCGGCGGCCCTTCCGCGATGGCCTGACCATAGAGCAGGCTGCAGCGGTCGAGTCGCCGCGCGAGTTCCGTCTTTCGCCGGACGGCCGTCGTATCGCATTTACGGCCGAGGCCGGGGGCGCTCGCCAGATCTTCCTGATGCCGATTCGGGGCGGCTACCCAGAGCAGCTGACTGCCGCGGAGAAGCCGGCCTGTGAACCTCAGTGGTCGCCGGACGGTCGCCGAATTGCCTTTGTACGAGGCGAAGCGATCTGGATGGTTGACGTGGAGGGGTCGCACCAGGCCCTCGTCACGCAGCATCCGGCCGGCAACCGCTCGCCCCGTTGGTGCGCCGACGGCCATCAGATCGGGTTCATCTCGCGCCGCCGCGGCTGGGATCAGCTGTGGATCGTGGACGCGCCCGTGCCCCGCCGCGGCCGGCCGGCTACGCGGCCCCGCTCGCCCGAGCCCACTCCACTGACCGCGCCCGGCGTCGACATCGACGATTTCGTCTGGTCGCCGGACGGTCGCCACATCGCCTTGACGTCGCAGCGGCTGCCGGACCTTCTCACCTCGCAGATCCACATCCTGGACGTGGCTACCGGTCGCGAGCACCTCATCGCCGGTGAGGACGCCTGGGAGACGGGCCCGCGCTGGTTGCCCGACGGCTCCGGACTTCTCTTCATCTCAGACAAGGACGGCTGGTTCCAGGTCGTTCGCGTCTTGCTCGACGGCGCGGAGCGGGAGGTCCTGACAACCGGCCGACGCGAGCACGGGGAGCCCGGCGGCAGCTGGGGCTACGCACCGCTCGCCTCGCCCGACGGCCGGCGCTTCGTCCACATCGAGATTCGAGACGGGCTTGTGGATCTGGTGGTCAGCGACCTGGCGGTCGGCGACCCGACCGGGGGCAATCGCGGCGCATCGGCCGACGGCCCGCGCTCACCTGACGGCCCGCGCTCACCTGACGGCCCGCGCTCACCTGACGGCCCGCGCTCGGCCGTCGTCAGCCCATTCGAAGGCGTCTGGATGGCTGCCGGCTGGCTGCCGGATTCGTCGGCCCTCCTCGCCATCGGCAAGAGCGACCGCACGCCTGAGGACCTGTGGCTGCTGCCGATGCCGGAAGCCGCCGCGGAGGGGGTGCGGCCCCGCCAGCTGACGCACTCGCTGCCGACCGTGATCGACTCTGCGCACTTCTCCGCGGCGACGCGCGTCGTCTTCCAGGCTCGCGACGGGCTGACGATCGAAGGGAACCTTTACTTGCCCGCGAGCGCTGTCGCAGAAGAGGCGGCCCGCGTTCCGTGCGTCATCCACTCGCACGGCGGCCCGACTCACCAATCCTTCCGCGATTGGTTCCCGTTCCGGCAGCTGGTCGTGGAGCAGGGCATGGCCTACCTCTCGGTCGACTTCCGCGGGTCCACCGGCTATGGCCGCGCGTTCCGTTGGGCAAACCGCGGGGAGTGGGGCCACGCCGACGCCTTCGACATCATCGATGCCGGTCATTGGGCGGCCTCCCAAGCGTGGTGCGATGGCCGGTTGGCCCACTACGGGGCCTCGTACGGCGGCTACATGACACTCTGCGTCCTGACCGAGGAGCCATCACTCTGGCGGGCCGGCGTCGACCTGTACGGCGACTCGGAGATCAGCGAGAGCTACCGCCACGGCGACCGGCCCGGCCGGATCGACCTGGAGCGGATGATGGGCAAGCCGGACGACCCGGAGGCTGCTCCTGCGTTTCGCCGCGGCTCGCCGCTATACCGGGCGGAGCGGATCGAGGCGCCGCTGCTCATTCTCCACGGCCGCAAGGACAAACGCGTGGCGCCGCTGATGACCGAGAAGATCGTCGAGGCGCTCGAGATCGAGGCCAAGCACTACCAGGTCCACTGGTATGACGACGAGCAGCACGGCTGGCAGAGGCGCGAGAACCGCCGCGACGCCTGGAAGCGCAGCCTCGACTTCCTCAAGCGCCACCTGCTGGAGCAACCGGACGAGGAGTAGCGGGCCCGGCACGGCAGGGCGGTCGGCTCGCAACGGCCCCGTCGCCTGGGACCCGTTTCCGGCCACCCGATGTAGGCTGAGGACGTGGCCGATCTTGTCGTTGAGTTGCTTGCCGTGGAGGACTGTCCGCACCTGGAGCAGGCCCGGCGCGACCTCGAGAGCGTCCTGCGGAGCGGGATCATCGAAACTCCCATACAGCTGATCTTCGTCACCAGTCCGGACGACGCCGAGTTCCTGGGTTTCCAGGGATCGCCCACGATCCGGATCAACGGCGACGACGTCGTGCCCCAGCCCGAGCTCCCCGTCGCGCTCGCTTGCCGGGTCTACCGCGACGCGGACGGCCGAGCGCTCGGTTCTCCTCCGATCGAGTCGATTCGATCTGCAATCGACTCCCACCGCCGCGGTCGGCTCGAAGAGTTCCAGCGCGAAGAGGCGGCCAGGGTCGCCGAATTCGCCCGAGCGGCCGACGCAGCCGATCCAGCCAGATCATCCGGCCCAGCCGACCAAGCATGGTCGGCCGATGCCACCCAGCTCGCCCGCGAAGACGAGGCAGCCGAATCCTCAGCTGAGTCCGAAGGGATGCCGCCAAAGGGCTGAACGATGGGTTTCGCCGACAACCTGCGAGTTCTGCCGACCCGGACGATGCGGTCGGTGCTGATTTGGCTGTCGCACCGGCGGTCGCTTGCTCGGACCGCTGTCCGCAGCCCGCTGACGCGGTCCGTCGTGGCGCGCTTCGTCGCCGGGGAGACGCTCCAAGCCGCGCTGCCGGCAATCGCCGAGCTCAAACGCGTGGGGCTCCGGACCACTGTGGACGTGCTGGGCGAATCCGTAACCTCCGCCGATCACGCCGCGGCTGCCGTGGACCGATACCTGGTCACGATCGGCGCCCTTTCCGAGCGCGGAGTGGACGCCAACGTCAGCGTCAAGCTGACCCAGATGGGCCTGGAGATAGATCCCGCGACTTGTCTGGCCAACGTGATGCGGGTCGTGGAGGCGCTCCGAGCCGTGGACGGCTTCGTCCGCTTCGACATGGAGGACCACACCACGACCGACGCCACGCTCGAGATCTGGCGGGCGGCCCACGAGGCGTACCCGAAGGTCGGGGTCGTCATCCAGGCCGCCCTGCGCCGAAGCTCCGCGGACGTAGACGCGATAATCGCCGCCGATGGCCGGGTCCGGCTGTGTAAAGGCGCGTACGACGAGCCGGGCACCATCGCCTATCGAACCCGGACCGCCGTCGATGCCAACTACGCCCGGCTCATGGAGCGGCTGCTGCTCGCGGACGTCCATCCGGCTCTGGCCACCCACGACCCCAGGCTGATCGTCAAAGCGATCGCGATCGCCGAGCGCGAGGGGATCGGCCGCGACCGGTTCGAGTTCCAGATGCTCTACGGCGTGCGCCGCGACTTGCAGCGGACGCTGGTCGATCGCGGCTACACCGTCCGCATCTACGTCCCATACGGCGCGGAGTGGTATCCGTATTTCATGCGCCGCCTTGCCGAGCGCCCCGCGAACGTGGCGTTCATGCTGCGGGCCATCCTCAAGGAGGAGGGTCGCCGAGTTCGCGGCCACTAGGGCTGAGGCTCAACCCGGCTATCTGAGAGTCAAGCTTTGGCCGCGGCCTCGGCGTCCAGTGCGGCGGCAAGCTGCTTGCAGTGCTCCTCGATGTGGTCGGCGAGCATGACGTCCACGATTTGCCGGACGGTCATTTCGCCCCGCGTCTTGTGCAGGCCGCGTCGGCTAGCCTGGCGCTCGTCGAGTTCGAGCAGGCGGCGGAGGACCCGCTCGAGCGAATTGTCCAGGCGCGCGTAGAGTTCGAACATCGGCAGGGTTCGATCTCGATCGACTGTGAGCATCCGGACCAGGTCGGCCGGCGTCCGCCCGAACGGCACCGGCTCGATCGGGCCGGCGATGATGCGCTCGATCTCGCCTAGCCAGTAGGGGAGCATCTCGACGGTGTGGGCCAGAACCTCGCTGGCGACCCACTCACGGCGGCGGGGTAGATCGTCTGGTGGAGGCGCGCTCCGGTCGATTCGGCTGCGCATCCGGACCAGGTTGTCACGCGCGGTGCGCATCCGTTCGACCTGGGCATGCAGGGTCGCCATGTGTTGGCTGTGCTCCCGTGGTGTGCCGTGGGCAGTTGCCGGCTCCGTCTGCTGAAGCGTACTACGGCTCTTCGAGAATGATCGGCCGCGCTTCGGCCGGAGTGGCGAACTGGGCCAGCAGCACGCCGGCCAGGACGATCGCCGCGCCGACGCCTCGGATCGGTGAAAAGGCCTCGTTCAGGAAGGTGACGCCGAGCAGGATCACCACGATTGGCTCCACTGTGGCCATGAGTGAGGCCTGGGCCGCGCCAATCCTCGCGGCGGAGGCGTAGAAGGCCTGGATCGCGATGGCGGCGGCGAAGACACCGATGCCGGCCAGACCGGGCCACGCGGCGGCGGGCACATCGGAAGGCAGGGCCGGAGTGCGTGTCACGAGACAGAGCAGGATCGTCACCATCCAGGTGCCGGTCATCATGACCGCGCCGGCGACCGCCGGCGGAACCTCGGCGCCCTTGCCTCGCGATCGCATGTCGGCGGTCTGCCCAGGCCGCTCGCCGGCCATCCAGGCCGTCAGCACGATGTAGATGGCGTAGGCGACGGGCGATAGCAAGGCCAGAACGATGCCGCTCTGGTCCGCCTGGGATTTGATGGCCCCGACAGTCAAGGCCGTGCCAAGCAGGACGATGGCGAGAGATCCCCAGGCCAGCCTGCCCTCAAACCTGTAGCCGAGGCGCAACGAAAGCACGGCGACCAGGGCCGGGTAGGCGCTCATCAGGAGGGCGACGAGTGAAATATCGATCTTTTCGATGGCCGCGTAGTAGACGCTGGCATTGACGACAAAGAAGGCGCCCGTTAGCAACAGGCGGCCGAGGGTCCGGCGGTCGAGGTTCTTGAGGGCGGCCCGGGCGCGAGGCTGGACCATGAGCCAGGCCCAGCTGACCGCCGTGGCGAACATGAAGCGCCACATGAGCATCGCGATCCAGCCCACGCCTGCCGGGAACACGTAGCCTTTGAAGAAGAGCGGTCCGGTGCCGTATGCGGCCCCTGCCAGGGCGCCCAGGCCGATGCCAACGATTCGGCGGCGATCCATCCCGGAAGGCTATCAGGAGTCTGCGAGGTACTGCTTTGGGCCAACTCAACTGGGTAGCTACGACCGACTACACAGGCTGCTAAGCAGGACGCGTGAGGTGTTGACGGCACGCACGAGGCGTTCGGACCAGGGCATATCCCACGTCTGGGCCCTCCGCGAGACTACGTACTGAGTACCGTCACGGCGGTACGAGTGAGTCATATGCCTCCCTAAGGCCCGCCCCTAGCATCGGCAACATCAAAGCGGTCGGACGACCGCGAAGCCAGAGGCCGGATGCGATGACTGGGGCCCGCGAACGCTGCCCTCTCTGCGGTAGGCGCCTGGTGAGCACGCGTTACGACACGACCTTCCGACTGCCCGATCAAACCGAACGCCTCTGCTTCGGCATTCCGGGCGGCCTGTGCGAAGACTGCCACCAGCTGTACATCGACCCGGAGCTGATCGAGCTGCTCGATTTGGGCCAGGGCCGCTGCGTCTTCGCGATTGAGAGCGATCTCGTGCTGCAGGAACAGGCCTGGTCCAGCGCAGACTGACGCGGCGCCCTTCGTTGATCTCCGGCCGCGGCGCTCCCGGCTGGGCTTGCCACGGCGGCGCACAATCGATCGCATGAATGAGCCAGAAGCCGTCCGCGCCGGTCGTAGGCGCCCCCGAGCGGCGTCCTGCAGGCTACTTTGGCCCCGCGCGCAGATCCGGGAACCGGTGAGGTCAACGGCGCGGCATTGCATCTTCGGGCCCGGGCCGATGTGCCAGTCAGCGCGACCTAACCGCGTGCCGATGTGGCTGGTGGGAACGCCGAGTAGAATCGCGTTGCCGGCTCGCGGCGGACGCGCCGCTCGTCTAGCTTCTGTGGCCCCATGCCTGTCCAATTGGGGGAACCGCCGATGACCGATAGTCAAGATCCTTGGTACGCTGGCGCTGCCGGATGGACGCAGCTCTCCACGGCGTTCCTACGGTTGGAGCTCGTCAAGCCAGATCCGGACTTCCGGTCGCTGGCCGAGCAGATGGCGGCCTACGCCCCCGCGGAACGCCACGCGGTGTGGGTCGAAGTGGCACAATCGGCGTCGTCCCGGGCAGCCCGGACAAGGTCATACCTTGAGGCGCTGCACAACGACCCAGATCCCGCATCTGTCGCCTGGGGTTGGCTCGACGGTGACTTCGACCTGATGGACAAGGTCGAGCACGTCGTTGGCCCGGCAGACGCCCGGACTCTGGCCACGGTCGAAGGACTTCGCGAGCGTCTGGGCTCGATCGTCGAGGCGGGCGGCCGCGACCTCCCGGTGGCCACACAGACAGCAGCGCCGCAGCAGCCGGACGTGGTTGCCATGCAGGCTGCCGCACCGACAGCCGCACCGAGCGCCGCACCGACAGCCGCACCGACAGCCGCACCGACAGCCGCACCGACAGCCGCACCGAGCGCCATGCCGGAACAACCGGCCCCGGCCCCGGCGCAAGCCCAGCCGGCTGCGCAATCGCCCGCCGCCCCGACGTGGTCGCCGACCCATTTCGTGCCCATGGGCGGCCTACCGGCCTGGGACTACCCCGACCCGAATCGTCAGCCGATCGCGGTTCTCAACGCCAGGCTTGGGCTCGTGGTGGAAGCGGTCGCCGGGGATTGGGCCCTCGTTCGGGCGGTCAACGGATGGCGAGGCTGGGTTGACGGTCGCCGGTTGACCGGACCAGCCTGACCCGTTTTCCGCAGGCCGTCAGCGGCGGCGATCGGTGGATCCGGTCTGGCGTGAGGCCGACTCGGGTTGGCTCGCGCCGGCTATGAAGGCGAGGGTCTCAGGCATGGTACGGATCCCGTCGTACGCACCGAGGGCTGTCACACAGCAGGCAGCGACCGCGTTCCCGAGACGGCCCGCCTCCGCGAGGTCGCGCCCGGACAGGACCCCGGCTATGAACCCTGCGCACCAGGCATCGCCTGCTCCCGTCGCGTCGACCGCCGTCACCGGGAACGCCGACACGGTGACCTCCTCGCCATCTGGTCCGCGCAGGTAGCAGCCTTCCTCGCCGAGTTTGATCCCAACCGTACCGACGCCCCGATCCTGGAAGGAGCGGGCCATAGCGCGAGGGTCCGTCAGGCCGGTGATGTCCTTCGCCTCGTCGTAGCTCGGCAGGAAGTAGTCGAGGAGCGGGAGGCACGGTGCGACCTTGTCGGAGAGCCTCCCGGTCGCGTCCCAGACGGTATCCAGAGCCGTTAGCATCCCGCAGTCTCGGGCGTGGGCGAGGGCGCTTGCGGCCGACCAATCGAACCGGCCGAGAAGCCCGAACTGGGCCACGAAGAAGACCCGGGAGCGGACCGCCAGCGACCAATCGATGTCGGCGGCGTCGAACGTGCCCATTGCGCCAAGGGTGTGGAGCAGGCAACGCTCGCCCCCCGGTGAGACGAAGACCATGCTGGCCGATGTCCCGGTGTCGGTCGAGGCAAGGCCGGCGACGTCGATGCCGCGGTCGACGAGTGTTCGGACGAGGAAGTCGCCGAGACCGTCACGCCCGATTCGGCCGATGAGGCGGGCCGGGACGCCTAGACGAGTTAGCGCGCTGGCCGAGTTGACCGCGCAGCCGCCGGGCGCGAGCCGCATCTCATCGACGAGCTCGACCCGCCCGGGGTTCGGCATCACCCCCACGGGCCGGGCCAGGATGTCGGCCACTGTCCCACCGATGCAGGTTACGCCATCCATCTGACTCCTCCCGCTATGCCAGCTCGGCCAGCGCCGCGTCGAGATCCCGACGCACCATCGCGACCGTGAGGGCCCGGGTCATCTTGGCCGGGTTTTCGTGCTGCCAGACGTTCCGGCCAATCGTCAGGCCGACCGCTCCCGCCTCGGCGGCCGCGACGACATCGGCAAGCGTTTCCCGCTGAGTCGGTCGCTTGGGGCCGCCCAGGATGACGACCGGTACGGGCGAATCCGCGACGATCTCCCGGAAGCGAGCGGGGTTCCCGCCGTACTCGAGCTTGAGGATCTCGGCGCCCATCTCGATCGGCATCCGAGCTCCGTCGGCGTTGAGCTCCGCACGGGCGTCGGCATCGGCCGGGACGTCCTCGCCCCACAGGTAGGGCTCGATCATCAGCGGCATCTCCCAGAGGCGGCATTGCGCGGCGGCATCGGCCAGGTAGGTCAGGTTGTCGGCCGTCGCCCGCCTGTCGGGGTCGCCCATCAGGAGCATCGTCTTGACACAGTCGGCCCCGAGGCGGACGGCCTCCTCGACGCTGACCTGGGGCACGTGGGCAACGCCCGCACCCACACCCCGCTGGGCTCGGTGGATGACGTGATCGAGGCCAAGGACGAGGGCCGGGCTGGTCCGATCGGCGAGGAGATCGGCGCAGCGGCGGGCAAGACCGGCGTTGAGCAGGACGCCGTCCGGCCTGGCGCCGAGGACGGCCTCCAGAATCCGGCGGGGATCGTGGAAACCGCCGGGAACCCCGACGATCCCGTGATCCATCGCGACGATGATCGAGACTCCGGTCTGGGAGTCGAAGAGGCGTCCGAGGCGCCGCACCATGCCCGCTGGGGCGTTCGCTTGTGTCAAAGCCGTGTCCTCCTTGGCCGGCGCCCGCGAGGGCGTCCGAACCGTCGGGCGATCCCGGGTCTCGCGCGCCGGCCCCGGCGGGCACGCTCCGGTGCTGGAACTATGACACCTCAGCGGGTTCTGGACAGCCTTCGGCGTATGCTTCGATCGCGTCCATTGAGGAGCATGTGACAAGGAGGTCTGAGAACGCCATGTTGACCGCAGCGCAGGTGCAGCAGGCACGCGATCGCGCCGCCGAGGTGCTCG
>Ga0066798_10000967_pt1 | contig 13052 bp, 14 predicted proteins | sample PersoiDNA2013203_FD_70961 | JGI IMG/M metagenome (GOLD analysis project Ga0066798, IMG submission 70961) | Permafrost soil microbial communities from the Arctic, to analyse light accelerated degradation of dissolved organic matter (DOM) -... | ecosystem: Environmental > Terrestrial > Soil >...
TGCTGCTGGCGGCCGACTCCCGCGGCGGCATAGCCCTCGACGAAGAGGGCCAGCCGTGCGGCTTCGTCACCGTGGACGCCATTGCGAGCGCGCTGGCGGATGATCGCCAGCCCACCGCGACCCGGCCGGGTGGGGCGACCACCACGGGTGTAAGCGCCGCCGCAGGCGACGCCAAAGTCACCGCCGCAGACCACGCCAGCGCCGCCGCAGGCGACGCCAAAGTCACCGCCACGGGTGTAAGCGCCGCCGCAGGCGACGCCAAAGTCACCGCCGCAGGCGGTGACTCGTGAACGGCGAGCCGCTAATTCGTTGGGACTGGCTATTCGCCCACCTCGGGCCCATCGCCGACCGCGTGGGTCAACACCTGTATCTGGCCGCGATCGCCGTGAGTGTCGGCTTCGCCATCTCGTTCGTGCTGGCGGCCATCTCGATCCGCCGCAGGAAGCTATATCCGTTCGTGACCGTACTGGCCACGGCCGCCTACACCATCCCGAGCTTCGCCATGTTCGCTGCGCTGGTCGCCATAACCGGCCTGTCCGTTTTCACCGCGGAAATCCCCCTCGTCCTGTACACGATTGTCCTGTTCGTGCCGAACATCGTGGCCGGCTTCGACAGCGTTCCGTGGGACGTGCTCGACGCCGCCGACGGTATGGGTTACACGCGAGGCCAGCGGTGGTGGCGCGTGGAGCTGCCGCTTGCGGTGCCGCTCGTCGTGGCGGGCCTGCGCCTGGCCAGCGTCTCGACGATCGGCCTGGTGACAGTCTCGGCGATCCTGGGCGACAGCTTCGGCGGCCTGGGCTACTACATCCTGGACGGCTATCACCGCCACTTCACGACGGAGATTCTCGTTGGCGGCCTGCTGTCGATCGGCCTCGCGGTCATCGCCGATCTGGGCTTCGTGCTGCTCCAGCGGCTGCTGACGCCGTGGGCCGCCAGAAGGACCGTGGGCGGATGATGGGCCTGACGCGATGGACCTGATCGGCGCCACCGCCGCCTGGCTGTCGGACCCGGCCCATTGGCAGGGCGCCAATGGGATCCCCTCGCGGCTTCTGGAGCACCTGGCGCTGAGCGGCGTCTCTCTCCTGCTGGCGGCCCTGGTGGCTCTGCCCCTTGGTTTGTGGATCGGCCATTCCGGTCGGTTCTCGTGGCTGGTCGTAACCTCGGCCAACGCCTGGCGGGCCTTGCCGTCCTTCGCCGTAATCGGGCTGCTGGTGCCGTTCACGACGGTTCTCGACGCGAACCTGGGCTTCACGCTGTACCCAACGCTCGTCGCAATGATCGTTCTCGCCGGACCGCCCATCCTCGTGAACGCGTATCAGGGGATCGCCGACGTGGACGCTGACCTCGTGGAGGCGGCGCGAGCAATGGGTATGAAAGAGCGCCAGATCCTGGTTGGCGTGGAGATCCCCATTGCCCTGCCGGTCCTCGCGACGGGAATACGTTCTGCCGCGGTCCAGGTCATCGCGACGGCCACGCTCGGAGCCGCCTTTGGGTTTGGGGGGCTGGGCCGCTTCATCGTTCTGGGCGACGCCAACCAGGACAACGGCGAGCTGTTCGGCGGAGTGGTGCTCGTGGCGGCGCTGGCCCTGACGACGCTGGCCTTGTTCCTCGTGCTGGAGAGACGCCTCGTCTCTGCGGGTTTGGCGCGCCGCGCAGCGGGCTGAGCCTGTCTCACGGTAGGGCCCTCAGGCGGCATCGGACGGGCCAGGTCTTGGCCGGTGGACGATGACGGTCTATATTCGCCGGGCGTCGTGGCGGCTCGGCCCTGGGCTTGCGCGGCCGGCAATAGGAGGAAACCCAATGCGGCGATTCCGCATGCTCGCCCTCGGGGCGTCGATGCTGGTGCTTCTGAGCGCCTGCTCGACGGGTGGGGGAAGCCCGCAACCCACAACCGGAGCTTCCAGCGCGGGCAAACCCACCATCAAGCTCGGCTCGGACGCGTTCTATGAATCCAAGCTCATGGCCGAGATCTACGGCCAGGCGCTCGAAGCCAAGGGTTACACGGTCGATCGAACCGCCAGCGGCCTTGGCACCCGCAAGGTAACCGCGGCCGCGCTTGAAAGCGGCAAGTTCGACCTCAAGCCCGAGTACATCGGCAGCGGGTTGGCCTTCTATTCCGGTACCGCGACGGGCGATCCGGCCGCTAACGCGTCTGCTCTCCAGACGATCCTGACCGGCAAGGGGGGCGGCATCACCGTCCTCAACTACTCGCCGGCGGCGGACCAGAACGCCTTCGTCGTGACCAAGGCGATAGCGGACGGCAAGCACCTGGCCACGCTTAGCGACACGACGGCCGTGGCAAGCCAGCTCAAGTTTGGCGTCGCCACAGACTGCGCTACGAACCCGGTCTGTGCGGCGGCGCTCAAGACCGCCTATGGGCTCGACCTTTCGACCGCCCTGCCGCTCTCCGCGTGCGACCAGCCAATGGCCGACGCTCTGACGGCCGGCACGATCGATGTGGGTGAGCTTTGCTCCACCCAGCCCGATATCGCCAAGAATGGCTGGGTTGTCCTGACCGACGACAAGCACACTCAGCCGGCCGATAACATCGCCCCGTTGGTCCGCAATGACCTGCTGGCGAAGGTTGACATGGCGAGCTTCGAGAAGATCCTCAACGACGTCTCCGCCAAGATGACGACCGACGCGCTGACCAAGCTCAACGCCGAATTCGTCTTCGACAAGAAGGACATCGCCGTGATCGCGAAGGAATGGCTTAAGACCAACGGCTTCGTCTGATCCACCGGCCGACTCGGCCCCCAAGCGGACTGCCCTCGTCACACGACGGGGGCAGTTCCATGTGTTGCGGGCCGCCGTCGGGCCGGCGCTGCCCGCAGTTCACGTGGCGGGCGCGGTAGTTAAGACCTCGTTCATTACCTCGGGGTTCTTGGCATTCAGCCCCTCGATGAGTCGCTCGACTGCGCTGCGGTTTTCGGCTTCACCCATTTCTTCTCACTCCTGTGCTGCTGGGGCAACCTGGGGATCCGCCGCGGTGAGGCGCTCCGGGTCGCGGATGCCGACGGCGTTAACCGCGGCTCCGGCGAGCAGCAGGCCGGCCGCCAGGCCCATGGCGAGATGGAACGCGTCGGTCGATGACTCGCGCGCCGCCGCCACGAGGACCGGGCCGACGGAAGCGTCCGGCCGGTTGAGCGGCGGCAGGGTCTGCCGGACCTGGTCCGACGACGTGTCGAGTCCAGGCACGCGATTCGATAGGTTGGCGTAGAACGCGCCCGTGATAGCGACGAAGATGAGCGCCCCGGCCAGCTGCGGGCCGACTCGCGATATGGCGTTGTTCACGGCCGAACCAAGGCCCGCCCGGCTCTCGGGCACGGACGCCATCAGGGCCGTCGTCAGCGGTGCCACCGTGATCGCCAGACCCAGCCCGAATATCAGCGTGCACGGCAGGAAGTCGAGCAGGTAGCCGCTCGACGGCAGCCATGTTGCGGGATCGCCGGGTTGGAGGTTCCAGACCGGGCTGCCGGCCGGGATCCGGGTCAGCCACAGGATGCCGGCGCCCATCAGGGCCGGTCCGATCGCCATAAACCGGCGCGGCCCGAACCGGCCCGCCAACCCACCGACACGCGACGACAAGAGGACGAGGAAGAGCGCGCCGGGCACGCCGATTAGGCCGGCCGCGGGCGCCGAGTAGCCGAGCGTGCCCTGGCTGAAGATGGCCTGCTGGTAGCCAACCACATACAGAGCACCGTAGATCAGGAAGGTCGAGAGGTTCGTGACCGCGAAGTTGCGCGAGCGGAACAGGCCGAGCGGGACGAGCGGATGTCGGCCGCGGGCCATCAGGACCACGAACAGGACTGAGGCGACCGCGCCCACCAGGAGCGCTATCTGGCCGACGCCGTCGCGCCACTGGTGTTGCTGACCGTAGATCGCCCCGAACGACAGGCCGCCCACGGCCAGGGCCACGACGCCGGCACCGAGCCAGTCGAACGCCCGACCGGAGGTCGGGTCGCGGCTCTCCAGCACGTACCGCCAGCTGGCCCACAGCGCGATCGCGATCAGGGGCACGTTCAGGAAGAAGACGGCACGCCAGGAGATCGTTTCGACGAGGATGCCGCCCACGACCGGGCCAAGGATGACCGTGGCCGCGGACGCGGCCGCCCACAGACCGAAGGCACGGCCCCGTTCCGCCCCTTCGAACGTGGCGGTGAGCAAGGCCAGCGAGCCCGGCACGAGCAACGCCCCGGCCGCGCCCTGGACGATACGGAAGACGATCAGCGTCTCCATGGTTGGCGCGAAACCACATAGGATCGACGACGCCCCGAAGCCAACGAGACCGATGACGAAGAGACGGCGTCGGCCATACGCGTCGGCCAGGGCGCCGGCCAGTATCAGCAGCGCGCTCAGGCTCAGCAGATAGGCGTTGTAGACGTACGACTCGCCCTCGAGGGCGCCCAGGTTGCTGCTGGGCAGGTCCTGGCCGATCCGCTGCAGGGCCACGTTGACCACGGTCGAATCGAGAAAGACGATCCCCGAGCCGAGGATGGCCGCGACGAGTGTGCCTGTGCGGCGGTTCACCTGGACTTCGGCCGGATCCATTGCCGCGACTGCCGGATACGTCTCTTCATGTCGTGTCGTCTCCCGGGTGCGGAGCATGCTGGGCTGGCATCCGGGGCGTGTCAACGCGCGTCGCGCCAGGAGCGCAATGGGTCGCTACGCACGGGCGCGACGAGGCGGCGAGGCGGTCGTCCGAGGGGCCGGTGCAGCCGCGGGCGAACTCGGGCTCCCGCACCGCGGGTCAGGCGGGTCGGCGCATCCGACCCCCGCGTCGCCGGCTGTAGACTCGGTTGCGGGCGCAACCAACCGTAGGCCCGACGAAACCGAGGCAACCAGTGAACGACTCCATCCGCAGCGCCTTGACGCAGGGCGGCATCATCGACATCACCACAACGGGGAGGCGCAGCGGCCAGCCGCGCCGTATCGAGATCGTCTGCCACGTGATCGACGGGCGCATATACATCAGCGGCGTGCCGATTGCCGAGCGGGAGCGGCGCTGGCTCTCCAATCTCGAGGCAAACCCGAGGTTTACTGTCCACCTGAAAGGTGAGCTGACGGCCGACCTGCCGGCAACTGCCCATGTAATCACAGACGTTGCGGAGCGTCGAGCCATTTTGGGGCACGTGGCTCGTGCCTGGAACCGGACCGACGTCGATGTGATGGTCGCGCATAGCCCCCTTATCGAGGTCACGATCGACGGGCTGGGCGACCCTCCCTCCGTGTCGTAGACCGCGTCGGAGCGCTATCGTGGCCCCCTTGCAGGAGGCCCCAGCGATGTGCCGATCCATTCAGCCGCTTCACAACTACGAACCGCCCACCACAACCGACGAGGTGAGCGCGGCCGCGCTCCAGTACGTGCGCAAGGTCAGCGGCATGATCCGGCCTGCCGGCGCCAATCAGGCGGCCTTCAACCGCGCAGTAGAAGCCGTGGCGGCGGCAACTCAGCAACTCATCGACACGCTCGTGGCCACGACTCCGCCGCACGACCGAAGCGTCGACCGTCGACGCGCTCGTGAACGCTGGGAGCGGCGAAACCCTACTCCGTCAACGAGGTGAACATCCCAGCGCGGTCGAACTCGATCGCCTCGAGTGGCCGCACCACCTCGCAGCGCCCGGTCGCCAGCACGTCCTCGAGCGCCGGCTCGCTGACATACAGCAGCCCGAGGTGCTTGGTGTCGCGGATCCTGACGATCCTGGCATCGGGCGGCTCTACCTTGAGGCAGCAGGCGATGGCGACGTAGAGTGCCTGCCGGTCCGTGTCCAGCGTAAGCGAGACGCGCCCGCCCTCGGGCGTCTTGGCCGTGATGCAGTTCATGTACGTTTTGTGCGCGTCCATCTTCTCGACGGCTCGCCGCAGCACGACATCGGCCATGCCGATGCCGACGGCGTTGCCCTCGGTCTCGGCCGTCAGGTCGCGGACGACGATCCGTTGGACGCTCGGGCCGGCACCGGTCGGTCCTGTGTAGTAGCGGCCGACGACGTTGGAATCCATCCCCAGGCCGCTGATGTCCTTGCCGATGTAGTCGAGCACCAGCACGTCGATGGCGCCGAGAGGCAGCCGGGCCATCCGCTCTCGGGCCGTCGCCAGCAGCTCGCGCTCTCGTTCCCAGATCCGGTCGCGCGGCACCGCCTCGATCCGCCAGAGCCTGGCGTAGCCGTTCTCGACGAGAGCCAGGCCGAACGGGATGTTCACCTTGGAGATGGTGAACCCGGCGACCGCGGGGATGAGCTCATGGAACGTGGCGAAGCCCTGGCGATGGAACGTGTCGGCGCCCCGCTGCTTGCCGAGGCCGATGGCGATCATCTTCATGAGGCCGCTCTCGATCTCGCCGGTGAAGTCGGTGTGCGGCTTCACGCGGTTGATCGGGACGATCACGTCCGCGCCCTCGAAGGCGTTGCGGTCAACGAAGACCGGGACGCCGGGCCGGACCTCGCCCAGCTCAACCGTCTCCATGCTCGATCGGATCTCGCAGCCGATCGATTCGGGGGTCATGCCGTAGGAGGCGAGCACCTCGAGCTGACCCTCCGCCGTAGCGCCGCCGTGGCTACCCATCGCTGGCACGACGAAGACCTCGGCGCCGGCTGAGCGCACCCACGCCACGGCGGCCCGGACGACCTCGTCGATCCTATCGATACCCCGGCTACCCACGGCCAGGCAAACCCGCGATCCGGGTCCGACTGCCGCCCTGGCCGGCTCGAGCGCCGCGCCCACGGCTGCGGCCACGTCGGTCACCTCGGCCCCATCCATGCGGTGCCGGACGAGTGCCCAACGGGGCAGAGCCCCGCCCATGAACTCGGCGAACGGCTCGCGACCGGATGCGTTCGGCGGCCGGCGTGCGGCGGCCGAGACGGGCGGGTCGGCCAGCGCTTCGGGCCTGAGGGCGGCGTCTTTGGTCTTCTCGTGCTGCATCGGCAGGACTCTCCTCCCCAGGGGCGTTCGAGGCCTGCAGGTGAGCTTGGTCTCGGCCGCGACCACGATGGGCGACGGCGCGTCAACTCTACACCGAGCGGCCTCGACTTCCCCCCGGCCCGGGGCGCGGTGGGCGGATAGGTTGTATCGTCAGGAGACCGATGCTGTACAGCAAACTCCCGACCGACCGCCACGCGCCGCCCGCCGCGACGGCCGCCCATCCGGAACCGACGACCGTTCGCTCGCCGCGCCAAAGTCTCCTGGAGCGAGCCAGTACCGGGCCAGGCGTCGGCGACCCTGTTGCGATCGAGCGGTTCGAGCGCCTGCTCGAGATCGTCGATAGTCTCGGCTCGTGCGTCCTCGCTCTCTCAGGCGGAATCGACTCGAGCTTCCTGCTTGCCGTCGCATCGCCGCTCCTCGGCGAGCGCTGTCTGGCCCTCACCGCCGACTCGGCCGCCGTGCCGGCGTGGGATCGCGCCGATGCGGTAGTCGCTGCCGGGGAGGCGAGCCGCCACGGGGCGCGCTGGCGGACGGTCCCCACGAAGGAGCTCGAGGATCCTCGCTACGCCCGTAACCCGCGGTCCCGCTGCTACTTCTGCAAGCTCGAGGTGTACGGTGCCGCCTCGGCGATCGCGAAGTCCGAGGGCTACGCTTGGGTCGTCGATGGCACGAATGCCTCGGACACCCAGCGGGACGACCGCCCCGGCATGACGGCCGCCTCCGAGCTGCATGTCCGCTCGCCTCTGGCGGAAGCGGGAATCACCAAGGAACAGTTGCGCAGTCTCGCGCGAGCGATCGGCGTCGCCGGTTGGGATCGGCCTGCCTCGGCCTGCCTGGCAAGTCGCATCCCGTTCGGGGATCTCATCACCGCCGAGCGCCTGCGGCGGGTCGAGGCGGCCGAGCTCGCTCTCCGCGCCCTCGGGTTCCGTCAGGTTCGTGTTCGAGACTTCGGAAGCCACGCCAGGGTGGAGGTCGAGGCGGACGAGCTCATGGACCTGCGGAGCCGCTCGTCCGCCGTCCGGGCCCGTCTCGTCGAACTCGGGTTCGAGAGCTGGTCGCCGGCGGCGTACGCCGGAACGGGTGCGGGAGACAGCCCGAATGCATACGGATGAGGTAGCGGTGCCTGCGGAACCGGCGCGGCGCGGGACCTACACCGCCGCGCTGGAGGAGCTGCTGCGGGGCGTGGCCGAGGGGAGCGTCTCGGTGGCGGCCGCGCTTGAGTCGCTGCGCCGGCTCCCGTTCAGCGACCTCGGCTTCGCCCGCGTGGATCACCACCGGAGCGTCCGTCAAGGCGTGGTGGAATTCGTCTATGCGCCCGGCAAGACGCGCGGGCAGCTGCTCGCGATCGTCGAGGCCCAGCTCGAGCACGACGAGTCGAGCGTCGTCGTGACCCGGGTCACGGCCGAGGACGCCGCCGCGATCCGAACCCTCGCGGAGTCGCGCGGGCTGGAGGTCGTCTTGCGCGAACGTGCCGGGCTGCTGGCCATCCCTCGCGCGGTTCCCGAGGCTCGCGGCCGGCTGCTCATACTCACCGCCGGGACCTCGGACCTGCCCGTCGCCGAGGAGGCCGAAACGGTCGCCTCGCTCCTCGGGGCGGGCGTCCGCGTGATCGCCGACGTCGGCGTCGCGGGGCTCCACCGGCTGCTCGCCGAGCTACCGGAGATCGAACAGGCCGACGCGATCGTCGTGGTTGCCGGCATGGATGCCGCGCTCGCGAGCGTTGTCGGCGGCCTGGCGCGCGTTCCGGTAATCGCCTGTCCCACGAGCGTCGGCTACGGGGCATCGTTCGGCGGGCTGAGCGCGCTGCTGGCGATGCTCTCGTCGTGCGCACCCGGAGTGGCGGTCGTCGGCGTGGACGATGGCGTTGGAGCCGGCACGGTCGGCGCGCTCATAGCCCGGGGCCGGGACGCCTGACGGTCGGGAGGGCGGGTCTCAGATCGTCATTGCGCTGAAGCCACCGTCCACGCGGATGAGGGCCCCCGTCACGAAGCCCGAGGCGCGCTCCGAGGCGAGCCAGACCATCGTCCCGACCAGCTCGTCGGCCTCGCCCAGTCGGCCCATCGGCGTATGCCGGAGGATCGCCTCGATGCGGCTTTCGTCGAGCAGCTTGCGGTTCTGTTCGGCCGGGAAGAACCCGGGCACGATGGCGTTCACGCGAATCCGATGTGGCGCCAGCTCGCGGGCCAGGTACCGGGTCAAGATGTTGACACCGGCCTTCGAGACGGAATACGTGAGGACCCGAGACAGGGGGATCTCCGAGGAGGTCGACGAGAAGTTGATGATCGTCCCGCCCTGGCCGCGGTCGGCCATCGCCCGCCCGAAGACCTGGCAGCCGAGAAGGCACGATGTCAGGTTCGTGTCGAGGATGCGGTGCCACTCGTCGAGGTCTAGCTCGAAGAACGGAGTCGAACTGTTGATGCCGACTGCGTTGACGAGGATGTCGACGGGACCGAGACGCTCTTCCACTTCCACACGTGCCCGTTCCACGGATGCCCGGTCCGAGGCGTCCAGCACCATGGCGGCGGCACGGATGCCCTTCGCCGCCAGGGCTGCCACGAGTTCGTCGGCGCGCTCACGGGAACGGTCCATCACCGCGATCGCGGCGCCGGCGTCGCCGAAGCCGTGGCAGACGGCGCCGCCCAAGACGCCGGCACCGCCGATGACAGCGGCGACCTTACCAGTCAGGTCGAAGAGGGCCGAGCCTGGCCCCGCGCTGGCTCCTGGGCCGGTGATCATCGAGATACTCCTTTCGTTGTCGGCCGCCGTGCAGCCGTGGAGAACGGGCGCAGATGACGGCCGATGTGTGCCGCGAGGTTCGACCAGTACGTCTCGCGGTGCGTCCAGATGGCCGTTCGCAGGTCATCGCCGAGATCTCTGCCGCCGCCGGCCGGTTCGCCATGGAGCACCGCGCCGTACGTGACGTGGAGGATCTCGCGGGTGTTCGGGTCGGTCAGTAGTCGGGCCAGCGCCGCATTGGACGCGCCATCCGGCGGAGGCGCACCCGTCGCGGTTGCCGAGACGTGATAGCTCGCCCTGGCCGTGGTGTACGCCTCGAGGGCCACCCGCCAGACACGGCGCATAAGCTCCGGGTCGGCCGCCGCGATCGTCTCCAGGGCCACCAGGTAGCTCGTGCCCGAGGTCTTGAGATGGAGCCGGTCGCGCGTGCTGCGGGCGACGGCGTCGTAGATAGAGAACTTGTCCGAGCCCGAATGGACGCTCAGCTTGTAGTCGCCCAGGCGCCGGGCGATGGCTGCATGGATCTCGACATCCGACGCGAATTCGGCTCGATCGCCAAGGTAGTCAATCCCCTTTTCGAACTCGCCGACGAAGCGCGGGGCGAAGCTCGCCCAACTGACTCCGAGCCGGTGGAGCTCGGTCGCAAGGTAGACGTGGTCGATAGGCGTGGTCGTGTATTCGATCTCGTCGACGGCCACCTCGAACTCGAACGAGCCCGGGTCGAGGGCTGAGGACAGATGGCGATGCATCGCCGCAACCTGGACGACCGCGGCTCCGAACCGCGCGGCCGCAGCGCGGAGGGCAGCCGCCGGCAGCTCGAGCGGGCCGGAGTCGAGATCAAGGTGCTCGGGATAGCGGTCCTCGAACACGGCCGGGTCGTCTTCGAGACCCGTCCAGGGGACGGCCTTGAAGGCAGCGGCGATCGCTTCGTCCGGCGCGTCGGCAGCAAGGTCGGGTACCAACTCGATCGGGTCGGCCGTGAACATCGTGCAGCCGGCGTCGATCCCAGCGTCGATATCCGCTATCGACTTGAGGTGGTCGGCGTCCGCCCCGAACCCGTCCCGCCAGCCGGCGGCGAGCGCACCGAACGTGGCCGCATCGAGCACGTCGCGGAACGATCGGCCGGTCCGCGCGAGCTCCCGTGCGGACTGCTGGGCCAACACTGGAACAATGCCCGGGTTGTCCCGGAACGCGATGACGTGGCCCGGCGTGGCAATCCCCAGCCGGTCGCCGACGCCGGCCGAGGTCGCCTCGCCGACGAGCCGCGGCCGGAGCCATGGGACGAGCTTGCGCAACGCGGTCGCGTTCCCATGGTTGGAGTCCCCGGTGATCAGCGTCCCACCGCAGAGTTCCGTCGAGTCGCCGGCCATCCCGTTCGGTGGCGGCCCTCCTGCCGGCGCCCAGGCGAGAACCTGCCAGCCGAGCTCTCCCGCCCGGATCCCGACCGCTCCGCCATCGATCGAGGTTAGGGACTCCTCGAGCGCGCCCGTCTGCCGGAGCGCCCGGACCGCCTCGCTTGAGGGCGTCTCTGCCGCCATGCCTATGACTCCTGGACCCAGGCGTGGGCCGGGTCGAAGTGGGGGATCATCTGACGGCCTTCGCCGGCCATGACCCACAGGTAGTAGAGCGAGTAGCCGGGCGCCGCCACGACCGGGTGGTAGCCGCTCCGGATGACGGCCACGTCGCCGTCGCGAACAGTGAACGCCTCCGTGGCGGCATCGTCGTACCGGACCTGGACACCGAAGCCTTCGGGCGGATCGACCTTGAAGAGGTAGACCTCCTCGAGCCTGACCTCCTCGGGCGGCGCCTCGCGGTCGTGCTTGTGCGGCGGATACGAAGACCAGTTGCCCGGCGGATTGATCGTCTCGCCCAGCAGGAGCCGGCCCGCGGCGTGCTCGGGGCCGAGGATCGTCCGGACGCTTCGACTCCAGTTCCCCTTGCCGGCCTCGGCGAGGCGCTGATCCGCGGGCCCGATGAGGCGCGCCTTCGACGGTGCGCCTTCGCCGGCCGGCGCCGTCGCGATGGCGAGTTGCGCCGGCCCCCTGGCCTTCAGCCGGAGAGCCGTGCCGGGTGGCGCATAGATCGCGTGACCCGGGCCTTCGAAGACGGACGATCGGCCGCCCGCCATCCCGAGCGACTCGCCGCCCGCCTCCACATCGACAACGCCGCCGAGCACGACGACCACGGTCTCGAGCTCGCCCGGCGACTCGAACGACTGGCCGGCATCGAGATCGGCCAGGGCGAGTCCGATGAGGTCACCTTCACGCTCGGGGGCAACGACGGTTCGGATCATGACAGTCCTTTCAGTTTCTCCGGCCGAAATGGGCCGGATCGGCGGCCACAGACCGCCTACGGGCCCCGGCGACCATGCAGAGACGACTCAGCGGCCGCCGACGCGGGTTACCAGCTGGGTGGGATTGACGAAGCGGAGGGCGATCACCAGCAGCACGAGCATGGATGCGGTGTAGAGCACGGCCATGGCGTCGACCTCCTGTGGAGCCCGGATCCCGGCCCCGAAGACGGCGCTGTATAGGACGACGACGATCGTCGAACTCGATGGGCCCGACGTCAGGAAGGTCAGCTCGAACATGCCGACCGTCCGTACGAGCACCAGGACCCCAGCGGCGAGGATGCCGGGAACCAACAGAGGTCCGACGATTCGGACGAAGATCGTGGCGGTGCCCGCGCCACACATCCGCGCCGCCGCTTCGATCTTGGGGTCGATCTGCTCGATGAACGGGATCATGACGAGCACGACGAACGGAACCGTCGGGACCAGATTCGCGAGGATCACGCCGGACATGCTGCCAGCCAGCTGGAGCCTGTAGAGCACGGTCGCGAGCGGGATGCCGTACGTGATCGGCGGAATCAGGATCGGCAGCAGGAACAGGACCGTCACGAGGCGCTTGCCGGGGAAGTCGCGACGGGCCAGGGCGTACGCCGCCGGGACGCCGATGAGGGCCGAGATGGCGACGACGGCAATCGCCACCTGGGCGGTCACGAGCAGGACACTAGACAGATCGAACTCGGCCCAGGCGTCTCCATACCAATGGATGGTGAAGTCATCGGGCAACCACGACCCGAACCACGTCGTCGCGAACGAGTCGAGGACGACTGTGGAGATGAGCGCGAACAGGGTGATGAAGAAGAGGGCTACCAGACCCCAGACTAGCCAGCCACCGATCCCTGAGGGCCGGAAACTACGCCTCCGCGCCGGCGGGAGGAGTGAGGCAGGAACGTTCACGGCATCAGCCATCAGCCCTTACCTCCCGTGGCCCCACGGAACATGGTGCTCCGCCAGCCCAGGACGAGGGCGATGATCCCGAGCATGATCGCGCCCATGATCATCGAGATTGCAGAGCCCATCGAGTAGTCGAACTGCTCGAACGCGGCGTGG
>Ga0066798_10000971_pt1 | contig 13023 bp, 5 predicted proteins | sample PersoiDNA2013203_FD_70961 | JGI IMG/M metagenome (GOLD analysis project Ga0066798, IMG submission 70961) | Permafrost soil microbial communities from the Arctic, to analyse light accelerated degradation of dissolved organic matter (DOM) -... | ecosystem: Environmental > Terrestrial > Soil >...
AAACTCAGACCAAGCTCCGACTAAAAACATCGAAACGTATAGCCTTCACAACAGCAGAGGAGGAGTAGCTTTTCCCGGAGGCCGATTCGAACAGCATGTATTCTTGACGATTTGCCTCCCTTGCTACGATATCACCAACAATCTCTATCGCGCGATCACCTTCATGCTGCTTAAGCCAGCGTAACAATGCGTCCATCGTTTTATCTCTGGCGTTACCACGGTTAACGGACCGTTCTAGCCACTTATATAAATTAACAAATTCATTTGACTTATGATTTAGAGCATCGTCAAGCTGGTCGATGGAAAATTTCTCTTCCTGCAAATCAGATTGCAGTCTCGGTTCAAGATATTGATTAGAAAAATTATACCAACCTCTATTAATACACTCTCGCTTCAGAAAACGAATCTCCTCCTCAGGAAAGTGATCCAGATACGGCTTCAGATTTTGCAACTGAGCTAGACTCGATAATCTGCGCTTGCCGTTCGACTCAATAGTGCAAGTCATGACAAAGTGCTTAAGAAGAGTAGATGGGGTCTGCGTCGTCGCAAATGCTTCCCGCACCAAAGCCGTTGCTTCAGGGTCTGACAGAAGCAATGCTGCCTGGACCATCATAGGCTTTGTCTTTAACTTCTCCCACCGATCACTCAACATAGCTGTCGCACGCTTGGGTTCGGCGCTCCCGATCGCCTCGGAAAGAATATATTCTAAATTTGTCCGCTCCCTATTCTCAGCAGCGACTTGATCGAGGAGCGGTGGAAGTGTTTCCGTCAACGAGTCTGACCAAATGAACCGCCGAATACGCAGCCAATACTCAGGGTTTTCTGGAATCTTCTTAAGCACTACAGGAATAATCGATCTGTCCTGCAAGCGGGCACGAATCCACAATGCTTGTTCATGCAAGGTGCTTCCCTCTGATATCTGGCGTGCAATCTCTAGGTCGCCGTCATCGATAATTAGTCCCCAAAAGGAAAATGCTCTGCGCCGGACGTTGTCAGGTTCGCTCTTGTCATTGGCAATGTCGAGCAATCGCTTTTTCGATTCCGATGACATACGCCTACTACCTTCCCGAGAATGTCTTTCCCAATCATCCTGCAGAAAGTGTGCCGAGATAAAATGAGATTTTGCCGCATAGCGCGCGACCTGCTCAATCGCGTCGGGATGATCCACCGTGCGCAGCATGTACGTAATTGGCCACTCCAGCTTCTCCGACGCATTTGCTCGTGCGACAAAATATCTAATTGCATCGTACGGCACATAGTCCCGAAATTCCCACGCTACGTTATCTGCTGCCAAGTTTTCTGCCGGCTGGCCAATCGTTGAATCTACATCTTCCGGTAGATCTTCCCATGCATCACATATGGGGCCAAGCGTGGCGCCAGGGTCTGCACCACAGCACCGTGCGGCAGAAAATAAATACGAACGAAGATCCTTGTCGTCGCCAGTATCCTGGCGCCAACATACTTGAATAGCCTCCGCGAGGGAGCTATCGCCGAGATACCCTGCCAGTAAAAGTGCTCCCACTCGCGACATGGTATGCGTAGACAGATTCAAGTCGACACGACGCAAGACAGCATCAACTGCAGAGATCAAATTCCGACCGTACAATCTTTTAACTAGTGCGAGTAGACTCTGCTTTCCGGCAACTGTGGTGCCAATCTCATACATTGCTAGAAGCACTAGGCCCGCCCCGACATCTCCGTTCCTGAATGCCCCTGCAAGAAGTGGATCCCACCTTCTGTCGCTGATCGGAAACTCTGCAATGAGAGGCGGGACGTACGAACTGGTTATCTCGGAAAGCACTCGGGCAACTTCGTACCGCCGATTCGCCCAAACGTCACTTCTTACATGTTCTTGCTGGAGCCATTGTCGCAACGCCTGATCTGCGATGTCTATGTAACTGCTGTCAATCTCGGAGGCCAATTTCAATGCATGGGCCCCAGTTGTAGGAGACTCGTCCATCAATTGCAATAGCTGTTCAGCAGGTAGCTCCACTTGCACGGCCGCTCTTGCAACCACCTCCGAAAAAAACGGATCGATGACGTAGTCCGGCATGTATTTCATATTGAGCACGTCTGTAATCGCAGAGCTAAAGAGGCTATACATGACTCGGTCATGTCTGAAGGTAAGCGCCTCCGGTGTTCCCCACAAAGACAGTACGCTACCCTCGCCAACTATTTTTCTTATTAGCTCAATCGTGTCTTGATCAGATATCCATGACTTGACGTCATTCCATCGAGGACCGATGGTCCGGTGTTGCAACATCGTGCGAAGTAAATTGTGAAGCGCCTGTATCACCTCAGATCTTGTACGCTCCGCTTGTCGCGCAACAATACCAAGCCGTTCATCAATGTAAGATTGAATAGCATCCGTACCACTCGCATCTAACGTCGGGTCGTGGAGACCAATCAGCAAAGGATCCAAGCCCAGTCGCATGACTATAGGCATAGCACGATGCTCGTCCATCTTGAGTCTTAGGACGTCTGCGCGTTTACACAGAGCACGTATCGCTTCCGCTTCGGTATATTTTCCAATTCGCAATATCGCCACATTTTCCAGTGCACGCTTTTGATCCTCAATTACGTCCAGATATCTTGGCCAAACAGGGCATACGACACGCCAACGTCGTTGGGACTCATTGCTAGAAATACGCGTCCAAGACAGAATTTTATTCAACAACAATCCAGGATTGTCCGCGCGATTCACATCTTCAACGAGAATCAACAACGGATCTTCGCCCGTACACAGCGACAGCGCCTTGACGCCGGCCGCCGCTTCGATTTCCGGCTCCTGACGTCGTAATTCGGCCTCAATAGCTTCTTCTATGGTCGCTACAACGGAGAGGAATTCCACTTTGAGAACAACGGCAGGACATCTCTTATCAATGTGAGCATCGAGTGCGACCGCACAAGCAGTCGTCTTTCCCATCCCAGAAGCTCCAGCGACTAGCGCATCCCGACGTTCGAGAATGAAGTCGTCACGACGAATACTCTCATTAGTCATCGCATGGGGCAGATGATCTTGAATACTACGTTTACCCATCTCAAGTAAAAGTTCTTTAGACAATAACTTTACAGGGCTACCTAAGTAATTTCGTCGAATTATCTGTCCTATGGCATCTGTATCCAAAAAATGAGCGATCCTGGAAACCGACCACACGTCGAGATCGATTCTTGCGTGCCGAGCCAAGCGCTCCGCCGCTTCGCTTAACTCAAGCGAGGGTTCTTGATTGGTAGTGAGGGCGAATGTCGCTGATAGTGCCGGCTCGTTTTTTCGCAGCTTCTGAATTTCCGAAATACCTTTGACAAGGTCTCCTTGCGGCTTGGTCGGTTTTCCGCCAGATTTTCTTGGGGAAACGTTCACTGGATCATGCAGCCATTTTCCTTTTAGATCATTTTGATCAGTGGTATGTGCCACACATACGAATCGCACTCCGTCGGCTGAACGCACCCATGCAAGGTTGTCCAATGGGGCCTTTATCGTCTTCCCCCCTGGCTGCACGCCAGGATGGGACATTTTCTCGTAGAGCGCAGGCTTCGCAGCGCGCAACACCGCTGTTACGATGCGCTCAAACTCAGCTGCATCATTCATCTCCGCAAGACGTCGTACAGTGTCTGTGCTTGAAGTCATAGAATCGCTAGCCGATCATGGCTAAGGTCTCTATCTTCATACCGATCAGATTGTGGTTGGTCCCAACTCAAATCGAATCCTTCCATTTTTGTTTTATATCTGCGGTCCGTCGAAACATCGGCTTGGAGAGCGATTTTTTTTGCGGTCTATATCTTTAACTTGCTTTTTTCAGCGTCGACATCCGCGCGTTCTGCACTTCGAATCCAATCCTCAGAGATGCTCATCAAGATTGCGGACATCCGCGGATACTTCAGCGTCGCGTCTGCCCAGCTCCTATATTGTTCGGCGAACGCTCGCTCCTGGTCACCACCTTCGTTGATGCCCTTGCTATAGACGCCGCGCTTGTTAAAACATTCGATCGCAAAACCCCGCTCGACGTGGTCGGATGCCACCACTTCAATAACTTGGCACACAGCCGAAGGAGGCCAGAAAGATTCGCCTGCGTCCTGTGGCGCATGAGCAAGAACGAAACCGATGCGCTGGTCTCCGATGTCGACGAGGTCCTTGGTGGCTGTAAGAGTTCGAACCATCACGACCCAATCTGTCAATATCTGCACGTCGATCTTTCCGTCACGCAGGCCTGGGACATGCTTGAATGCCGACAACAGGTCAAACGAGATATTTGCCCGCGCCTTCATCTCATCAGTTATGACCTGATCAGCCGAGGCATTCTTGCTCCTAAAGACTTGAGACAACACGTCGACGAACAACTCTGGGTCCGAAGCCAAAATATTGTAGATAGTAAGTGGTTCGCGCTCATAACGCAGAAGTGGAAAATAGGCGTATTCCAATCTGGCGACTTGAAGCTTTTCGACATCGTGACGGATTCGAAGCTCCTTCAACGCTAGTCCGACATAATAGGACAGCATATTGCCCAAGCGCTCGAGGCCTCCACCTACTTGGCCAGCGCCCTTAGCGAGCAGATCCACCAGCAGACCCGATGGCAAATCTTTGATACGTCTGTGCAGTAAGCCTAGGACTTCGATGTCCCTCCCAGCAATTCGAAACTGATTTATCGCGAACAAGAGATCATCAATCGGCCCCTCAAGTGGCAGCGAACCGAGACGACGCCAATACTGATCGCGCACTTCGCTGCCGAGGCCCTCCACGTAGGCCCAGGTCGACTGGGTGGAAGGCCACCCCAGCAATAACTTTGCCCTTGACGTGCTGTCCACAACTTGCGATAGAACACGCTCTTGGAAGAGCGTCTTCCATTCGTCACCGAACTTATCCAAGCCAAATGCCGAGACGTAGTGCGAAAGGCTCGGTGGCGCGGCAGGATCCAAGGTGCCCTGCATCAGCTCTAACATCTGCTCAAGCGAGAAGGAAACCTGAGTTAACGCCTGACCAAGAAGCTCAGGCAACTTTACCATCCTTGCCAGCCTCAAAATACCTTGCACTCCTTCTCGCGCCAGTACGCGCTGAAGGACTTCCTTGCGCAGGTCGGTGGCGTCATCTATGACTTCAGTACTGGTGTCGTACTTACCAATATGTGGGGTCCAGTCATCGAACACATGGCGATCAGACACCAAAGGATCAGTCGGACGATGACGCTCGACTAAGTCCTTCACTGCGGCGAGTTCTTCGGCAGGCATTGCCCATTCTGAATCACCAAAGTACTCATTGCGAGCTAGCTCGTCCTTTAGCGCATGCCAGATCGTGCTGCCTTCAGACGTTCGGTGATCAGCGAGGTATCTGTCAACGCGAGCAACCACCTTTTCCCGATTTGACGACTGCAGTTGCCCCATTGTCTCGATAAAAACTCCTAAGCGGCTTTCGTCATCTCCTGCAGCGATAAGCGCGCGGTCGACGACTGCAGTTTCGAAATCCCATACCGAGCCGAAGGTAATTTCTTCGGCCCTCTCGGGCGCAAGGTCGCGCAGCTTAGGATGTTGCGTGTGCGAGGTCGAGTCCATGTGGCGAGGCAGAAGTTTTTTGAGTAACTGCCAGGCAACGTCGGGACGCGTAGCCTGGATAGCATCAAGGCAAGCGATGCGCTGAGGCTGCAACGCATACGTATTCGGCGACCAGCCTAGCAAGATGTCGCGCAGGCTGTTGATTGGCCGGTTGACATGATTTGATTCCGGCTCTGGATCTAGTTGGCCGAGCTTGGCTAGCACCACTGCGGCACGGTTCAAATATCGAGGATCCCAGGCAATCGCCTCTAGTGCCCAGAGAAAGTGCACATGCGGACTCGACGGGCCGAAGAAGCGATCGCGCTCCGACTCGAAGATCTGTGCAACCTGCTCAGGGGCGCCCTCGAGCATAGACTCGAGGGCCCTCAAAAAAGGGTTCGGTGCAGCCTCTGCGAACAGCGCGGCCTGGTCGCCAAGACGCAATATTGAGTGGTGCGATTTCCCCCATTCGGGTAGTGCGTTGATTACCTCGTCGACGTACTGCTGCGGCGACTTGCCTTTAACGTGTAAGTCCGCCACTTCATGCATCGATGCGATGATAAGCAACGTCAACGCGAGCCCGTCGCGGAGCCATCGACTGTAGTCGGACGGCGCGGCCTTGGCCTGATTGAATTTCTGGTCCCGTGACGGTTGCTCCGGCTGCTTGCCGAAGACCTTGACGATCACATCACGCAGCCGCGTCAGGTCCGTATCGGTGAGCTGACGGCCGTAAAAATAAAAAGCGTCGACAGGCGCCCGTACCTGCCAGACATCCGCCTCTTTGTCGACCGGGCGGTCTGCCATGCCGAGCGTCGGCATGAGGATGCCTTCGAGCGCCTCATAAGTGGCATAGCCCCCCAACTCTTGTAGCACATTGCAGTCGGTGGTAAGGTCGCTCGACCACCCGCCAGCTAGAAGCGCAGGTTTCAACGCGGTCGCCTGACTCACCCAGACGGGGTCCGCAACAGGTGCGTTTTTTATCAATCGCTTCAAGATGGTCAAGCTGCGTCCGCATCGATGAGCCAACTCATAACCCTGGCCATGGTCAAGCCCCATCTCGATGAGGCCAGCTACCATTCCAGAGGCAGTAGGCCGTTTCAGCATCGGACCGCGCCTCGCCTGTGCACCCGTCGCAGCCGACAGCGTGGCGCAATTCGTGGCAAGCACCCCTGCTAGTGATTCTGCGGTACCCGTGGCAATGAAAACCATCTTGGTACGCATCGCCAGAAAGCGGGCAGCTGCTTCAGTACGAACTATCAGTGTCCTAGATTCCAAAGACTGGCGTATGGCAGGTGCCGCGCTGCGAATCACCGCTACCGCGAAGGCTATGGCCTCTTCGGACGTTTCGGCACCGAGCATAAAGGACTCGGCCGGTCCAAAAAATCGGGCAATCAACGCGTCGGCCTCTTGCTGCCGATCAGCGATGACAAGCTTCTCGCTGATTTGCGGTTTGAACTGCGTACTAAATTCCTCCCAATATTCGTCGGTACTCAAGGCGCCCTCTTGGGGGGCCGTCCGGAGGACATTGCGTGCGTAGCGAGCAGCAATGGCCGGATGGTCTTGGAGCCATTGGACCAGCGATCCACCATCAAGGTATCGAACGTTCTTCCATTTTCCTTCCCCGCGACGGTCGTCCTCCCACTCGGGAATTTTCTTTTTCGGTGTATCCCAACATCCAAGGTTGACCAAAACCAACGTGTTCTCAGCCATTTCGGCAGCAGGAGTCTGATCAGTCCTCTTCTTGTAGTCAGAGCTAGCTTTCTTCTCCCCAGGCCCTGTGCCAAACTCCCACTTGGACTTACCCTCCGGAACAAAACCCTTCGTCTCGGTCGTTTCTAAATCACCATCCCAGCCACGTAACTGGCTGACCTCACCGCTCGGGAAGCGAAACCGCGACGCGTCGTCGATAGTCATGCGAATCAGATCAGCCAGCATAGCCATGACCATCTCGCGGGCGTTCAGGCGGGTGGCCCAAGTCTCAAGGGCTTTTTCGTCGATCCATTGCATGGCTGTTACCTCCTGTCGCGTGGCACTCCCGTCCACGTCGTTTTTTGATAAAGATGAGTTCAAAATTTTGAACGTGCATTAAAACAATCATTCTGTCTTTTTGATCATCAACATGTAGTACTCATCTTTCAGGGCGGAGGCCTATCAGACAGAGTGCGATCGTAAGTATTTGCGAAGAGACAAAACCGTGACTCATTCCGTAAGTAGAAACCCTATCGAAGAGAAAGACGTCGCCAAAGAGAAATCTAGGTCTCAGCAACAGAAGGCGTACTCATCAAGAAGAGTAGTCCTTCTAGCTGGCGACTACGAGCAGCGGACTACTTGTAATGGTTCGCAAGAACAAGCTGGTAGCACCTAGGATCGCCAAATGTTCATTCCCAATACCATCTTTACGAAGACCCGGCTGCACAATTCCGACCCTAAAGACAACATACTTGCGACGAGAGGCTTTTCGAAGCACCACAAGGCGCGCCAAGGTCCCTCGAATAAATCTTGTCTCCCGGCCACGCGCATACTTAAGTTCTCTTTCAGTCAGATGAGATACCAAATTTGCAAAATTCCACGTCCATTTGATTGATTTCTGAGCTTGACCGCATACTTCGTAGAGATCGTCTACGCGGTTTCCAGGCGCGTTTCCGGATGCATACTTACAGTGCCAAAGCGTTACCGTAATTTTTTCTTCAGTATCTTCGATCGCAACTACATCCGCACTTTCTCCATTGTCGTCGTCATCAATAATAAATGCCGAAGGACCTTGTTCGAGGTGTTCAATGAATTTCTGTTGGATCGATTGAGGGCGCAGCACTCCGTCACGCCAGCGACTTTCCTGATTTAGCAGCACATCTCCCCAATCGATAGTCGTGATTAAGTCACGATCAAAAACCTCAGCTAGTTCCTCGCGTGGTTTTAGAAGAATCTCTCCTGATAGTTGTGAACCGTCTGCCAATCGGACGAGAGGTGGACTTGTTGTGAAAAATTCTACTGCTGGCACTGTCCGGTTAAATGCTTCTACGCTTACAACTGGCCCTTCAGTCTGAACAATAGAATAAAACAAGCCGCCTACTGGCGTTTCTGCGATGAGATTCATCCTGAACGTGCAATGTATCTCTTGACCAGCCTTAAGCTGAAAAGAGAAAGTACTGCCGGCAGGGGTCCATTCATCAATCTCAAGTTCGCAATCATGAAATCCGAATTTCTGCTCATCTAAGACAACTGCAATACGAAAGCTTGCTGATTCGAACAGTTGCTCAGGCCAGTCCACCATCATTGCTCGTTGATCTGGAAGACGCCCCGACTTTCTGAGCTCAGGGACCAATGTATGGCGCAAGAAGTCGTCCGGAGCAGCTTCGTTGTTTGACAACTTCACAGCCAAGTCAGTGCACCAATCCCTCCATTCTGCCAATGAGCCGGTTGTTAAAGACCATATCTTTCCTTTTCTTGAACAACCGATACTTACTCGCCGCCCATCCTCGTATCCAACACCCATAACATTGGATTTCATCTTATCTTGTTGCATCACGGGATCAATCGCATCTCGCACATCCAATCCAGCAAACATCTGATACCGGACATTCTTACTCATGCCTGTGAGTCCAACGCTGTGTAAAACCAAGCGACGCAAGTTAATGAAAGCACGAAAAATTTCTTCATCTCGAACGGCGACAGGATCTGTGCACATTATTTTTGCAAGCTTAGCTGCAATAAATTTCCGAGTACTGTTAACGAATAGTAAGCCCCGATCTTCAACGTAATGAACAAGGAATAGATCCCAATTGTCGATCGCAATATCTCTGGAATCGGTCCATTCCACCTTGTCTTCCTGATTGACTATGAATACCAGCAGTTGATCTTCTCGGCTGAAGAAAGGCTGGTGAATAATCTGCGAGGAGCGAAATGCTGACCTAAAATTATCGGGATTAAAATCGGATACACGGAAAACCTCTGTACTGAGCTTTGGCTTTAACGTAAGCGCAGATATCTCAACCTCTGGATTCGGGTCCGCAAGTGCCTCTAGATTGGCTATCAGCTCCGACAATTGAGCTTGAGGATCGATAGCATCGTAGCTTAGGTCAGAAAGCAGTGTGTTCCAGTCTGCATCTTCTTGGTAAAGGCTTTCTAGGGCTTCAGGCACTCCGTCCTCTGCTGTGTTCGCAACAAAGCTCGCATTACCAACGTTGTCAGCCGCTCGAGCAAAACGCCCAATAAATTGCAAAGTGATGCCCAAGCTCTTATGAACAGAATGCAAAGCAGCCACTTTTAATTGTGGCAGGTCGAATCCTTCCCCGAACATGTCAACGCAAACAATGATCCTATGCAGACCTGCGCGAATATTTCGAAGAACGTGTTCCCGTTGAGGAGTATCGCTGTGGATCAGAATTGGATTTAGATCGGCGTACAGCGCTTGATAGATCGCCCGAAATATTCTTTCAGCTTCGGAAATTATCTTCACACGCGCGAGCAGCATATGGTCGAAGCCAGCGGCGAGATCTTCCCTTAGCCGCTCGACTGCTCTTTCCGCAATTGCAAGATCGGCCTGTGCACTATCAGGTTCGAACACTTGAAGAAAATGAATCGGTTTGAAAAACCTATTCTCTTGCGCAAGTTGCAGTGGATAGTTATAGATTATTTTTCCGGGAAGTGCTTTCCCGTCTTCTCGAAATGGCGTTGCAGTGAAGAGCAGGGTGCGCGCATGAACGCAATAACTAGCGAATTTGTTCCATGTCTGAGCTTGGATGTGATGTGCCTCGTCAAAAAAAACTTCGCTGAATAGTGCTGCGAAATTTTTTTGATTAGCCTCGTCCGCTCTACTGATTGAACTCATCGTCGTTACGACGATATTGCATATACGAAAAGTATCAAACTGCGCATCATTTGGTTTTCCAGTGAGAACGCCGACAACGGGGTTAGGTATGTTGGCGATAATCCCTAACCGACGAAGCAATCCGTATTCTCTAAACTTGTCCGCAGTCTGCTGACGCAACGCATCCGTTGGAACGACGACAAGAATACGATTTCCAGCCGATTCCACGGTGACTGCAAGCATCACCTCTGTTTTCCCCGTTCCCGTAGGCATAACGATAATGGCCGGTTCTCTACTAAGGCTCCAATGAGCCGCTATTGCATGAAGTGCACCGATCTGAGGTGCCCTTAATCCATCCCGTCCTGGTTCCTCATCTAGCGCTGGCAATTCAGTAATGAAGCTAACACCCCTCCGCCATGAGGCTTTCGCGTTAAGCCGAAGACGTTCGCCTTCAGCCAGATCTTCCACTACATCACGATAACGCGCATCTTCGATTTCCAGAACCCCATCAACGACCTGGCTGCCCCGTCCTCTAATGACCGCAAATGGAGCAAGTGGCTCAAAGTCATATCTGCCTGTACCGAAATCGATGGCATAGACGATCCCTTCGGGGGTTAAGGCGGAAAGTCGCTTCAAATTTTCGCCTTTAGATCGATACGACTGCAACGTCGCTGCAATTACTTCACTACGTCTACCGATGCATGCGACATCGATCGCACCTTCGCGACGACGGAATGCGTAATAAACCGGAAGCCGAATGCGGTTGATTCGGGCGATATCTACGTCAGCAACCAAGGTCCCCCCCCTTCGTTCAACGACAACTTTTTTTCAGAAGATCTATTAACTAGCCTTGGATTCTCGTATCGCCTTCAACTGTAGCCCTGGTATGGGCGAAAGATTTTCTTGATTCAAATTTCACGAAGGCAGACATGAAACATGTTGCTCCTGCGGATCTAAAATTTATCGATTTTGCGGATCGCGAATTTACGAGAATAATCTGAGGTCACGCTATCCCGATGCAAGAAAGTGCCTCACAGACTGTCTGAATGTGGTACGAGACTGAAAACAAATTTGGATTCGATCTGTTTGGACCCATCATGAAATCACAATACTCCTCGAACGTCTTGCATCGTTTTTTCGGGAAATCGCCGGAAGGACTCCGATAGAAGGTCTTAACAGAGACCCCTTTGTCTAAGCGTTTCTTCACGTCACGTGTATGCTTTTCAAGAAGGCCGCTGACAAAGCCTTTTAAAGCTTGAGCACGAATTAATATGCCGTTCGAATTATTAGACAGACCCTCTTCTGAAGGCCATTTTTTCTCTAGCCTTCCGAAAACACTAGATTCGTAATCACTTCTGCAAAACGCCTTGTTTTCTATTAAGCATACGTCGCCACAAGTCAGAAATTCCCTTTGGATGAATTGAATGGCGCGCAATTTGCTGGAGTTATCGCTGGCCGGCGATACGAAGGAAAATTCGCAGATGCTCAGTGCACTTAACCAAAGTTCACCATTCATCCGCAGCCCCCGCAATGGCTCAGATTCGACGCCAAATGCGTATAAATTGTGAAGATTGCCAGGGTTATCTCGGGTAGCTGATAGAGTTCCAATCGCCACGAGACTTGGAACAGACAACGATCTGGTCTGAATAGAGATGTCCGCCAAACAAGAAGTAAGTAGCCCCGATCTATTATTTTTCTTCGGTCTTTCCTCTGGTCGGACAAATGGCAAGTACTTCCAATCAAAACAATTGATCGTAAAACTAAAGGTATCGCTACGATTTAGTTTGTCGTTGTACTTCGGCTTAAGCATATTTATCAGATATCGCTCTTGAATTGACATATCTGATTCGCTAAGACATTCAGAATAAACAACTATTTCGGTCTCGTTGTAGCACTCGTCAGGAAGATGCCCAAGTTTTGTAAAATGAGTACTCCGAATTCGGCCAGTTAAGTTTTTTGTCTTGCCAACATAAAGCGTTTCTTGATTTAAATCTAAGAACCTGTAGACGAAGAAATTTTCCTTTTTTGAGACAGTCTTCAATTCTGGCGCCTTTATTTATTTGTATTGATATCCTGCCGGAAGTTTAGCGCGTGGATCGCCGGCAGGGTCTTGTTCCACACGCCCAATTTCAGGTTCATACCTAGCTGACCCGATACGGGGGCTTTCTCTTGCCACGACTTTCGCATGCGGTCGATCCTCAATTCGAATCATCTAGTGCGCTTTTTAAAATTCTTATTTAAGCAACATGTTTTTAGTGTCGCACTAATTGCATTTTTTTTGCAATGGCTATCACTGATAGCATAGATCCTGATCCGTATATTGTCGCTATCATGATCTAGCGAGATGAGCGAATAGTCAGTCAGTGTCTATTGTGAATGGCCGGTATCATGGCAGCTTGTAGGCGAGGTCATTCATGTCTGAAAATATCAAGAACACCGCGATTACTGTTTCTGGCTACATCTACCAAAATCGGCAAGGCCTCGGGGTCCTATGCGATTGGCTGGACGCACCCTCTCGCTATACCCGAGTGAAGTTTGAGTGCGACGACGAAACCATCGCGCCGATGGGACTGGATGACATCGTTGTCGAGCGTGCGGATGGCTTGTTTGATCTTCAGCAGGTCAAATTCACACCGAACCCGGATGCGCATCCGCTTTGCTGGGACTGGATGCTTGAAAAGTCTGGCAAAACT
>Ga0066798_10000976_pt1 | contig 13006 bp, 9 predicted proteins | sample PersoiDNA2013203_FD_70961 | JGI IMG/M metagenome (GOLD analysis project Ga0066798, IMG submission 70961) | Permafrost soil microbial communities from the Arctic, to analyse light accelerated degradation of dissolved organic matter (DOM) -... | ecosystem: Environmental > Terrestrial > Soil >...
CGGCATAAAGATTGCCTCGATCGCTCCGGCATCCATCGTGCAACGTGGCACGCCACCGTAAGGACCGGCGTAGATGACTGATCTGTCGGCGCCCCAGGAACCATAGAAAGGCAGGTCTACAGGTGGCTCCTGAGTGGTCCATTTCTTGACAAAGTCCTTGAACGGCATGCCGCGTTTTTTACGGGCGTTGCGCTCATCCGAGCGTGCCTTTTCTGTGGCATCGCGATCCAGCAGGAGGGTGTCCGGATTGTAGACAATGCAATAAATATCGCGCGCCGTCTCGTGCGAAATCAGGCTCTGCTCCAAATCGGAGATAACCAGACTTGGATCGCGCTCCAGCACATCGCCGTAACCACCACCCGCACCCTGCGTGATCATGTAAAGCTCGCCGCGCTTGGCGAGCTCGAACTGCATGCCGGTGTGATGTGTGGTGTAGCTGGCGCCCGGGAACGGGCGTTTGTTCATGATATCGACGATCGAGAACTCAAACTTGCGCGGATCGGTCTTCATCACGTCGAACACATCGACGTCTTTGACCTTGCACAGCGGATAGGTTGGCGCACCGTAGCCGCCGAACAAACCGGGAACGCTGCTCACCTTTGACCCAATGCAGCAGGTCATGAAACCCCACATTGGGCTCCCAAGACTAGAAGCGATCATTTCGAAGCCCTGGCCGCCGCGATACTTACCAAAGGCCTGGTTATCGCGCATCAGCTTCTTGCTCACAATCTGGATAAAAGGAACTTCCTCTTCGTTCAGTTCCTGCTCGCCGAGATCTGCCATTGCCGCGAAGATCGGCGCAATGGCGTGCTCGCCGTCGCGGTCCGCGCGCGCGCCACCGCCCATCCCGTTTAGATCCGCGCAGAGGTTGCCGACCATCTCGTTGTGCTGGGTGATGCCGCCATAGATGAAGGTGCGGATCATGTTGTGCCAGGGCGCAATCAGCTTCGAATACTTCTCAGGGCAGCCGTACATGAACTTCGCGACCGCAAGTTGCAGAGCTGTGAAGGCTGGGAAGAACGTCATCATGCTCTGCGCGTTTGGCGTGGTGTACGAGGAATGCAGAGTCGATTTTGAATCGACGATCACCTCGATCGGTGCGAACACCGCCTGGTTACGCGGAAGATCGGGCCACACGAACGTCAGGAACAGCTGCGCCAACATTCCCTTCAGTGACGCCAGCACGGTGTTGTTGCAGCGGTTGGCGAACTCCGGGCTCGATCCCCGAAAGTCGCAGATGAGCTTGCCGCCTTCCTTGCGCAGCTCCAAGCATATCTTGATCATCACGTTCTCGCGTAGCGTCGAGTCAGCGATGGCCATAGTTCGAACGGTGCCATCCGGCCACTCAGTCAGGCGACGTGCGACTTCAACCTTGCAATCCTCCAGGCCCGTGCGCATCGACACGATGACGGCGTCGAGTCCGAATTCTTCGATCGTCGCCAGCACGCGCTCTTCTATGCGCCGACAGGCGAACAATTTGGCTTTCATGTCCTCGAATTGAAGCTTCGGTTCGCGCGTCGAGTTTTGCAGAAAGGTGACGAGATCTTTCTTTAACTCGTAATTCTCGACCACCTTGAACGGCGACATCTTCAACCCCTCTTCGTAGACCGATTCCGCCGCCGACGGCATGCCACCCGGCTCAATCGCGCCGTTCTCGCCTTCATGGACGGTTGCGCTGGCCCAGGCCACCAGCTTGCCACCATGTAGGATCGGCAAGATCAGGCTCTGATCGGTGTTGTGGATGTTGCCGTAGCGCGCATCGTTATGGATGAAGCCGTCACCCTTTCGGATGCCGACTGTCGGGTCGACGCTCCAGTACTTGTTGATGAACTTGATGGGGTGATGCACAAGTGAGGCGAACAGCAACACGCCGCCAGCGCTACAGACGCTGAGGTCGCCGCTAGCGGTGAACACGCCAGTGATGAGATCGCCCCACTTCGCACCGGGCGATGCACCCATTTGCTCCAGCATTTCGAAAGATTCATTAGCACCGGCCTGCAGGCGATCGCGAATCAAGACCTGGGTCGTAGGATCGATTTCCTTCTTTATCGCCGCCTCTTCCATCGCAGTACGCGGCGCGATGTCGTGCTCCCCCATGATCTCAGGATCCGGCCCAAGAAACAGAACGTTGTCCGCCAGAAATCGATCGATCAACATTTGGTCACGGTCTTCCAGACCTGGTATTTCCATTTTTCCCATGATTCTTCTCCTAGTTGTTGCGGTGGCCTAGGCCATTGATACGCTTTTGGATGCTGCCTTGGCTTTGCTACTCAACGTCGGCATCTCCGATCCGACCCGCTGGAACCACGCCGCTCCATGTTGGCCGATCTCAACACGCCAACCCGGCTCAACCAGATAGGTCGTGGTTGCCGAGACGATGACTGCTGGCCCCTGAACGACGGTACCGGCCTCCAAGCTGGCGTGGTCGTAGGCTAGAGTTTCCAGCGGCTCTTCGTGGCCGACGAAATAGCACTTGCGTGACCCCGTCGCCGGCGGCGCTGCCTTGGTGGAACCAGACGGGTTGATATTGCTGAAGTTCACCGTCTCCAACTCGACAAAGCTCGACACGCGGATGGTGTTGATGCGGATGCCCGCTTCCGGCGCCTCGCTGCCCTTGCCGAAACGATTTCCGTAGTCGGTCGAAAACTGCTGGATAATGGCCATGACATCGTCAACCGTCTCAAGGCGCATCTTCGGCGCGATCACGGTGGTCTGCGCGAGCTGGTTGCCGTAACGCAGATCAAGTTCCAGACGATGTTGGATGTCCTCGCGCTTCATGCCCTGGCGTAGTAAATCAAGTCGACCAGCCTCTTCCAACTTCTCGACCATGGTGTTGAAGGTCTTGTAGTCGTTGTAGACCTTTCGCGTATTACTATCGAAAATCAACACGAATAGGGACCGCTCGTGGATATGCAACTGGTGCATATTGCCGGCGCCGACAGCGGAGAAGACCGAGCAGAACGGCGGCACCAAAATGCGATCGATTCCGAGCTGATTGGCAATGCCACAACCATGCAGCGGGCCGTTGCCACCATATGCGAGCAGCGTAAAGTTGCGCGGATCGTAGCCGCGCGCACGCAACTCAGTTGCGATGCCGTTTGCCATATTGGCGTCGACGCGGCGTTTCACCATCAGCGCGGCCTCGTGCACCGAACAGCTGATCTCATCGCAGATTTCTTCCTCCAGCGCCTGCTTTGCACGTGCAGTCTTCAGTTTGATCGCACCGCCTGCATAGTTGTCGGTCGACAGGTAGCCAAGCAGTAGATCTGCATCGGTAACCGTAGGCTTCAATCCGCCTCGGTCATAGCAAGCCGGGCCCGGATCGGAACCAGCGCTGGTCGGACCAACTTGCACCGTGTTATGCATGCGGTCGTAGCGCACAATCGAGCCGCCACCGGCGCCGAGCGTGACCAAATGGATCATTGGCACCGACACCATCCAGCGTTCAATGACCGGATTGAAATCGTAATGTTTCACCCCGCCTTCGACAACCAGACCGATGTCAAAGCTGGTGCCACCCATATCGGTGCAGATAACGTTGCCAAGATCTGCTTCCAGAGCCAGATGTTCGGAGGCACTCACGCCAGCCACCGGACCGGAATGAATGGTCTGCAGCGCATCGGTGGAATTCAGCTGCGCCATGCCGCCCGAGTTGTGGATGACTAGCATCGGTTTTTTGTAGCTAGATTCGCGCAATCCGAGCTCTAGCGACGAAAGTCCGTGATACATCACGTCATGCAAAAAGGCATCTATGATCGCCGACGAGGTACGGACGTATTCGCCCTTTCGCCCGGCGACTTTGTGCGACATGACGATCGGCATCGCTCCGAGTAGGTGCTCGGGATATTCCTCGAGCAGAACTTCCTGAACACGGTGTTCGTGGGCTGGGTTGGTGACTGAGTTGACCAGCGAGACGACGAAGGACTGGGCGCCGCGATCGACCAGATCACGAATTTTCGCCCGCAGATCGTCCTCGTCAAGTTCCATCAGAATGTTACCCATCGCGTCCATGCGCTGGCGCACGCCGGCGATCATGGGAATTGGCACCAGCGCATCGGGACGGCAGGCACCTGGCAGATCCTGCTTTGCTCGCGTGTCCAGGCCTTCGCCATATCCGCGGCCACGTGACAATGGTACGGTACTCTCGAAACCGGCAGTCACGAGCAACGCCACTTTCGGGCCCTTGCGCTGGATTAGCGCGTTGGTTCCCAACGTGGTCGCGTAGCGCACCGAGTCTACCTGCGACAGCACGTCAAGCATTTCTAGATTCAGCTTCGCGCAACCCGTCTGCAGCGCCTCGCGGAAACCGAGCGCCAGGTTGTGGTGAGTGGTCAACGCTTTCGACTCGATGTAGTGTTCGTCCCAAACCATGAAACAATCGGTGAAAGTTCCACCAATATCAACGGCAATTCTTTTCATATCAGTGACCTCCGGTATCGGTGTGTTCATGAGCCCGACCACCGTGCGAATGCGCACAATAATCGACGCCGGCCGGCTCAGGACCTGAAATCTTGGTCACATCGATCGGCTGGCGCGTCAACCACTGGCGCTTCAGCGCATCAATATCGAATTCCAGATCGTTTAGCGGCGGATGACCCGGCGGCAGATACTCCACTTCCATCATCGTTCCGCAGTCGGGGCAGTAGTACTCGACGATTTGGACCCAGTTCGGATCTGGCGCGAAGGTGAACTCGTAGGAAGGATCGAGAATCGGCTTGTGGATCTCACTGGGATCGCGTGCGTATACCAGGAGGCCCTCCTTGTACGGTTGGCGCGCAGGGCCAAGAACATGCGCGCAGACGCGGCACTGCCACAGCTCGCGGTCGAGATCAATTTCCAGATATTCCGTCATTGGCACTTTCATTTCTTGCTCCTGGTGGTGTTGGCGACATCGGCCTGAGCGCCCTGGCGCTGTAGCACGATATCGAGGTTATCGTTGACGGCGAATTGCCAGTTCTTCGGCACCTGGCAGGTGAAATACTCTTCTTCGATGATGGCCGGACCCATGCCTTGCTCGCCCGCCTTCATGTCTTCGAGGCGATAAAGCTGCAGCGCACCGCGCTTGCGACTGGTCGTGGCGGAGCTCTTTCTGTTGGTTTCAAGCGCTTTCATGGAAAAGTGCGGAATGCGCTTGGTGGCGCGAACTTCAACACGCGGATGATCGCTGGCCTTGATGCCCGCCGGCAGCGCCGTTTCGCCGTTCAGCCGAATCAAAGCCTCAACATCGTTGCGCGTGAAGTTCACGGCCCGCTCGACGCTGCAGTCACTCATGTCGAAGCCTTCGGCAAACATGTCTCGCCGCGCGCGCACCAGTAAACCGGCCAGTGTGTTTTCGAGGCCCTTGTTAGAAACGTCGGATAAGGCTCCGTCATAGACATGCGCAATGTCGCTGAAGCCTATGCCGAAAGCGCTGAACACCGCCGCAAGACGCGGCACGATGATCTCGGTGATACCGATCTGGTCAGCGACACCGCAGGCCGAGATCGGGCCGGCGCCACCGAAGGCCAGCAGCGTGGTGCCGGTTACATCTTTCAGGTGCGGCTTAATGGCTGAGGCGATACGCGCCTCATAGGCTAGCTCCATTTGCTTAAGGGCATCATCAAGACTGACGCCGAGCGGCTTCGCGATGTTTTCCTCGATCGCCGCCTTCGCACGCGCCGGATCGAGCTTGAGATTGCCGCCGAAGTAGGAATCGGCATCGAGAACACCCAGCAGCAGATAAGCGTCGGTGATCGTCGCCTGGCGGCCGCCCCGGCCGAAGCACGCCGGTCCCGGCGTGCTGCCAACGCTTTCGGGGCCGATCACGATCTTGCCCTGGGCGACACGGAACACCGAACTACCTCCGGCACCGAAGCTTTCGACTTCGCTTAACGGGAACGAGATGCTAATCGATTCAAGTTGCCCCCAGCGGCGCTCGCGTACGATCCCATTCTCAACCAGACCGATGTCAGTCGTGGTCCCACCGATGTCCATCATTACGACCGCCTTTCGGTCGTAATGCAATGCGATCGCCTTGGCACCTTCCAGGCCTCCGCGTGGACCGGATCCCCATGTCTTCAACGCGATGCATTTGGCAACTCGCGAGGATGTGCCGTCATTGCCGAAGATCAGCAGTGGATTTTTTGTCCGATGTTCACGCAACACGTTCTCGGCGTTGTAGAGGAAACGCTCCATCGCCGGATGCAAAAAAGAATTGAGCAGGCTGCTCCAGGTGCGACGCGCGGAATCGTGATCATCCGAGAGCTGATGCGAATACAGAATCGGAACCGCGCCGAGTAGATGGCGCGGATAGCGCAACAGGGTCACGCGCTTCGTCCTCGCTTCGTCGTGCACCAGCGCCTTTCCACCTAGGCTGACGACAATGCGGTTCGCGCCCTGCGAGATCAGCTCGTTGACAGCCTTACTGATGCTGGATTCGAAAGCTTCGCCGTCGAGTTCGAGGTCGATGCGGCCGATGCGGTCACCGATGATGGCGCCGAACAGCTCCTTCTCGTCTTCGTTTCGGATCAACTCCTTGACGTCGCTTTCCTTGGCTACGATCAGACCGAGACGCGGGCCGATGCGTTGCACGACGGCATTAGTGCCCTGGGTCGTGGAGTAGCGGATGTAATCCACCTCTTCTAAAAGCGTACCGAGTTTCGGTTCACCGTAGATCTTTCGCGAAACCTCGCGCAGAACTTCGACGAAACATTTCGTCAAATCGTGCGGAGTAGTGAGCGTCTTGGCGTGAAACACCTTCGAGCCGTAAATCACGCAGGCATCTGTGAGAGTGCCGCCGTTATCGATACTGACTAGTATTGTCATTGTAGGGACCTATCTGTTATAGAGTTCGAATGCAAGTCGGGTCGTTATCAAAGCCCTCGCACGGGGGATTTGATTTCTGAAGAGAGTATTTCTGTTCGCGACCTCATCCACAATTAGGACGAGCACTTGGTCATGTAGGGTGTTCCCTATTCAAGGGATCAAAGCCTGGGCGTTTCAGGTGCATAGCGTCTATACAACGCGCATGAAAACCGCAGTGGCGGGGGCGATATGCTGGAGCCCGGACGCGGCTATCCGAAGGTGGCGACCGGCCCTAGTGCATCCGGGCTTCGCCGTGCGTCAGCACCTGCTGCAGAAGCTTGGCAAATGAGTCTGCACCCATCTTGGCCATCAGTCGGCTGCGATGTGCCTCCACGGTCTTGTAGCTGATACCCATCTCGCGCGCGACCAGCTTGTTGCTCTGGCCATCCACCACGCGATCCATGATCTGCCGTTCACGTTGGGTCAGCGTCGAGAGCTTGGTCGAGTAATCATCCAGCCGCTTGCGCTGACAGCGGTTACTCAGGTCCAGCGCCAGCGCTTGGCGCACGCGGTCCAGGAACTCCTGGTTGTTGTAGGGTTTCTGCAGGAAGTAGAACGCTCCACCCTTCATCGCGCGCATCGTCAGCGGCACGTCACCGTGCGCCGACAGAAAGATGATCGGAATCGGTGCTCCGATGAGGTTGAGCTGATCCATCAGCTCCGGACCGCTCATCCCTGGCATGCGTACGTCGAGCACGAGGCAGCCCGCGCGATCCGCTGTGTAGTTGCCGAGAAAGGATTCGGCGGAATCGAAGGTCTCGATCCGCAGTCGGATCGACTCCAAGAGCCAGCGCAGCGACTCACGTAAAGAGCCTTCGTCGTCGACGATGAAAACGGTTTGTTCGTAATGAGACATGAGCATCACTTCTCGGCAGGGAGCGTGAAACGGAAGGTGGTGCCACCGTGGCTGTTGCCCCCAGCCGTCAATCGGCCACCGTGGGCTTCGACGATCGAGCGGCAGATCGCCAGCCCGAGTCCGAGTCCATTTTGCTTGGTCGTGAAGAACGGCGTGAAGATTTCCGCCAATTCCTTCTTCGGGATACCGGGGCCGCGGTCCGCCACGCTGACTTCGATCCACCGGTGCTTGTCCCACTTCGTCGTGACCTCAAGCAGACGATCGGGCTCCTCGGTTTCTCTCATAGCCTCAATGCCGTTCTTGAACAGGTTGAGCATCACCTGCTTAATCTCGAGTGGATCGATGCGCACTACCGGCAGGTTTCCGGACAGCGACAACTGCATTGCGACACGATGCTGACGCCGCTCGAAGTCGAGAAAGCCGATCATTTGCTCAATAATGGCGTTGAGGTCGGTCGGCACGGTTTCTGGCGCCGACCGCCGCACAAACTGTCGCATGTGCTTAACGATGGCCCCAGCCTGCTCGGCGTGAAGGATCGCCTGCGAGATTGCCGAGTGGAACAGCTCGGGGTCGTACTCTGTCGACTGCAGCCGCAGCTGGCAACCGTGCAAATAATTGAGCGTGCTGCTGAGCGGCTGAGCCAGCTCGTGCGCCAGTGTGGCGGCCATCTCTCCCATGATATTGAGCCGGGAGACATGGGCGAGTTCGGCCCGCCGCTGACGATCCAGTTCATCCAAGCGCTTGCGTTCTGTGACCTCGTTGTGCGCGATAACGACGCCATGACCCTTGACCGGAATGGGCGCCGCAGTGACGCTGAACCAGCGCACCCGAGAATTGCTATATCGCACACCGAGTTCGACGTCCGCAACGACCCGCTGCTCGTTCAGTGCACGCACGCTCGGCAACTGCTCGTGAGTTACAGGCGTTCCATCCGCATGGATCAGCGACATGGATGCCATCTTGCAGTCGCCCATAAGTGTGGATTGCATCGCCCGGGAGCTGATGCGCCCTAGCGCCTGGTTGATCTGAATGACCTTGCCGTGGTCGTCGGTGATCGAAATTCCGATCGGGAAGGTCTCGAACAAGACGCGGTACTTCTCGCGGCTAGCGAACAAAGCCACCTCAGTCTCTTCTCGTAAACAGATTTCCGCACGCAGCGCATTGTTGGCCTGGCGCAGTTCCCGAGTTCGTGCATCGACTAGCTGCTCGAGCTGTTCATGTGCAAGGAGCAAGGCCGCTTCGCTTGCCTTTCGCTTGCTGATATCCTGGAAAATCATGATCACGTCGCGCTGCGGATTCTTGGGATCCAGCGATTTGACGTCGGCGTTGCACCAGAATGTTTCGCCGCTCTTGCGCTTCATCACTCGCTCGTCGGAGTACGAATTGTGCGTGAGAAGATAATCGTAGCCGATGCGGCCGATTCGATCGAAGGCATCGGACGAAGGGTAGAGGATGCGGACATTCTGGTTGTTAAGATCTCCCGGCCCGTAGCCGAAGAGTTCCTCGAAGCGGCGGTTGCATCGCGTGATCACCCTGTCGTGCAGCGTGCCGATGCCGACGATTGCATTTTCGAAGATCACCTGATGCTCGACCAGCGCTTCCTTAAGAGCGTCGGACTGGTCGGGCTTCTCACTTTGGATTGGACTAGCGAGCACTTGAGAACCCTCAACCGGACGCTGATGCACGGACAAGAACATGAGGAAATGACACGGTTTGTCCTTGTTGGAACAATTGTGCCCAGCCCCTTTTAGAAATCATACTTCGCCACGACAGCCTCTCAGTCAAAGATTTATGCTAAATTTTTAGTAGCCTAATTGCAATTAGGGTTAGCACCAGTGGTGAGCTGGCATGCAAAAGGCCCCGAAGGGCCTTTTCTACAACACGACTCTGTCGCGACGGACTTTTACTTCTTGGCAACGCGCTTGACCGCTTTGACAGGCGCTGCAGCTTTGGGCGCAACCTTGGCTGCAATCTTTGCCTTCGCCTTCGGTGTGGCAGGCGCAGGTGCTGCAGCGGCTGCAGGAGCAGCTTTCAGTGCCGTACGCTGATCACGCAGCGCATTGATCTCTGCATTGATCTTGTCCTTGCGTTCGGTCAGCTTCGCAATGCTGCTGCTCAGCTTGGCAATCGCCTTGGCGGTCTTGGACACGGGTGCCTTCTTTGCAGCTGGTTTGGCTGCGGGCTTGGCCACCTTGGCCGGGGTCTTCACTTTCACAGGTGCTGCAGCCTTGGGGGCCACCTTTTTCGCAGTTGCCATTTTCGAATCTCCTTTTTTGTTGCGCTGGCAAATTTGTTTTTGCCAGTGCCGGTATTGTGATCATTTTTTCAGGCACCGTCGATTCGACTCGGCTGGCATCAATGAGCGCCTGACGATGCATGCTGCGCTGCATCCATGTGCGCTGCAAGAGGCTTGATTGTCTCCATGCCAACGCCGCCCGCCGGCTTTGGACGCACTACATTTTCTGGGCCATCGCCAACAGCTCGAGCGCCATCGCCTCCACATCAGGTTGGTACAGGTAAACCGGACGCTGGGTGTGCTGCCCCCAGCTCTCGAGCACCAGGTAAGCGAAGCAGGGGTACTTGCGAGGGGGTAGGTGCTGGGCGTGCGCAAAGCGCCCTTCTTCTGCTTGAAGCCAAAGCTTCCAGGACGCTGGACTGGTCAGTAGTTTCATCACTGGATCCTTTGCTGCGAGCTCGTCATGGCGCCGATTCTGGCACCTCTCAGAGCGCCACCCGCCTGCGCATGCCGCGCACCGCCCGGATCTTCCTGGCCAGTTCCTGTGTCGAATAAATCGAAGTGGTGTCAATGCTCGCGTGCCCTGCCAACTCGCTCACGACCTCAATCGCCACGCCATCGACCAGCGCCTGGCGCACAAAGGTGTGGCGCATCCAGTGCGTGCTGGCGTTCTCGAAGCGGTGCGGATCCAGGCCGGCCTCTGCTGCTGTTTTGGCGGCCTGGGTGAAGAAGCGTTTGAGCACGGCGTAGATGCCCGAGGCCGACAAGGCGCTGCCCAGGTTGTCGGACAGACTTCTGGCCTGCAGCGCACCGCCCTCCCCCCGGCCCCATTGCGCCACCGACGCATGCAGGGTGCGGATCAATGGCAGGGTGCTGGAGTCGGCGCAGAGCTTGTCCTCTTCCATGAATTCCTTGCCATGGGTGGCCAGCAGGCGAACCACCTCATCATTGAGCGGCACTTCACGCGTCTTGGCACGCTTGCCCGTCACGGTCAGGACCCAGGTCTCGGGCAGGTCCGGCAAGGCTTCAATGCGCAAATCGCCGTGGCGCGCCTTGGCCAATTCATCCAGGCGAATGCCCGAGCTCACCAGCAGCTCCAGAATGCATTTGAGCCGCAGGCACTCCGGTCCATCCGGAATGGCGTCCAGGCTTTGCAGCACGTGATTCCACTCGGCCTCGGTAAACGAGCGTTTGATGTCGACTTTCGAGGCTGGCAGGTCAAAGCCTTTCATCAGCGCGCGCATCGGGTTGGCCACCAGATAGCCGGCATCACACAGCGCCCCGTACATCGTCTGAATGAGGACCAGCGCCTGCTTCTGCGAAGCCGGACCAGGTTGACCCCGGAAAGCTCGCCACAGCGGATCGCCTCGAAGCACCGGCGCCGGATGGATCCAGCTGGCCGGCACGTTGGAGAGGAATTCGCGGTACCGCAGGCAGTCCGGTGAAGTCACCGAGGACAGGGGTTTTTTGAGCTCCTGCGCGCACCAGAGCAGGAAGCGCTCCACCTCCTTGCGGTAGCTGCGCAGGGTCGATGGTTTCTCCTGGTAGTGCTCCAGCCAGGCGTGCACGGCTTCGAGGTCGTTGGTCGCGCCCAGGGTGTTGGCCATGTGGCTTCTGAATTCACCGGTTTCGCCTGCCAGCCCGGGGGAGTTCTGCATCCGGCTCAGGCCCAGCTGCACCAGGGTGCCCTGGCCGAATTGACTCAACTGGTTTAAGTGACTCGAGTCCGGCTCGGCGCCCAGCAGCATCAAGGCGGCCTGCGCCTTATCCTTAAGAGCGCGGCGGGACTTGGGTTCATTGACGCTGTCACTGATGGGCAGATTCAAATGCTCGTACTGCATACGCAGCCAGGCCAGCAGGTGCTGGGCGCGCTGCACGCCAAAGCCCTGGATGCGTCCATGCCAGCGGTAGCCGTAGACGTTGATGAAGCGCACCAGGTCGCCCAATGTGAGGATGCCTACCGTGCGCAGGCATTTCACGACTGGTCGGGCGAACCAGGCTTCCAGGCGGTCGACAGCCGTTGGCGTTATGGAGAGCAGGTTGTCCAGATGGTTGAGCGCCCTCACCCGCTCAAGTGCGGGATCCTTCAACCCTTCGGCGGCCTCGATCGCGTCGGCGTTGTCCAGGCCGAACGCCGCCTTGTACTCAGCGACGAGCTCGGCCTCGCTCCAGGCGTCCGGATCCATGCCTTCACGCTCGACCCATTCCTGCAGGCTGGGCAGGCTCACAGCGGCTTTGACCGGCGCATTGCTGCGCAGCAGGTCGAGCAGGTGCGTGATCTTGGCGGACGTCGGCAGTGTGGCGTCCAGCAGGCGTCCGGCCTCGATGATGTGCTTGAGCAGCGCGTCGCGCCGGTTCTGGATGTAGCGCAGGTCGGTCGTGGTCTCGCTCCACGCGAGATAACGGGTGAAGGCGTCGCGCAGGTCCAGGCCCAACAGGCTGGAGCGCACAAAGGCGAAGTGGTGAATCCCTAAGAAGCGGGTGTCGCGCACCACGCTGGCTCGTGAGCCGGGCGGGCGGCCTGGCTTGCGCCGCTTGGCGCTATGGAACAGTGGATCAAAGGTGAGAGATGTCACTGTCATCGTGACCCTTTGGTGTAGCCCGGTGACATGGCTATTCCCATGACCGGGTCAGCAATTCATCAAGCGCATCGGTGATGCACTGGCTTTGATCGGCCAGTGAACCAATGTACTCCCCGATTTGATCCACCGCGACGGACACCAGATCCAAGGTATGCAACACGACCTCAATGCCCTGCACCGTCAATACAGGGTTCATACGCGTACCAACCGGTGGCATAGTTGCCGGTAGCCCACTGCGCCGCACAAGGGGGACGACCACGCGCCTGCGGTAACGATCAAACTGGGCCGACTGCACCAGAACCACAAATGGAATGGACTCACGCAACGCACCCTTGTTGCGGTGAACATCAAACTGAGCCATTACAGGCTCGAGTGCTCATCAGCCAACGAGCCCAGCGCCGTATCCACGGTATTCCAGCCCTCAGCGCAGGCGTTGGCGGCACGTCGCTGTTCAAGGGATGTGCGCTGCTCTTGCTGAACGAACTCCCA
>Ga0066798_10000977_pt1 | contig 13000 bp, 9 predicted proteins | sample PersoiDNA2013203_FD_70961 | JGI IMG/M metagenome (GOLD analysis project Ga0066798, IMG submission 70961) | Permafrost soil microbial communities from the Arctic, to analyse light accelerated degradation of dissolved organic matter (DOM) -... | ecosystem: Environmental > Terrestrial > Soil >...
GGGTTCAGTCATTCTCATTCTCAAACATTGACACGTTCAGTACTGCCTCCCTGGTTACACGTCTCACAAACGACGTGTTGCAGCTTCAGAACACGCTGCTCATGAGCATGCGCGTTCTGATGCGAGCACCGCTCATGTTGATCTGTGCGCTCATCTTTGCCATCGCCATCAACGCCAAGCTTGCAATCATTCTATTCATAGCTATTCCCGTGCTTGTAGCAGGAATCTGGCTTATCGTGGGACAAGCAGAACGATTCTTCACGGCAGTGCAAGCAAAGATCGATGCCGTGAACGGCACGGTCGAGGAAAACCTGATCGGCATCCGCGTTGTCAAAGCTTTTGTTCGTGGGCCTCATGAGAAGACCAAGTTCAAGAAGTCCAGTGACGAGTTAAGCGATACAGCTATCAGGGCTGGGAACCTTGTCATCACGATTATGCCAATGATGCTCTTCATCCTCAACGGAGCGACTATTGCCGTCATCTGGTTCGGAGGTCGCATGGTCAGAAGCCAGCAACTGGCCACAGGAGAGCTGGTCGCCTTCATCAGCTACGTCATGTTGATCCTCCAGAGTATCCTTATGATCTCAACAGTCCTTATGATGATTGCTCGTGCACGAGCGAGTACTGAGCGTATCATCGAAGTACTTGACACGATACCCAGCATCGCCGACAAGGAACCGGCTCTGGCAGCCGACGCTGCTGCCGCTGATGAAGAACCGAGAGTCGAGCACGGTGCCATCGAATTCCGCCATGTTGACTTTAAATACACTGCGATCGGCAAAGGTGAAAACGTCCTGACGGACATCAACCTTACTATCCAGCCGGGCGAGTTCGTTGCGCTTGTCGGCGGTACAGGTTCTGGCAAATCAACGCTGGTGAGCCTGATCCCGCGTCTGTACGATGTGTCTGACGGGCAGGTCCTCGTGGACGACGTTGACGTCCGCGACTACAAGCTTGCGACGCTCCGGAGTTCCATCGGCGTGGTACTGCAGAACAATGTACTTTTCTCCGGCACCATCCGTGAGAACCTGATGTGGGGAAATGCAGCTGCGACGCAGCAAGAGATCGAGGAAGCTGCCCGGAATGCCCAAGCCCATGACTTTATCATGAGCTTTCCGAATGGGTATGGCACCGACCTCGGGCAGGGCGGCGTCAATGTGTCGGGCGGTCAAAAGCAGCGCTTGTGTATCGCACGCGCTCTCCTCAAGAAGCCGCACATCCTGATCATGGACGACAGCACCAGTGCTGTGGATTCGGCTACAGAGGCAAAGATCCGCACCTCCTTCCGCGAGAACCTCAAGGATACGACGATCCTGATCATCGCCCAGCGCGTCAGCTCGGTGCAGGAGGCCGACAAGATCGTTGTGATCGATGATGGCCGCATCGTCGGGATTGGAACCCACACTGAGTTGCTTGCAACCAATCCAGCCTATCAGGCAATCTGCGCATCACAGATGGAAGGAGTAGTCGTCAATGGCTGAACAGAATCGTCCGATCATACCCATGCGCGGCGGCGGGCGCAGTATGGCATTCCAGAAACCCAAGAATGTCGGGGCAACAACACGCCGCATTCTAGCATACTTTGGACGCAGCAAATATGCCCTGATCGTTGTCTGCGTCATGCTTATCATCAGCACTGGCAGCGCACTTGCCGGTTCGTACTTCTTGAAACCAATGGTCAATAACTATATCATGCCCGGCAACTTCAAGGGACTGGCCGTTGCCCTTGTCGTCTTGGCCGCCATCTACCTGATTGGTGTGGTCGCTTCGTACTTTCAAGGCCGCGTCATGGTCACAATCGGACAGAAAACTGCTAATCTGATGCGCAAGGACCTCTTCGAGAAGCTGCAGGAGTTGCCGCTCAAGTTCTTTGATACGCATACACATGGTGAACTGATGAGCCGTTTCACCAACGATATGGATAACGTCGAAATGGCGATCGAGCAAAGTGTCGTTCAATTGATCGCTGGCGCCCTGACATTCGTTGGAACGCTCGTCATGATGCTGATATTGAGTCCCACGTTGTTCGCTGTCGCCGCAGTCATCCTGACGTTCATGATTTTTTTGAGCATCAACCTGAGCAAGAAGAGCACGGGCTACTACCGGGCTCAGCAGAAGTCCCTGGGCGAGCTCAACGGCTACATCGAAGAAATGGTGGACGGCCTGAAGGTCGTCAAGGTGTTCGGACACGAACAGGTGACCAGTAGCGAATTTGCTGGTCTTAACGAGGAGTTCCGCTCATCCGCAGCCACCGCGACCTTCTTGTCTGGCGTCGTGATGCCGCTGATGGGGAACCTCAGCCGTGTCTGCTATGCAACAGTTGCGATCGTTGGCGGCGTCCTTGCTATCACCGGGCACCTCGACACTGGGTCGCTGGTCGCCTTCCTGCAATATTCCTACCAAGTCGGCCAGCCTATCAACCAGGTCACGAACCAGTTGAGCGTCGTGCTTGCTGCCCTCGCAGGCGCGGAACGCATCTTTCAGGTCATGGACCAGCAGGTAGAAGTCAACGATGGAACGGTTACGCTCGTGAATGTCACGTATGCCGAAGACGGCACGGAAGACGGCACTATCGTCGAGGCTCCAGGGGATACTAAAACTAATGAGTGGGCGTGGAGTGTCCCGGGAGACAATGGGCATAAACTTGTGCCTCTCAAAGGAGATGTCCGGTTTGACCATGTCACGTTCTCGTATGACGGGGTGACTCCTGTTCTCAAAAACATCTCGCTGTATGCAAAACCTGGTCAGACGATCGCCTTTGTCGGTTCGACCGGTGCAGGCAAGACGACGATCACGAACCTGATCAACCGGTTCTACGACGTGCAGGAAGGGATCATCACCTACGATGGCATCGACGTCAAGACGATCCGCAAGAGTGACCTGCGCCGTTCGCTCGGCATGGTGCTGCAGGACACGCACCTGTTCACAGGCACGGTCATGGACAACATCCGGTACGGACGGCTTGATGCCACAGACGACGACTGCAGATTGGCTGCGAAGCGCGCCAGCGCTGACTCATTCATCCGCCGTTTGCCACAGGGATACGACACTGTTATTACAGGCGATGGTGGCAACCTGTCACAGGGACAGCGCCAGCTGCTCGCGATTACCCGCGCCTACGTCGCCAACCCGCCTGTCATGATCCTCGACGAAGCAACGAGCTCCATTGACACACGTACTGAACGTCTGATCGAACAGGGCATGGACGCGCTCATGGAAGGCAGAACAGTGTTTGTTATTGCTCACCGTCTTTCCACCATCCGTAATGCCAGCGCCATCATCGTCCTGGAGCATGGCGAGGTCGCCGAGCGCGGCAACCACGACAGCCTGCTCGCTGAAAAAGGTAGGTACTTCCAGCTCTACACCGGTCAAACTGCACTGGAATAAGTAACGTTCACCCAGATCAAATGTTATCCGCGCGGCCCATAAACAAGCCGCGCGGATTCGTTACTCCTCGAAGTACACGAGCTTCTTGACGGTGGCGCAGGAACATCTGGATCATGCAATCCACCTGCTCAATAACCGTCCGCGGAAATGTCTCAACTGGAAAACGCCTTATCAGGCCTTGGCAGAAGAATTGTTGCACTTGGTTTGAGACAAACCACCCTTTATTGGTATGATTCGACAGGTTGAAAGTTACGCGACTTCAACTGTTGCGAACCCTGCGAAATGCCACCAACACCCCTTCCCCGGACAGACTCTGAACGACTTCAGCCTGAACAAGGCTGTTCGTTGCGTTCAAGTCCCAGACTGCCTCCGGTCGGGAGAAGTCGAAATCGTCCTCAAGTAGGACCGCGGGGACAAGTGGCCCCTCGTCAAGTCTCACTGTGCCGAGCACAAACGGTATTCCCGTCATCAGATGCACGCCTGCAGACGCATACAGCAACCGACCTTTGCCGCTCATCTTGACCCAACGGGTCTTGCTGCTTCCGCATCTGGCGCATAGGTTTCGAGGCGGGAAGGTGACCGCACCGCAATCCTCACACTTCTGGCCCAGTATCTCGCCCAGTTTCAGATGTTCGTAGAAATCGTGTAAAACCGCTTCCATGTGCCTAACCTCCGAGAATGTGGATTACAGCGTCTCGCCCAGCCCCACAGTCGTAGATGAGCCCGGTGCGGGACCCTGAGGCGGATCGGCAGCCACCGGCTTCGCCCCGCAATTGCTTGACTAGGTGGAATAGGCAATAGGCACCAATCGCACCCACCGCCACGCCACAACTTGTGCCCCCACTGCAGTTCACAGGCTTATCTCCCGAGAATAGGGTCCGTCCCGTCGAGAGGGCTTTGGCTGTCTCCCCCCTCTGAAAAACCCCTAAGTCCTCAAGCGGGATGATGTACTCTGCAGGCCCGTAGTCGTACATCTCAACAAGGTCAATGTCCTCAGGCGAAACCCCGGCCATATCAAAGGCTTCCTGGCCAGATTTCACTATGAACGGTTGGGTCCACATGTCATCGCTCAGTCCCGATGTTTGCATGATGTTCCCAGTACCGAGGTAGTGTATGGGCCGCCCTGAGAAACAGTGAGTCAGGTCGCTGGCGCAGATGATTGCGGCCGCAGCTCCGTCACACCGTCTTGGAGCATCCCATCGCCTGACGGGCCAACATGTAGTCGGGTTGTACTTGGGTGAGCGGAGGAAATCGGAAACGGCCTTGAATCCCGCTTCGGCTGCGACTTCCTCGAGAGAACGGTTCCAGTAAGCTTTGGGATTGCGTTCGCCGTTTGCGCAGTTGGAGACGAGCCTGGCGTCCATGGCGTCCTGCAGTTCCGACTGGCTTAGCCCATATCGCTTCGCGTAGGCAATCAACCATTGACTTAAGATGTGGTCAAGCATGGCGGACTGCGGCATTTCCCAACCCTGGTCGTAGTGGCCATAGATGGCCTGAACTCTGTCCAGGTTGGACATTTTCTCAGGGTGTCCGGGGTTTCGCCATGTCCATTTCGCATTGTTGACTTCGACTCCCCCTGCAATGACTACGTCATAAGCTCCCGAAGCAACCGCGAACACAGCTTGCCGTATCGCCTGTGAAGAAGAAGCGCATGCCGCCTCGACGCGGACCGCGGACCTCCACGATTCCTGACCAAGGCCCAGCCCTGTCCACTGGGCAAGCACATAGGGGAGATGATATTGCCCTTCAGTGTGCTCTCCGATCATGTTTCCAACGAAGAGCGCCTCGACTTCAGTAGCAGATATTCCGGCATCGTTTAGCGCCTCGGACGCAGCCCATGACCACAACTCCCTCGTGGTCATGTTCAGCATCCCGGGAGTATCACAGACCATGCCGAGCTGGGAAGCACCAACACCTATTATATCGACTGGTCTGGCTAGATCCTTTTTCCGTCGCGCGAAGCTCATTCTTATACCTCCATTTCTGAACAAGAACATAGGTTGCTGGCAACACCAGTTGTTTTGATAAGATATTGCTCTTGACAAATCAAAGCTTAGGGGGCTTTTATTGCTTGTCAAGAAGTATTTCGCACCGTCGCCTTGCTCCTTACAGTGGTTGTTTGGACGGAGATTCCTACGTCAGTCTGCGGCTTTCTCTGAATGGGTGACGAGATTCAGGCACGTAATTTCTTGAGGACGAAAGCCAAATTCTTGCCGAAGTTCCAGGCTGTTTTCATTCCCTCTTCATCGTTGCCTACATCACCTTTGTCGCGACCGAAAGCGATATTCCAGTAGGTTGAGGCGGGTTCAACGATCCCAACTATATGGAACCAGAAATCAAGTTGAGCGATAGTAAAATTCTGTCCCGCTCTCCTTGCAACTACCAGAGGACCGCCGACCTTACCTTTGAAAGAATCACCATTAGAGCGAGACATATAGCCGGTACGTTCCATAAGCGCCTTTAATAAGGATGTACAGGATCCGTAGTAAACCGGGGAGGCCAATATTATGCCGTCAGCCTGTTTCATCTTTTCATAAATGGGCTGAAGGTCGTCCTGAATTGAACATGCGTCTTCGCTTTTGCAGTGCATACAAGCCGAGCAGGGGCGGATATCTAACCCTGCCAATTGAACAATTTCGGTGTCAACACCCTCTTCGGCTATCGCTTCCAGAGCATGAGATGCCAGCAATTGGGTATTGCCATCCTTATGCGGACTGCCGATAATAGCTATGACCTTCATGTCTTCACCTCCAAGGAAACTCGATTACGGCCTACTGCCCCCCCTATGTAGCCTATGCCCGAATCTGTTTCAGAGAAGCCACCCCGCGCCGTGCCCTCGGTCTAGTGCATTAGGATTGTGCCTACAATGGCTGCGGCCAAGACTCCGGAGATTACGCATGGAAACATCGTTTTCGCCATGTCTGCCACCGTGAAATCGCCCGAACTAAACGCCGTGGCTCCAGGAGCGCCTCCGGACGGCAGCACGAAGTCCATGTTGCCCATGGCAGCGATCATTACGGTGAAAGCTCTGACGTTAATACCCTGGGAGATGGCTAGTGGTATTGCGAGACTAGCAAACATTGCCATGAATCCGGTACTGCTTATGAACGACGTGAGAACCACGCAGCAAACGATGGACACTCCGATGAGCACTGCGGGAGACACGGTTCCTAAGGCTGCAAGGTGGGACGTTATGAAGGCGGTCAATCCAATACCCTTGTCAGCGAACAGGGAGGAGAAAGAGAGTGCGCCGGCGATCAGCAGGATGATGCCCCAGTTGACGTCCCCTTGGGCCGTCTTCCAGTCAAGCAAAGTGTTGCCCTCCTTGTTAACTGGGATGAGAAAGTATAGAAGGCACGTATACAGTGGCACGGCGTATAAGTATGAAACATTGGCAAGATACGAGAGAAGGGGTCCTGTCCACCCGAGTTGACGTAACATTGGCGGCAGAATCCAGAGCGCGACCGTGAGAAGCAAGCCAGAGAGGGCCACTCGCTCCTTCGTGGTCATCGGTCCGAGGTTCTCGGCGAAATGGCGCGTGATAGAAGGGTCAATCAAAGCGTACCGTTTCGTCTTGCAGACCCAATTGAGTGTCAGGAAGAAGGCCACAAAGACGGCGCAGCTGATCGGGACACCGACCTTGGCCCACTCGAGGATACTCATACCATGGCCGGTGATCTTCTCGAAGACGCCATTGGCTGCGATCGAGACTGGGCTACCTACCATGATCGCAAAGCCCGAGGATTGAGCGCCGAGCAGAACACAGAAGATCAGGTAGGCTGGCAGAGCCAACCCCTTTGGTTTACTTACGGCAACAACAGGCTGGCTAGGTGGTTGAACCTGTCCGGACTGAAGGGTGGCAGTGACGGCTTGAACTATCGGAAGGAACAATGCTACAACAGCCGTATTGGAAGCAATGGTTGAGACGGCGGCAGAAGCTAACATGAACGCTAGACCGATCCTCCAAGGGTGCCCCCCAACCCACTTTCTCGATACCAGATAGTACGAAATGCGGAGTGCGAGCCCTGATCGCATCATCGCGGAGCCCATGAGGTATAAACCCACGAGCATGAGCACCAACGGCTGGAGGTAGTACCCCATGATAGTTGAGGGCGAGACAATTCCAGACAAGCCCATGGCGACAAGTGGGATCAGGGACGCTATAGGCAGGGGCAAGACCTCGAAAGCCCAGCATATGATCGTGGCGAATACGACAGCGAGAGTAAACTTCATTTGATAAGTGAACCCGGGAACCTTAATGCAGACTAGAACCAAGATAAAGGTCAGACCCAGAATAAGTGCCTGCACGTTCCTCTTACGTCTCATAGTTTCTCCTTCCATTTTCGGCGTGACTCCACGGTGGCTCAGTCTCTGCTTGGTGTGGACGACACCTCAATGTGGTCGCCCTCCGCCAGTCGGGCTACTACGTGCTTACGAAACCATTCTGGGCTCATAGCGGGAAAGTCGCTGCGGCGGTGCGTACCTCGAGACTCATTCCTCATAAGACTTGATGCGATTACGGCCTCGGCAGTCAAGGCTAGGTTCTCAACCTCGATCCCCTCGAATACGTTGGCACCCATCTGTTTCTCAGCTCTCTTCCTAATCTCGCGGATGCCCTGAAGTCCGGCTTCCAGATCGGGCTGGTTTCTGACAATGCCAGCACAGTTCCAAGCCAGTCCTTGGATCTCCTTCTTCATCGCATCAGCGTCGCCTAGCGTTCTTCCGACAAGTCTCGTTGATGCACGCTCAAGGCCATTGGCCAGAGCGAGGCCGCTGTCTTTAGCGGAGTTGCTGGTTTTGACAAAGTCAGCCGCCGTGGCTCCCGCCAGTGCGCCGAACACTTGTGTCTCGAGGAACGCCATCCCTTGGAGACGATCTGCCCCGTGAAGACCGCCCGTGGCCTCTCCCGCTGCATATAGTCCTTGGATAGAAGTGGAGGTGTCAGCACGGATGCGCGTGCCCCCAAGAAGACGTTGAAACGTGATAGTGACTTTAGGTTCGCGACCTTCCAGACGAGCTGCAACATAGTCGCGGTACTCCTGAGGCAGAATCTTGGCAGCCTGTTGGGCGTCGGCGTTGAGGTCGATCCAGATGGGCCCATTTCCACGCTGCATCTCTGTGTAGAGAGCCTCCACGATCTTGCCACGAGAGGCCGCCTCGCCCCTAGGGTCATAGGTTGTCATGAAAGCCTCACCCTTCGCGTTCATGTATCTACCTATTCTTGCCGCCGGCGGCGTCTCACGGAAATTGGCGAATTCCATATCCACCAGGGGGAGTCCCGCACGAAGCGCAAGAGCGTAGGCGTCGCCGGTCGTTGCATACATGGGATCCGAAATGCGCGGGACGGTATTGGGATACAGCCTGTTGGCGCCGCCCGCAGCAAGGATGACTGCTCCCGCCTCGATAACCTGCAGATTGCCGTCCAAGTCCAAGGCTATGGCCCCAACGACCCTGTCGCCGACTACGACCAGATCGACAATCATCGTGTTCTCTACCAACCGGACGCCGAGTTTCCATGCTTCCTTCGCCAGAATAACCACGAAGTTGACCCCACTCAGTTCCTCGCTAAAAGTCAGTCCGTAATTGGCCGAGTGACCGGTGCCGCGGTAGAAGTGGTAGGAGCCATCTGGTGTCTTTGCGAATTTCACTCCAAGATCCGTGAGACTGGAAACCTCAGCACTGCTTGCCTCGACTGCTGCCCGGACCAGATCAACATCGTTTACGTTTTGTCCCTCGCGAAGGATATCCCCCACCAAGGTTTCGCTATCTGTGTCTGGGTTCAGAGTGGAGACCATTCCGTGAAGCCCAAGAGGGCTCGTACCACTGCATGCGAGACGCCCTTTGTCCACAAGCGTCACTGAGACGCCTCTCCTGGCTGCCTCCAAAGCGGATCTGACGGCCGTTCCTCCTCCACCAATTACCAGAACATCTGTCCGAAGCGTTGTTCCCATTGTGTGGCCCCCTCTTCCTGGAAAGATCAGGTCTTGCTTTCGCTGGCTCACGACAAAAAAAGCCTACCGTAGGCAAGCCAGCTGCCTACGGTAGGAATAGCCGACCCTTTCAGAACTATGCTACTTGATCCACAAACCCAGAACAATCCCTTGAGTGTCAACCACGCCGAAACCTACCTCGAGAAGAGGTCGGTCAGGCCAATCTTTACTATTTGACCACACGCATGATCCAGTTCCAGTATGGCGCCATCAGAGCACCCCAGAGCAGAAGGTAGATGCTCGCGACACCAAAGCCCTTGATGGCTTTTCGTATGTCCATATAACCAGTGCCCCACATGGCAACCATCGGGGTGGATTGATACGGGAAGATTAAGACATTCATCGCGGCCCGGGAAACGACCAATGTGGCTAGTAGGACGTTTAGTTGAGACTGCTGCGCAAATTTCGCGACGAGCGGAGCGATGGCAGAGGTTTCCGAACTGCCACTCGCCATCAAGAAGTGCACGATCGCGGTCAGGAGTCCGGCGCCGAACGCGAAGCCAATCGTCCCAGAATGCATGAAAGGAGCCATGATCGGGGTCAAGAATGTATCGACGATCCAGACATCCAAGCCGACGGCCTTCAGAATACCGCCGATGCCGAGTGCAACGCCCAGGAGCAGAATCGTATCCCACGAGATATTGTTGAGTGCCTTCACACCCAGAACGCCGATCGTCGGCAGGAAAAGCAAAGCACCGATGCCGATGGCGACCCACGCCGGGTCAATGCCGTGAAGGGGTTGGGTGACCCATAGCAAAATCGCCATACCGAAGAAAGCCAGCGCGCGCCATTCGGGCTTCGTCGTCTTGCCCATCTTGGCGACTTCCTCAGTCACAAAGGACTCGCCGACAACCTGCTCGACCAGTTCTTTTTCCGGTGGGAAGACCCAATTATTGATGAAGTAGAGGCCCACAAACATGAAGACGCAGGGGACGAAATTCCACACGGTCCATGTTGTCCAAGAGGGGGAATAGCCGGTGATTGCCTTGGCAATGCCGACGACGGCGCCGTTGATATTTGTCCCCGTATACCACAGGTTCGAGCCGAGAATGCCTGCCCAATAGACGTGCAAGAAGAGATTCGCGGCCATATTGCTTGTGATCTTTGCCTTGTAGGCATTGAGGATACCCATCATGATCGGGATGTACATAACGACGCGCACGGTTCCGGATGGGGTGAGCAGCGCCAGAATAAGACTTGAGGCCCAAAGCGAGAGGACGATGTGGTTGTATGCCGAACGACCTGACGCACCATGCACCCCTATTTTCATCACGTAGAGTGCAATGCGTTTTGCTAGTCCGGTCTTGACCGTTGCCTCTCCAATGAGAAAAGCGCCGATAATTAGCCATAGCGTCGCATTCGCAAAGCCGGCGAACGCAACTGTCACGGGCATAGTCTTGCCACCGATAAAGATGACAAGCGAAACGCCAAAGATAACCGCTCCAATGCCGGTGGGTACAATATCAAAGATCCAGAGGAACATGACGAATACGAACAGACCCAAAGCGACTGACGCTTCGTGTTTTAGACCTAGCGGTAAGAACGTCACCCCAATCGAAACGACGAGACCAACCACGAGCCAAATGAGCTTGTTGATCCCAAAGATAGTGTCTTTTCTCACCTTTTCAGGTTTGGTCGGCCCCATGGGCTCAACTATTGTTTCTTCAGTAGCCACAACACTCCTCCTTTGAAGAGATAAGTTCTCCCGGAGCCCTGTCAAACGACCAGTGCCCCAGTGCAAAGCCTTAGCGTGATTTCTCCCTTTCCACTGAAATTTCTATTATGTGGCGCAAAACAGAAGCGGGTGAATGGTCATATGAGTCTTGATCTATGGGACTCACAACTTTAGGAATTCAGGCCCATCGTGTGAGGCGGTCTTTGTTAGATGCAATCCTGTGGCGAATGCACAACGCGCCACCAGTACTCATGCCCTTTTGGGTGGGAGTCGTTCACTTACCTAGCAAGCTCATGTAATACTTCCAACGGCCTTCGTTAGGCGCCAATTCCGACACGTTCTGCTTGACCAACTCATGACTCATCGACTGAGGGGTGCCAATCAGGGTCGCGAGGAAAGTGATCTTGGCCTGATTCTCCAACCAGATCGTGTTCAGAACTGCGTCTTCGACCGAGTTCCCGGTCACCAAAACGCCGTGATTCTTCAACAGACACGCGACCGCGTCGCCAAGGCACGCCGCCACCGCCGCTCCCTGTTCTTTCGATTGAACCTTCAAGCCACCCTCAAAGACCGGCAGGTTGGGACCTGCAGAAGATGCCATATCCGCCAACATCGGAAAGCCCATTGGCAAGATCGGTTTACCGGCACAGCCAAAGGTGGTCGCGAAAATCTGATGAGTGTGAACGATGCCCATCACGTCCGGGCGCGCCCGGTATATCTCGGTATGCAGACAGACTTCGCTGGGTTGACGGTAGTTCCCCTCGACGAAGTTCCCTTCAATGTCCACCAAGCAGACCTTGTCTGGCGTCATGTTGTCGAGATTGCCCATCTCTACGCCACGGGCCTTAATCAAGACATAGTCCGTTCCGGGAACGCGGCAGCTCACGTGGCCCAGATAATCCGCCAGTCCCTGCTGTGCCACGATGCGACACCCATTGGCCACGGCGACCTTGAGCTTTTCAACCAAGTTACGATCGATGTCTACCTTGCTCATCTTAATCCTCCTAGATTCTGGTTTTCTCGTGCAACTCTGCGTGGAATGATCTCCACTTTGAATCGGTCACTTGTTTTTGGGTCTCTTTTGCCCCCCCTCCTCATTTAGCAATCTTGTCATCCGAAGGTACCAAAACGCGTTTGGCACTGACGAACGTTTTTGGAATCTGTTCCTCAGGAACCCCGGATTCTGGCAACTCCCGAGCTCCTGTTAGAGCAAGCCCTATGTCTCCGCAGGAACCCACATGTAACCGTATTGCCAGTTGCCGTTGGCCTCCCTTCGGAGCTTCCTCAGCGCCATGTGGACGCTCATCCCATCTTTGACCTTCTCGGGGGGGCAGTCCACAAGGTCGGTTGCACCGACGTAGACCCCCTCGGGAAGCTCCACAAACGCGAAAACGCGGGCGCCGCCATAAACCTCGAACCCCTCAACAGGAGGACCAGAGAAAGAAAGCTGCCCTGCATGATGGACGCAAAGTTTTCCGATATGGCTGAACCGATAGTCTTCCATGTCCTGAGAGTTGCACTTACCACATACCTTTCTGCCTGGCCACCAGAGCGTTCCACATGCGCGACACTTTGATCCTACAAGACCGTAGCGCTCTTTGTGCTGTCGCCACGCCTTGGTGGTTCTGAGGACGCCATGCCTATATACTGGTTCCGGAAATATCTCGTTCACGATTACCCCCTCTTGTCGAAGTGCCTACTTGTTGCGAAGGACGGCCACTGACGACGAAGCCATCTCGCCTTGCATGCCCGTTACAACGGCCACATCCGCCTTCTTGACCTGTCTTTCCCCAGCCTCTCCGCGCATTTGGACAACCGCTTCATAGATACCATCAGAGAAGTTGGACCCTGAGGTGACCCCTAGTCCGCCACCCCCTCCGCCAGTGCCGGTAGGAAGACGCCCACCAGGGCCCGTCTCACCGTCGATGATGAAGTCAAGCACCTTGTC
>Ga0066798_10000978_pt1 | contig 12993 bp, 15 predicted proteins | sample PersoiDNA2013203_FD_70961 | JGI IMG/M metagenome (GOLD analysis project Ga0066798, IMG submission 70961) | Permafrost soil microbial communities from the Arctic, to analyse light accelerated degradation of dissolved organic matter (DOM) -... | ecosystem: Environmental > Terrestrial > Soil >...
CTCCGGGTGGGGGCTCCGCCCCCCCACTGGCGTGGTGCCCCCCCATCAGCCCTGCGGGCGGGCTTCGCCCCCACTGGCGTGGTGCCCCCGCCGCACCTGGCGGCGCGTCCTGGTCGTGCTTCTGATTTAAAGCTAGTCATTATTCAAGTACCTTTATTGAAATTACATATGCCTCATCTATTCAACATATCACGTCAGCTTTCACGATTAATACACAGTGAGGTGACTCTTGAAGATTTGCGCAAGTCTCAGCTGCTGAGGCTTCAATAGATCGATGTTTCATGTTAATTACTCATTTGTGTAAGCCCACACAAGAAATCCCCCTGGCCTTGAGAGGCGAGGGGGATGGGTCATGTGAGATTTCCAGATGCCTCGACTGCATCTATGAATTCGTCAAGTGATGTGGTTGGCCAAAAATCTTTGATTAGATCGTCTTGCATGTTCTTTCCCTGAAGAGCGTGACCCCAACATGGGGCTTATCGCTTTCAAGTCAGACATTCTTGCATCGGTGGTGAAGGTCTCACTTTGAATGCTGGATGCGTAGTCTATGCAGAAATTTCGCCTCTGCAAATAAATGTGATCGAAGTGGATAACTATTTATCCACGGTGGAAATTTTGTAGTTCAAATCAACTACAAAGATAGTACAAATGTACTATCTTTTTGCATTATGAAAGATCGGGAGGGAAACGTAATACAAACGTACTATGTTTGTATTACGTTTTGTGAAAGGTGAACGACTGGTGGATAACCTTTTATCCAGAGAGGTCCCTGCAAAGAAAAAAGGCTCCTTTGCGGAGCCTCTGTAGATAGATCACTTGATCAGGTACTGAATTCGATCTTTGCCATCGAGCCATCGCGGTGCTTTCCCACGCCCTGTCCAGCTGTTGCCCGTGACCGGGTCATGGTACTTAGCTGGTACTTTTGAGCCAGCTGTGCTGGTTGATTTCAGACGCTTGTTGCCGAAAACTTCGTCTGCGGTGAGTCCAAAGTCTGCCACAAGAGAGCGGACCTTTGCGACAGCGTCGGCTGCTTCGGTTCTGCGAGCATCAGCGATCTGGGCTTCCAGTGCTTTGTGTTGTGCAAGGAGTTCTTGAAGGGTTGCCATACAGTGTTTGATAGAGTGGGAGGAGGAATGCATATTCTCACCGATCTTTCATAGATCGGAAGGTCTTTGTGAAGTATTTCATGCTCCTACAATTGTGCATGTCACTCCCCTATTTCTAATTTCTACCTTGCTTGGACTTTATGTTGTTTTTAGCTAATTTAACGATTTTCAATCAATGAATCGTTGATGTCTTGCGCAATTTCATTTATTGCATCAATGCGTAGTTGATCAAGATCTGTCGCTGAATTTTGGCTGCAAAAGTTCGCAACATTGTCGTTCGGATATCCTCCAATCGATCCCGTTCCTCCGAAGACATTTTGGTACCTGAAATTCCTGCACTCAACCCTCTTTGCTCTTTTTGATCCAGTAATAGTCTTTGACTTTTTTGTTCTGCTCTCTTGAGCTCTGAAATTCCACTGTATTGAATATTCTGTTGTGCTGTAGTCAAAGATGACGCTTGCATTCTTCGGGATGAATAGCAATGTTGCAAAATTGAGATCAGAGACGGTTTCTGACATATTGGTTGGTCCAACTCGTTGCTCGTTGAGCTTCATTCGAATTAAGTCTATCTTGAGCTTTGCATCAGGGTCGATTTCAATCCATTCGTTTTTCTTTTTTAAGGCTTCTGAGATCTCTTCGGCGGTGAACGAATCTCCGTTTGTTTTGATTTCTAAGCCTATCGTGCGAATGGCGATTTGTTCGTCGTAGAGTTTTGGGAAAGTGGTTTTCACATTTCCGAGATCAAGCCTTGATAGTTTGGCCTGCTTGATTAAATTAGTTGTAGCCTGGTCAATCGAATGATCGTTTGTGATCTTTATGTATTCAATGATTGGCTTGATGTCTTCCCACGATGGGCGATTTTCAATTGCCTTGGTTTCTTTTCTTGATATCGCTGATCGTATTCCATCGGATGCTATGAGTGTGCTCTGTGCATCATTTTTTGATTTGAAATAATTCAGTATTGGAATATATTTATTTAAATCATTGTCTTGAATGCTGATCAGTGTGTTTAACTTGCTTTTTGCTGCAAAGTCTCGGTTTTTTTCTGCGTCTGGAAAGGCGGTTTTTATTGCGCTTGAGTTCAGTAGCGTCGGATTTTCAATGATTTCGTTGCTGAGGATTCTGTTGAGCTCCGACCTGAGATTTTTGGCCTGCTCCTGAGTAATTAGGCCATCGCTTGGCGCTTGATCAATGATCTCGGACGCTTCTATAAAAAAATCTGCGCTCTTGTTGTTGTAAGAGAAGTAGCGGGAAACTTCATTTGCAAACTTATTGGATTTGTCGCCGTTTGTTGAAGTCTTTATTTTTTCAACTATTGCTGCGCGATCCTTTTTCCATGCTTCAGTTCTTACCACATTTGAATAGGCGCCAACGTAGTCTTGACGAGCCACCATCGTTTCCATTGGCGAGTTGGCACAACCTGTGATGATTAATGAGAGTGCGACTGCTGTGATCTCTTTGTAATATGATTTCATATTCCCTTGTTTTTCTTTGTGGCGATTTTTGTCGATTGGCTATTATTGAGTGCGTCGATTGCTGCTTGTTGGATTAAATATGCGGCATGCATATTTTGTTTTTCGAAGATCTGCGTATACCGGTTTTCCCAATTCTTTGAATTTGAGGTCTCCAAAGTTTAAATTTTCAATAAAAGATTTTCTGCCAAAGAAGCATATGAGGGCATATATTTCTGACTCTTCTTCCGATATTGCCTGTAGCTTTTCAATGTCGCGATCGATGTTGATTTTATTGGGTTTAACCCACTTGACTTCGAGTGCTAGATTTGCGGAGCGACCAGTGGCATAGAAGTCAAGTCGTTTTTTGTCTCCTTGTTTTGGTTGGTCAATGCCTGGGCACTCGTATTCGCAATTTACGATAAATCCTCGTGCGGTAAGGATGCGAAGGATAGGTTCTTACAAGATGTATTCGCTGAATGCCTGATTCATTTCGCATGCTGCGAGATAGCTAACATAGCCGCACAGACCTCGCTTAACGCGATATAGAGCATCCCTAATTTCAGCATCATTTTTTTGCAAGGACATGGCACTCATTTGTAATGAGAGGTTTCATTATTGCGCAGATTGGCTGAATTTTGTTTATGCCGAGGTTCATAAAATTTCGTTGTTTGGACAGCCTGCTCCTTGCATGTTGGGGGCTGTGGGTGAAATTTGGTTTTTGATAAAATAGGTTATCAATAGCTGAAGGGGTGCTAAAGGTCATGAAGAATCCTCGCCTTGAGTCGTTGGGCCGGCGCATGCGGGAGTACCACCAGGTGCACCCATGGCGTCTGTCCGATCAGGGGCTGTTTATCCCTCACTCCTATCAAAACATGTCGCCCGATAGCTTGTCGTATTGGGATGACGTGGGCTTCATCTTGAATGGTCGGCGCTTCATCGTTTGGTGGCGGCATCCCCGCCATGTCTATGCCGGTTCGATCGAGGACATGGCCTGGAAGGAGGCCGGCGAGGGGCCTCAGGACAATTGGGTGTTCGAAGGGGGGAGTACGCTTTATAAGCGGGTCGGTAAATCGGGGCGGCGCAAAAAGGTCTCGGGATACACCTGTGGCCAGCCTTCAGAGGCGCAGGCCCAGCACTACGCGCAGCTGCGCGACATCGAGGCCCGGCTCACCCGAGAAGGCATTGACCTGGTCGTGCGGCCGTCGTGGACCTGGAAGCGCTTGTCTTGGGCGATGGGCGTTGACCTGGTGGCTCCGCTCGAAGTCCGAAATGTGACGGAACTGGCCCAGGTTGCGCAGCTGGCCCGCCAGCTGGTGCTGCAGCAGACCACGTTGGCCGAACGCTTCCCTGATGCGGTGTATGACCGCAATTGTTGGCTGCATGAGCAGGAAGCTCAGGTGAGATCTGTGCTTGAGGCAAAGGTGGCGTCGTCGCTGCCTGGTCAGGATGTGGGCCCTCAGGAGGGGCATGAACAAGAGGTGCGCCATGGATGATTTCTCTGCCAAGCAACGCGAGTGGGATGAGCGGGCCCGAAATGCCCAGGCCGCTGCAGCTCAGGCCTACGGCCGCTTGCTTCGTCGTGCCGAGACGAGCGATTCCGGCCAGGCCGGCACGATCGCGCGTTTCCTGGCCAGCACTTACAGCAGTCGTGTGTTCATGTTTGACCTGTTTGATTTACGCACGGTCGATGTCGAGATCTCAGACGACATGCTCACTTGCCTCGATGCGCTGCGTTGGGGTCGGGCCGATCTGTACAAGCTGGTGCCCGATGGCGATCGGCGCATCGAGCGCCTGTGTGCGGACTGGGGCCTGAGTGGCATTGGCCAGGGGTGAGCGATGGAGCTGGTCCCCCAACAAAACCCTCACCGATCGGCCGTTCTCTTGGCCGAGGAGTTCCAGCGCCTGGCGGAGGTGCCACCCGAAGCTCAGTGGTTTGCCAACCTGGACAGTGCCCAGACGCGGCGGGCCTATCAGAGCGATCTGAAGGCCTTCATGGCCTTCACGGGCATCGAGCGGCCGGAGGAGTTCCGGGCGGTGACCCGTGGCCATGTGTTGGCTTGGCGGGCCGAGCTCGAGCGTCAGAAGCTCGCGGGCTCCAGCATCCGTCGCAAGCTGTCGGCACTGGCCTCTTTGTATGACTATCTGTGTGACTGCAACGCGGTGACGCACAACCCGATGCGCGGGGTGAAGCGGCCCAAGGTGGATGCCGAGGGCAAGACCCCGGCGCTGGGTGACGCGCAGGCTCGGGCGCTGCTCGATGCGCCGCCTGCAGACACGCTCAAGGGCAAGCGCGATCGCGCGATCCTGTCGGTGCTCTTGTTTCATGGTCTGCGGCGTGAGGAGTTGACCAGGTTGTTGGTCAAGGACTTCAACCAGGAGCGCTCTGGAGTGGCCCATCTGCGGGTGCAGGGCAAAGGGGGAAAGCTTCGGTATGTGCCGGCGCACCCTCATTCCCTGCGCCTGATCGACGAGTACCTGCAGGCGGCTGGCCATGGCCAGGATGCCGACGGTCCGCTGTTCCGGCCGATTCGTTCACCACGACCTGGTCAGCCGGTGGCAGGGCTCACACCTGGTGGGGTGTATTCGGAAGTCGTGGTGCGGTATTTTGGCCAGGCCGGCATTCGAAAAAGCGAGAACCTGGGGCCCCATGCGCTAAGGGCGACGGCCGCAACCTCGGCGTTGGAGAACGGGGCCGACATCGCCAAGGTTCAGGAGTGGTTGGGCCACGCAAACATCAGCACTACTCGGATTTACGACCGGCGTGGATCAAGGGCTGAGGACTCTCCGACTTTCAAGGTGCGGTACTGAGTTCTGGCCAGCAATGGGCTGCTGGGGGCGGCTTCGGTGCTTTTTCGATGGTCTTGGTAAGCTGGACTTGCGCCGAATTCTAGCTAAGTTACTGATTTGTATTGAGTTTTCTGGTAACGATTGAATGGGGTGGGATGCGTTTTCTGGTAACACTAGGAGCGTGAAGAGGCTCTTTAGAGTGGATTCTTGAGTATCTTGCTACTCATGTTGGCTTCGAAATACCTGCAAGGAAGGTCCAAAACGGGTGTTTTTGGGCCTTCCGGGCTCAGAACGAGGGGCTGCGTTTTCCGGTAACGCTTGGGCGAGGTGGATGCGTTTTCTGGTAACGGCGGTGAGCTTGCATGTGCAAGCTCCACCAGGCCGAGAAACAGCCTGGTCCGCAATGCCCGAGCTTACACATGCTCTGGCGCAAGGTCCCAACCGCTACTGTAGTAGCGGCGAAGAGGTTCAGATGGAAAGCGTGTGCGTCCAGCGGGGCGTCCAGCCACGCGCCAAATAGTCAACCAAGTTCTTGTTACCGAAGAATTTGATGCGGCCGTTCTCGGAAAACGCCAGTGCTGACTGGTCAACACGGAGGCCAGATTGTCGAGCCCTCATGGTGAGGTTTCCAAGGACATCTGATCGCGCAGTGTCGGTGTTCGTGTTGGCTCGGGCTTCAAAGACCGCGAAATTGATCTCTCCACCATTAGTGGCTCGCTCGCGTAGGTGTGCGAAGTTGATTTGCATAAAGTTTCCTTGTCGTGAAAACGCAGGAAACGGTGAGTCCACCGCTTCCTGCAAACAGATCACCGATGGCTATCGGGGGTCGTTTTCACCGGCATCCAGCCATGTCCTGGCTTGGTGGTCGGCGGGAGCGGCTTGTTGTCAGCAACGGTCACGTAGTTGGGCTGAGCCCCGCCGCGAGGTCCGACTTGCTGAAAAATTCCGCCTCTGTTGCCGGTACTGGTACCGGGCTTCTTGGGTGCTGCCATTGGTTGCTCCTAAAAACAGCAATACCCCCGGATGTCAGAAACCCCAATAGCCAGCTTCGCCAGATTTCTCTATGCTTCGCAGACTTTTCCTAGCGGAGAGGTGGCAGGTAGCGCCGGGTAACGGTTTCCTGCTCAGGCTCGTATCAGAGGTGAGATTCTGATGCGGGCCTTTTCTTTTTCTGTATGCCCATACAGGCAGACGAAGGCACTATATATGGTGTTTATGGTCTTATCAAGACACTACCGGTAGTGTCTTGATAAATTTTCTTCTTAGGTTTTTCCTCCTTTGATAAGACCAAATGTCTTGAGGGTAGTCTGCATCTCTGAGTCCTCCTTCGCACGTGTGGACTTCACCTTTTTCGACTGCTCTGCGTGTGTCTTTGCTGCGGCAACAAGACCGCTGAGGTCATAGAAATTCGGCAGGTTGTCACCAACGCCTGCGCGTCGTTCTTTACGTAGGAGGTAGCCCTGCGTTTCCAGCTTTGCTATGCAACGCTGAACTGTTCTTGGATCAACATCCAGTGTTTGTGCGATGCTTGCTTTTGACGGTCGCGGGAGATCTTCTTTGCTCCACCAATGTGAGAGCAGGCACATCAACACCAGCACATCCAGATGCTTGAGTCCCAATGCCTTTTGGTTCTGGAGAATCACATTGGGCAGCACCGTGTATCCCTCCGCAAGCACTGCAGCGCCCCACTTCTGATGAAGGGCCTTCTCTTCCTTTGTTGTGCCCTTCTTTGCGGCAGGTTTGGTGCTCATACTGGTTTTTCCTCTCGGCAGACATATCGTGGATGTATTGTGAAATGCCAAGGTCTACCAAACAAGGTTGCAAACCTCCCGATGGGGAGGTGCCCGTGCCTCCCCCGGTCTGCCTCTTTGCATCTTGCCACCAAGTTATGCAACTAGTGCCTCTTCTTCGTAGGGCATCAGAACCCCCACGGGTAAGGTTCAGTTGTCGTCAGGTGGGGGTGTTAGCGCCTCCCGTCTAGGGGGGCCGTATGCTTCTTTTGAATGTGAGGAGCAGCACTTGGCCGTACGCTAGGCTTGATTGCTAGACCATCCTCAAAACTCTAAAGTCCATTCATGCGATGGCCTTGAGCTCGGGACACCCCCTTGGGCACCGTCGAGTGGCCCCCTGCAGAAGTTCAGTTCGACCACGCAACGAGACGCTAATACAGTTGGGACGCACAACAAGAGAGAAGTGCACTTCGAGAGTTGAAATGCGTTTTTTGAGCTGGGGTAAGCTCGAAAGCTTATAAGCTTTCGAGCTTACCCCATGCTACATGATTTGTCGAGGAAAAGATCTAATTCTCTCGAATGGAAAAGATCTCATAGCACTATTTATTAATCATCGTGCTATGTGGCATATATGCCACATAGCATAACGTTACACATGAAATTCGTCAACTGCCAGCTCACTGCTGTTCTTTGACAGAAATTGCTTGTTGTGCTGTATGCTATGAGGCATATATGCCTCATAGCACTGCATGAAATCGGTCACCGATCGTTCCCGTCTCCAAATCGCCAAGCCAGACATCCTGGCGTATTTCGCAGGTTTGCCGCCTGTGATCAGGCACAAGCAGCTCATGGGAATTCTGGCGCGTGAACGGGGCGGTTGGCGCTTGGCTCAGCGCACAACTATTCGCGACTTCATCACCTTTCTCAAGACGCATGGGAAGCTGCAAGTGCACGAGTTCGCATTTCCTCACCAGTCGGAGACGCTATACGTCTGGGGAGATGTGCCCACGATGGAGCTGCTGTTGCAGCTGAAGCCGCGCAGCTACTACAGCCATTACACGGCCATGCGGCTGCATGGCTTGACTGAACAGGTGCCCAAAGTGCTGTACCTCAGTCACGAGCGATCAAGCGACATGCCGTGGAGCACTCCCCTCACTCAGTCCGCGATCGACGGAGCATTCCAGCAACCTGCACGAGTCAGCAACAACATCGCCAAGTTCAAAGATTGGCAAGTGCTGTTGATCAACAGTGCGAACACGGGTGAGTTGGGTGTGTTGGACCATGACGCCCAATTGAGCTCGGAGAGTCGCGTGAGCGTGCGTGCCACCAGTATCGAGCGGACGCTGATCGACGCGGCGGTACGACCTGCCTACAGCGGTGGAGTCTTCGAAGTGGCAAAAGCCTTCGACCTTGCCAAAGACACTGTCTCGGTCAATGCGATGGGGGCTATGTTGAGCAAGCTGCGGTTCACTTACCCTTATCACCAGGCCATCGGCTTCTACCTGGAGCGTGCGGGCTATCGTGCCAGTTCGCTTGAGCTGATGCGTCGCTTCCCGATGGAGTTCGATTTCTATCTCACTCACGAGATGGGGCCAACTAGGTACGTGCCAGCCTGGCGGTTGTATGTGCCTGAAGGTTTTTAGGTCGGCGCGGTTGCGCGAGCCGTGGCCAATACATGGTGGGCCAGATTGACGACATAGTCCACGTAGAAATCGAACGCTTGTAGATCGAAGTCCCGACTAACTGTGGCCTGGACCGAAGGGAAGCCTTGGCGGTGGAACTCGCGGTACTTGTCGATGTAGGCAAGCCAGTCCAACTCAACGTGCTTGAGTGCGAACATCTTGCGCGTGATATCGATGGCTTTCGGCGAGAGCATGTCCAATTGCAGGCTTTCGACCAAGACATGGATGTCGATGAAGTCGCGAGCTCGTTGTGAGCCTGGCCGGTTGTTGCGTTTGACAACAGGGGCGTACTCGTCCATCTGTTGACAGATAGCCCGGAGCTTTTCGCAAGCGATCATCAGCGGTGAGTACACATAGATGCGGTAGCCGTCCAGCTCCGTCGGCTCTTTGTCATCGATGTACTCGAAGCGGCTGATGTCGATGAAGAATTTGCGCCCTTGCCCGATGCTTAGGGCTGCATTGCGTAGTTTGACCTGGTCGTTTTTGAGCGCGACAAACTGAGCGGTCGCCACCAGCTTGAATTCGACGCCATAACCACCCCAGAAGCCGGCGAGATCTGGGCTGACCTCGGCTGGCTTCTCCTCCATCTTGAAATCGAAGGGTTCATAGCCCTCGGGCCGAAACGTGCGTTGTAGGGCCTGTTCTATCCTTTTCTGTACCGCTTGGGCTCCGTCCTGGAAGTCATGGCTCATCGAGAAATCGATATCGACGGATTCGCGCGAGGTCAACTTGTGAATGAGGGCCATCGCGTTGCCGCCCTTGAGCACCAACTGGTCCATGAGGTCGTCGTCGGAGAACATGGCGGTGACGGCCAATTTCTTGATCTTCTCCAGGGTGATGAGTTCGTCGCCTTTGGGGCTGGCCGTCTTTTTTTTCATGTGTTTCCTCCGCTTGTTCAGTGCTGTCGGCTGCAATTTTCAGCTTTTTTTGGGATGGCTAGGACTGCGAGTCGACCAGCCGGTGGGCTGCCATTTGGGCGGCAACGATGCATGTTCTCAGCTGTCTGTCTATATGTATATATATACTTGCGGTCGTGGATTTTGGGATGGCAGGGACAGCTTTGGCTGACGGCCTCTTTTGTATATAGGTATATACATACATAGGACTATCATGATATTTGCTTGTGTGAACACTAAGGGCGGTGTTGGCAAGACGACGACGGCCGTCCATCTTGCTGTGATGCTTGCTCGGCAAGGCAAGACGCTTTTAATTGATGGGGACCCACAGGCATCCGCTGCGAGTTGGGCTGCCTGGCGTCGTGAAACTCAATATGCACCATCGCCGACAACCACCTGTCTCGCAGGTAAGGCGATCTTGGCAGAGGGCAAGCAGTTGGCCACTGGCTTCGATCATGTTGTCGTCGATGCGGGGGGGCGAGACTCTGTTGGTCTACGTTCTGCTCTTTTGCTTGCGCAACGTGCGGTGATTCCTATTGGGGCTAGCAACTTGGACGCGGCAGCAATGACCGACTTGCTTGAAGTCGTCGAGCTCGCTCGTGACTACAACCCAGACCTTGATGTTCGTGTCCTGCTAACGCGTGTCGATCCTCGTACAAAAGATGCAGCTGAGATGCTTGAGTTTTTAGCCGAGCACAAATTGACCGTCTTGCCGACCAAGGTCTGCGAACGCGTAGCTTTTCGTCGAGCGATCGGCGAAGGCGCCAGTGTTCAAGAACTGGGTCGCGACCAGGCCGCAATCAGCGAAATGGAAGCGTTCTTCAAAGAGGTCATGGCATGAGTATGAAGGGAAAGCCCAACACGTCTCAGTTCAGACTCCCTAAGGATCCAACTGCTTTTCTTGAGGGGGGAGAGGCAGACAAAGCCGAAAAGTCTCCAGTTCCTTCTGAGTCTGTGGGTCTTCCACCGGCGATCGCAAGTACTTCAACTGGTGATGCGATGGTGCGTCGTGGACGAGGCCGTGTGCAGAAGATCTTCAATTTCCCAGAGGACTTAGCAGACCGTTTGCGCGAGGAGGCACTAGTACGCTCTCGCGACAAGGGGGTGCGCGTTACCGAGAAGGACATCGTTGTCGAGGCACTTTTGGCTCATCTCGGCAATAGGTAGGTAGGTATATATATATGTATTTACTTACACAGTACATTTCTGCACTGGTACAAATCTTATTGCACGCAAGCGATACTGAAATTTGCTATTGCGAGACGACCACAGGAGTGTTATAAACATGATGATTAGCAATGCAAGTGTCATCTCAACCCCCGTTTTACGAGAGTTTGTTGGCGCTGGCTCAGTGACTTCGGCCAGGATTGAGTCCGCTGGCGATAAGGGGTTGTTCATCGTTGTGCGCATTGGCATGAATGAGCGGGTGCTCGGCGCATTTCGTGGCGGGGTACGGTATTTCCAGTCATTTGATGGCGCCATCAGCAATTTGCAGAGCTTTGGCATCATGCGTTGCGATGTCGATTCCACACACTGGTTGCCAAAGAAGAATTTAGCTAGGAAGTCAGACGAGAGCGAAGCAGCAGAAAACTGAACGATCAGAAACGACAAAGCCCGCTTTGGCGAGCGGGCTTTGAAGAGAAACCGGGCAGGGTGCCCAGACACATACAGCGTTCGCTTTGGCGGGTGAACTCTGTAAAAACGCAATGAAGCGAATAACTATGCTTTGATTGTACGTGTCTTAAGCCCTGCGCGCAAGCATGCGCACGCCCCTACGGGACGTGTGATGAGGGGTTATGGCAGGTACAACGGCACAGACACGAGACAACCAGACAGATCGCTTTTTCCAGTCGGGCACCGCGCTCAATCGCGTGCTCACGGAAGCACCCTATCTGCCGCGTTGCTCTGACGACAAGACGGCCACCCGAGTCCGGCCGCGTGAATACGCCATTCGCTACCCCTACATGCAGGTCAATCGGCCCGGCTTCGTGAGCTGGCTGATTTTCGACCTCGACCACACCAAAGCGATGATCTGGGAGGACGCTGGGCTTCCCGCTCCAAACCTGATCGTCCGCAACCGCCAAAGCGGTCACAGCCACCTCTACTACGCGATTCCCCCGGTCTGCACGACCGAGGCCGCCCGCAGCAAGCCCATCGCGTACATGAAGGCCGTCTACGAGGCCTTCGCTGCCCGGCTCGATGCCGACACTGACTTCCACAGCGGCCCTGTGGCCAAGACGCCTGGCCATCCTTGGTGGCTGACGCACGAGCTGCACGCCCACGTCTACGAGCTGGGGGCGTTGGCCGACTACGTGGACTTGGCTGTGTCCAGCCCGTGGGGCAAGGGGCCGCAGCTCGACGAGGTGAGCCATTCCCGGCACTGCATCCTCTTCGAGCACCTGCGCCACTACGCCTACAGCATCGTCAATCGCGAGCGTGATCGCGGCTCGTTCGCCACCTTCACCCGGCTGCTTGAAGCCTACGCGCACAACCGCAACAGCTTCCAGAAGCTGGGCTTCATGGACAACCTGGCCCAGTCCTCACTCAAGGCCACGGTGAAGTCTGTCGCCCGCTGGACTTGGGATCGCTACACCGGCAGCGGCCGGTGCCACCGGGGTGTGATGCAGCTCGACAAGGACTTGCCGCTGATCGAGCGGCAGCGCCTCGCCGCCGCCCGCACCCACGATGTGCGCCACAAGGCCACCGAGTCCAAGGTGCGCGCTGCGTGCCGTCTGCTGCAACAGAAGGGCGAAGCCCTCACGCAAGCCGCTATCGGCCGCGTGGCGGGCCTAACCAGGCAGACGGTGGCCACCTACAAGCATGTGCTCGAAGAAGTGCTCAAGACCGTCGCCGTCGCGATTTTTGGGGACGCTTCGGGCAAGGTTGAGGCTGTTAAGTATGCTGCGCATCAGGTGACTGCTGCCCCGCAGGGGGCCGGAGTTCTGGGTGCTGCTTTGGTGTCCCTTGAGTTGTTTCCTGCCGTGCAGGGTGTTGTGCCTGTGCTCGATGGCTGAGATGGAGTTGGTGTTTGTTTTGAGTAGCCCATGCGATTTTTTAATCGCGAGTAGCCGCGAGCCCCTTGTGGGCAACTCTTGAGAGTTGTCCACAAGGGGCTCGCAGGGCGAAGCCCGGAGGTTGTTCCGCAGCGCGTGAGCGCTGCCTTCCAGTCACTTTTCTGGGTGGCAGCCGTGTCTGTTGAATGTAGTTCCTAGGATGTATGTGCTGGTCTAATTTCCCCGGACACCTCAATAGGTGGAATTCACCTGGACGAGGAACATGAGCAAGAGAGAACGAAGGACATTCAACGCGGAATTCAAGCTGCAAGTTGTGCAGATGAT
>Ga0066798_10000979_pt1 | contig 12986 bp, 12 predicted proteins | sample PersoiDNA2013203_FD_70961 | JGI IMG/M metagenome (GOLD analysis project Ga0066798, IMG submission 70961) | Permafrost soil microbial communities from the Arctic, to analyse light accelerated degradation of dissolved organic matter (DOM) -... | ecosystem: Environmental > Terrestrial > Soil >...
CGCGCCCCTGGGCGCCCAATCTAGCGTCCTTGCTGGCCTGCGAATTGGGTTCGACACAACTCGGCGTAGAGCCCCTTGGAGGTGAGCAGATCGCCGTGCGTGCCCCGCTCGACGATGCGCCCCTCGGCGACGACCAGGATCTGATCGGCCTTACGCACCGTCGACAGCCGGTGGGCGATAACAACCGAGGTGCGGCCGGCCAGCGCCGTCCGCAGCGCCAGCTGCACCGCCAGTTCCGACTCCGAGTCGAGGTGCGCCGTCGCCTCGTCGAGCACCACGATGGCGGGCGCCTTGAGCAGCAGCCGGGCGATTGCTATGCGTTGCTTCTCGCCCCCAGACAGCCGGTAGCCGCGGTCGCCCACCACCGTGTCAAGGCCGGCCGGCAGCGATTCGACCAACGGCATGATCTGAGCGGCCCGCAGTGCCTCAAGGAGTTGCTCGGCTGAGGCGTCGGGCTTTGCGTACAGCAGGTTGGCCCGGATCGTGTCGTGGAAGAGATGGGCGTCCTGGGTGACCACACCCACCGTGCTGCGGAGAGATTCCAGCGTGGCATCGCGCAGGTCCACGCCGTTGATACGGATGGCGCCAGAGCGCACGTCGTACAGCCTCGGGATGAGGTGGCTGATCGTAGTCTTGCCTGCGCCCGATGGACCGACGAGCGCAACCATCTGGCCCGGCAGGGCCGTGAACGACACGTCGAATAGAACCGGCTGGGAGGGAGCCTGGTCGAGCACCGCGACGGATTCCAGCGAGGCCAGGGAGACTTCTTCTGCCCTCGGGTAGCTGAAGTCGACGTGGTCGAACTCGATGGTGGCCGGGCCATTCGGGATGGCAACAGCGCCCGGCTTTTCCGCAACCATAGGTTCGAGGTCGAGCACCTCAAAGACGCGGTCGAAGCTGACCAGCGCGGTCATGATGTCAACCTGCACGTTCGAGAGGGCCGTCAAGGGCGCATAGAGCCGATTCAGGTATGCGGTCAGCGCGACCACCGTACCGACCTGCAGCGCGCCATCAGCGGCAAGCACCCCACCCCAGCCGTACACCAGCGCGGTGGCAAGCGAGGCGGTCAGCAGGATCGCGGCCATGAACACCCGCGTATACATGGCCTGGGTGACCCCGATGTCGCGCACCCGGCCGGCCTTCTCCTCGAAGCTCCGGATCTCGCGCAGGGGTTCGCCGAACAGCTTCACCAGGAGTGCCCCAGCCACGTTGAAGCGCTCGGTCATCATCGAGATCATCCTGGCATTGAGGTTGTAGCTCTCGCGGGTGAGCGCCTGGATACGCCGCCCCACCCAGCGAGCCGGCAGCAAGATGATCGGCAGGAGGGCGAGCGCCACCAGCGTGATCTGCCAGGACAGCAGCAGCATGGCGGCGAGAGTGATCGTCACGCCGATGACGTTGCCAACCACCGACGAAAACGTGTCCGTAAACGCCCGCTGCGCGTCCAGGACGTCGTTGTTGAGCCGGCTCACCAGGGCGCCGGTCTGGGTCCGGGTAAAGAACGCGATCGGCATGCGCTGGAAGTGGGCGAAGACCTGCGTGCGCATGTCGAAGATGAGGCTCTCGCCGACCCGTGCGGATATCCACCGCTGCCAGAGGGAAAGTGCCACATCCGACAGCGCCAGTACGCCGAGCAGAAGGGCCAGCTTGACCACGAGGCCGGAGTCGTGGGGCAGGATACCGTCGTCAATGATGGCCCGGTAGATGAGTGGGTTCGCGGCGCTGAGCAAGGCGTCCAGCACGATCAGCGCCAGGAATACCAGCAGCATCCGCCGATAGGGCACCGCGAAGCGCACGATCCGACGCAGGATGCCCGGCGAGAGCTTCTGAGAGGTTACCGACTCGTCCCGGCGGAACGAGCGCATCAGCCCCCAGCCGGCTCCGCCTCCGCCGCCCATGCCCTGGCGCATGCTCAACGGCACAACCTCCGGGCTCGTGTGGCGAGCGTACGATCCATCGGACGCGGGAGGTAGTTCATCTCAAGGCCTGATACGACCGGACTCCGCCAGAGCCTGTCACCGTACGGTAACGGCTCCCGCCTCCGTCTTCTCGGCCTCAGCCTCCTGGGCCTCGAGCCAGCGCTCTGCGTCGATGGCGGCGCGGCAGCCTTCGCCCGCGGCGGTCACGGCCTGGCGGTAGCGATGGTCGTCAACGTCACCTGCGACGAAGACTCCGTCGATGTTCGAAGCGGTGGTCGCACCGCCGTTACGCAGATAACCCTTTTCGTCCATTTCGAGCCAGTCACGGAAGACTGCCACGTTGGGGCGATGGCCTATCGCGACGAACAGCCCCTGGATCGCCAGGCGCTCCTCGCCGGGCTCATCCGTTTTGCCAAGCCGCAACGCCTCGACGTGGTCGGCTCCCAACACCTCTTCGATGGTGCGGTTGAGGTGAAGCTCGACCTTGGGGTGGGTGGCCGCTCGGTCTTGCATGATCTTGCTGCCCCGGAAGGCGTCGCGGCGATGGATAAGGTGGACCTTGCTGGCGAAGCGGGTCAGGTAGAGCGCCTCTTCAAGGGCGCTGTCTCCGCCGCCCACGACCGCGATTTCCTTGTCGCGGAAGAAGAAGCCGTCGCACGTGGCGCAGGCGCTGACGCCGCGGCCGCGCAGCCGAGTCTCGCTCTCGATGCCGAGCCAGATGGCCTCCGCGCCCGTGGCCACGATCACAGCCTGGGCGCGGTACTCGACGCCTTCCGCCCAGAGACGGAACGGCCGGCTGCCCAGTTCCACGCGATCCACGTCTGCGTCCACGATCCGGGCGCCGAACCTCTCGGCCTGCGCCCGGAAGAAGCCCATTAGTTCCGGCCCCTGGACTCCGTCGGGGAAGCCCGGATAGTTCTCCACGTCGCTCGTGATCATGAGTTGCCCGCCACCCACGATCCCACCGATGACGACCGGCTGTAGGTTGGCCCGGGCAGCGTAGATGGCGGCCGTCAGCCCTGCCGGACCAGAGCCGACGATGACCACGTGGGCATCCACCGACGTGCCACTGGTCTGTCGGGGTGGCGCGGCCGGCGCCGTTTGAGCGCCCTCAGCGGGCTCAAGGAAGGTCAGGTTCAGGCCCGCCAGCGGGCTCTTCGTCTTTGGAGTGGCATCGTCGCTCATGGCCATATCCTAGCACCTCGTCGATACTCCCGGGGAGTATAGTGACGGACCATGCGCGCAGGAAGAACGCTAGGGCGCTGCAGCAATATCGGGCCTGCCGCCAGGTTCGCTGGGCACAGCCGCGACCGAGATCGCCTTCGGTTCGATGGTCCGGACCTGGGGCAGCAACTCGCGGCCGATCGTCTCGATGGTTCGAACGTCCGAGACGCCGGCCAGATTGAAGATGACGTGTTGGACGCCGACGTCGGCCAGCGTGCCGAAGCGTTCGACCACCTGAGCGACCGACTCCTTCGAAAGGTCGACTGTCTGCAGGTTCGTGCGCTCGATCTCCTCGAACGGACGGCCGACCTCGGCGCACCGCTCGCGCAGAACTGCGAACTTGTGGGTCAGTTGATCCGGCCCGCCGAAGATGTTGCAGCCGTCGGCGTACTTGGCCACCAGGCGCAGTGTCTTCTGTTCGCCGCCGCCGCCGATGAGAATCCGCGGGTGGGGCTTGCTGATCGCCTGCGGCGAGTTGAGAAGCCGGGTGGCCTGGTAGTGCGCCCCGTCGAAGGCCGCCTCTGAGCCGCGCTCACCTCGCCACATTTCCAGGCAAATCTGGAGTGTCTCTTCGAGCATCTCGAAACGGACTCCCAGGGGCGGCATCGGGAAGCCCAGACCGTGGCTCTCCTCCTCATTCCAGGCGGCACCGATGCCGAAGATCGCGCGCCCGCCGCTGAGCACGTCCAGGGTTGTCGCGGCCTTGGCCCACATCCCGGCCTGGCGGTAGTGGACCCCGCCGACCATCAAGCCAAGCGTGGCCTTCCTCGAATGCGCGGCCATGAACGCCAACGCCGACCAGCCTTCGAGCATAGGCTCCTCGGGCTGGCCAACACCGCGGATCTGGTAGAAATGGTCCATCACCCAGAGCGAGTCGAAGCCGACGGCGTCCGCGGTCTCGGTGATCCGGGCCAGAGTGGGCCCGATCGCGGCGGGGCCGCCCGGCCAGGTGAATGAGGGGATCTGCAGACCGATCTTCACGTTTCTTCTCCCTGGCGAAGGCTCCAGATACGACAATGGCGATTCAGGATGCACATTCTAGGCTCAGTTCCCGAGGTCCACCGGCGTTTGCGCATTTGGCGCATCGTCTGGTAGGGTATCCACCGTTCGGCACGGCCACTCCCCACCGTTCGCCGCGGAGCCGTCCTAGCCGGAGTACGTATTGACTGAACCCCAGACCGTCGCCAGCCGCCTCCGCGCTCGCCTCAAGTCGATCGGGGAAGCAGCCGACGCTCATTTGCAGGCCCATCCGGCCGCGGACCAGTTCGCGCCCGTTCGGAGGGCGTGGGCCCGGTTGTCTCGTAACGACGGTCTCGAACGCTTGATTCCTGTCGGGGTGTGCGCGTTGCTAGTCGCGGCGGCCCTCGTCAGCACGCTGCCCGTAGTGCCGCCGGCGTCGGCCGCACCACGCCTGACCAACGTCGCCGCCGTGAATGTCACCGCCTCGGCTGGTGGGGCCGCTCCGGACGCGCGATACGGCAACGGCGACGGGCCACTCGCCCCCGACGTGAACGATCTGTACCTGGGCGACGGCTCGATTCCCAACTCGCTCCAGAACCCGGGCGTTGCCTTGGACGCCAAGACGCAGCTGCAGACATATGCCGTGCACTCGGGTGACAACTTCAACGGGATTGCCGGACAGTTTGGGCTGGCCCCGTCCACTCTCTACTGGGCCAACAAGTCGAAAGTTGCGGACCCGGCCGCGCTGCGCGTTGGCCAGCAGCTCGTGATCCTGCCGATGGACGGTCTGCTGGTCACGGTTGGGGCCAAGGACACGCTCGATTCGCTGGCGGCCAAGTACAAGATCACCGTGCAGGACATCGTCGATGCCAATAACTTGCCGGAGGCGACGGTCGTCCTGGGTCAGACGCTGATCATTCCCGGCGCGAGCGGTGGCCCCGTGCCCAAGGCAAAGACATCGTCGGGGGGCGGATCGACGACATCGTCGGGGGGCGGATCGACGACATCGTCGGGCGGCGGATCGACGACATCGTCGGGCGGCGGATCGACTCGTAGCGGTTCATGGGCCTGGCCCGTGGGCGGGTACAACTACATCAGCCAGTATTTCTGGTCAGGTCATCACGCGCTCGACCTGGCCTCTCCGAGCGGGACGCCCGTCGTTGCGGCTGCTTCCGGAACGGTGGTCCTCGCGGGTAACCGCGGGTACACGGGCGGCGGCAACGTCGTCTGGATCATGCACGGTACCAAGCTCTACTCGACCTACAACCACCTCTCGAGGATCCTGGTCCACAGCGGCCAGAAGGTTTCTGCCGGCCAGCGCGTCGGGTTGGTCGGGGCGACCGGTATGGCTACCGGTCCGCACCTCCACTTCGAGGTCTGGCTCGGCTACCCGTGGGGGCTGGGCAGCGTCTCTAACGCGGTCAACCCCTGCGCCTACCTGGCGGGCTGCTAGCCGCAGAGCGGCGCCCATTCCGGGCTACTGGAACAGGTCGAACTCCCGCGGCATTAGCGCGTCCGCGATGCGGCCCTCGCCTCGCGTTGGGTGGGCTCCGCGTACAATCGCCGCCGGCCGTCGAGTCGACTTGCCCAGGGCCAGCTCCGCGGCCGTCGCGATCTCGTCTGCCGTGGCCCGCACGGTGCTGCGCATGATCCGGCCGTCCGCGTCCGGCGTGCCCCGCATGTCGTCGAGTGGCAGCATGCCGCTGACCCCGATTGCAACGTCCGTGATGCCCCAGCGCCACGGCCGGCCGAAGCTGTCCGAGACGATCACTGGCACGTCAACGCCGAGGGCCGCCCGCACCGCGGCACGGATCCGGTCCGCGGACGCGTCTGGGTCGACGGGTAAGAGAGTGACGACGTTGCCGCTGCCGGGGCCCATATTGGAGGCGTCCACTCCGCCGTTAGCGCAGACGAAGCCGTGGCGGGTCTCCGTGATCAGCACTCCGTGAGCCATCCGCACGACGCGCCGGGCTTCGCGTAGGACCACTTCAAGCTGGCGTGCGTCACGGTCCCAGCGTTCGGCGAAGGCCACAATTTCCGGCCGCGGCTCCACCTTGGTGAGGTCCACCGTAGCGCCTTCGGCCTTCGAAACGACCTTCTGCGTGACCACCAGGACGTCGTCCTCGCGCAGAGGCAGCGCATCCGGTGTGGCTCTCAGGGCCTGGATCAGGAGCGCCGCCAGGTCGTCGCCTGCCCGTATCTCGGGCATGCCATCGAGGGCGATGACTGAAATCCGGCCATCCGGCAGCTGTTCACGGCCGGGGCTGCGCCCACCGGCGACCGAAGTCACCGTCCAGCCTCCGCAGGACCCGTGGTCCTGCTAAAGGCGGGATTCATCGTCCCGCCTCCGCAGGCGGGACTCATCGTCCCGCCTCGTGGTCCAGACCGCGCCTGTCGGCCTCGAGCAGATCCTCGGGCGTGTCCAGGTCGAACGTGAGTGGCCCGGCCAACTCGACGTAAGAGGCCCCGACGGCCCTCGCGGCTGCGCTGTGGGCGGCCCGGCTATCCGCACCGAAGAGGAACGGGATAGCGTCGGGTGGGGCAACCAGCAGCGCGTTTGTTCCAGTTCCGTGGCGGTCAGGGACGAGCGCGACAACCGGCCGGCCGGGAGCGCTGCGTTGGGCCAACTCGGCTGCCTCCGCCAGCTCGTCGATCGCCGACGCAACAATGCTGGGCAGATCGGCAGGTAGGACCATGATGGCCGTGGCCTGTGGATCTGCCGCGGCCCGTGCTTCCGCCAGACCCTCATTGAGTCCGGGGCATTCCTGCAGCAGAGAGGTCGCGCCCATCGCCGTGGCCTGCCGCAACAGGTCGGCGTCTTCCGACACGACCAGAACTCCCGCCAGCCGTGTGGCCGAGAGCGCCTGTTCGACGGTTCGATGCAGGAGGGCGACCACCAGGTCGGCGCGCTCCTCGGCATCGAGCGGCTCGCCCAGACGAGACTTGCCACTACTCAGAGAGCGCACCGGCACGACGGCCACGATGCGCGAGAGGCTGGGTCGGTTCACGGTCGGACTCCGGTCGTAGCTCGGGCAGCCCGGGTGGCCGCTGCCGCCACCATCTCATGAGCAAGGGCCGCGCGGGAAGCGCCGTCGGTCATGATCGTGTCGGTCACAACCACCTCCAAGCCGAGGGCTCGGATGGCGCCGGCGAGCGCCTCGTCCGCACGGTCGATCACGAAGACGTCCAGCAGGCCCACTGCCGCGTAGCGTCGGGCCACGCCCAGGGCGCTCGGTTCGTCGCCGAGGGCGGCGAGCATGCGATCGGCCGGGCCACGCAATGCCTTGCCGCCGACGATGCCCGACACGCCGACAGCCGGGACGCCCCGGGCGCGCGCCGCGGCGATCTCCGCGAGCAGACCCGGCACCGCCAGGATTGGCCCAACCGAAACGATCGGATTGGACGGTGCGACCACGATGACTTCAGCCGCCCGGAAGGCTTCGCGGACCTCGGGCGTGACGGCGGCCGCATCGACGCCGGCGAATCTGACCTCTCGGACCTCGGGCTCCTGGTGCAGTCGAACGAAGTAGTCCTGAAAGTCGAGCCAGCCGGCGTCGGTTCGGACGCGAGTTCGAACGGTCGCGTCGGTCATCGGCAGGATTCGAGTTCTAACGCCCAGCCGTCCGGCCAGCTCGAGGGCGACTTCCGTCGGCCGGGCGCCGGCGCGCAATCGTTCGGTTCGAAACAGATGCGTCGCGATGTCTCGATCGCCCAGGCGGAACCACGTTTCCTCGCCGAGCCGCGCCAGCTGTGCCGCGACCTCGTACGTCTCGCCGGCGATGCCCCAGCCCTGCCCGGGGTCCGCGATGCCCGCCAGCGTATACAGCACGGTGTCATGGTCCGGGCACACGGTCAGGCTGTGGCGCTCCAGGTCGTCGCCGGTATTGACGATGACGGTCAACTCGCCGGGCGCGACTATCTGCTGGAGTCCGTCGGCGAGTTTCGCTCCCCCGACTCCTCCGGCCAAACAGACAACGCGCATCAAGTCCTCCGACGGCAAACAGGGCGATCTAGCAAAGCGTAATGCCCGCGGCGCGAACTCGCGCTGGTCGACTGGCGGCTACGCCACGAGCGATCTTCGGGCTATGCGCGAAGATTTGGCAGAACCTCGCGGCCGAAGACATCGATCCACTCCGCCTGATTGCGTCCGACATTGTGGAGGTAGATCTGGTCGAAGCCCAGGTCCAGGAACTTCTGGATTTCGCTGCGGTGGACCTCCGGGTCGGCCGACATGAGCATTCGACCCTTGAAGTCTTCGGGCCGGACGAGCGCCGCCATCTGCTCGAAGTCGCGCGGTGAGCGGATGTCCTGCTTGGGGAACTTCATGCCGCCGGTCGGCCAGTCGGAGACCGCGTTAGCGACCGCCTGCTCGTCCGTTTCGGCCCAGGAGAGGTGGAGCTGCAGGATCTTCGGCATCGTGCTTGGGTCCTTGCCGGCCTCGCGCGCGCCCTCCTCGAACTTGCCGAAGACCATCTCGATCTTCTCCTCCGGCGCACCGACGGTGATTAGCCCATCGGCGAACTGCCCGGTCCGCTTCGCCGTAACCGGGCCGGCCGTGGCGATGTATATCGGCGGCGCCTTATCCGGCAGCGTCCAGAGACGGCACGTCTCCATCTTGAAGAAGCGGCCGTCGTGCTTGACCTCGCGACCGCTGAAGAGCTTGGTGATGATCTCGATGGCCTCGAACATGCGGTTGATCCGCTCCGGCACCTCCGGCCAGTAGCCGGCCACGACGTGCTCGTTGAGGGCCTCGCCGGAGCCTAGACCTAGCCACGTTCGGCCGGGGTACATGACCTCCAGCGTCGCCGCAGCCTGGGCAAAGATGGCTGGGTGCATCCGGAAGGATGGGCAGGTCACGCCGGGCCCAAGGTCGCCCTTGGTGCGGATGCCCGCGACCGCCAGCACTTCCCACACGAACGAGGCCTGACCCTGCTTCGACGTCCAGGGCTGGAAATGGTCTGCGGCCATGACGCCGGAGAACCCGGCCGTGTCAGCTCGGGCACACAGGTCGAGCACTTCGGCTGGCCCGAACTGCTCGAGCATTGCCGCATAGCCGATCTTCGCCTTGGCCATCGGTATCTCCTCGCTGCTATTTGCCGGAGAGCCGCTCGAACACGCGCGTCGGACGGAGAGTGAAGGTCACTCTTGATTGCTTCGCGAACCCGGCAATTTGCGCATCGGCGCGCTTCTTGTCTATCTCGTATCGCCGCGTCAGACCGGCGATGACCTCCTGGCCGCGGACCGGGTCCTCGTCGATCTCCACCTCGCCGTGCATCTCGATGTATTCGTAGCCGTCGGCGACCGTGAGCGACACGCGGCGGTCGCGCCCGATGTTGGTCGGCCATCGCCGCCCCATCCGACTGCTGAAAACGACAACGTCGCCCTCAAGCACGTACCAGATGACGGCCTGGAGCGGGCTGCCGTCCGGGTTCAGCGTTGCCACAACCGCGAACCGTGGCGGTTCCAGGAACCTGCGGCCGGCTGCGGAGAGGGCGGGAGCGGCGGGAGCGGCGGGAGCGGCGGTCATTTCGAATTGATGGTACTGCCGGACGACCCGCCCTACCGCGTGGAAACGGCCTGAGTGGTGACCGCGCCTTCCCAGCCGGCAATCGTGGAAATCGTAAGCGGCAGTCCACGCGCGCTGCGAATGCGACGGGGCTGCATGGGCATCGTGCAGGACCGCCCGAGGAAGAAGCCCTGGCCGAAGTCCACTTCGCGCTCCTGCAGGGCGAGTAGATCGCGGCGGTTCTCGATCCCCTCGGCTACGACCTTTGCCCCGATCCGACGGCTGAAGGAGACGAACGCCTCGACGAGCGCCTTCTTGGCCTCGCTGCCCTTGTTGCCGATGTGGCAGATGATCTCGCGATCGATCTTGATGATCGATGGCTCTAGGGCGGCGATGACGTTGAAGCTGGCGTAGCCGGCTCCGGCGTCATCGATGGCAAAGCCGAAGCCGAGGCGGCGGAGGGCTCGGACCTGCTTCTTGAGGCGCGGGATGTCGGCGATGGCCTGCTGCTCGGTGCATTCGACGACGAGATGGCGAGGCGAGAGGCCGGCTCGGCGGACGCGTTCGGCGAAGACGCCCGCTTCGAAGTGCGGGTCCAGCAGACTGGCGGGCAGCAGGTTGATGCTGTAGTGGGCGTGTCGGCCGAACGACCCAGGCTTGGCGATCTCGGTAATCTCAGCGATCCTGGCCAGCGTGGCCTCGACCACGAACACATCGAAGTCGACCGGGCGCTTGGCGACCAGGGCGGCATCCACGATGGCGCTGATCGAGTGAGGAAACATCGGCATCTGGGGCCGGAAGAGACATTCCCACTCGTGGGCCTGCATCGTCCGCAGATCGACGATGGGCTGGAACTCGACGTGGTGGTTCTCTTTTAGGGCAAAGAAGTAGTCGAGAAGCTTTCGCATAGCGATCTCGGGCGTTTCGTCCATGCCGATCCGATTGCCGAGGCCGGAGACCTGGACCGCGTGGCCGAGCGCTACCACATACCTCTCGGCGGCCGGCAGCGACGGGTCAACGTCGGCGATGCCGTAGGCGGACGCCTGAGCCAGTCGAAGGACAATGGCCTCGGACAGGTCTTCGGCGCGAGCAAGCACGCACCAGCCCGAGTCTGCCAGCTCCAGAATTCGGGCCCTCGGCAGATTCTGGGCTATGCGCGAGACAAGCCGACTATCACGGGACCATAGAAGACGCTCGACCGCCCCCAGTCGAGTACGACCAAACCGCACGCTGTTTCCTCAGCTTCAAACTCTCGCGGCGGGCACCTTGGCCGGGAGACGGGACCGGCCAGTCGAGAGTTTGGAAGTCTCCAGTTGGGCGCACCTTGCGCCAGTCCTATCATCCAAGGGCACCGGCTTCCCTTAGGTCGCGCGTACCATACGACGGATTAGGATGATTGCAAGGCTCGTACGTGCGTATGTATCCCAGATCTTCAACCATTTGTCCACACCGAACTGCACCTACCTCATCACGACCCGTCTGGAACCATCCAAGACAAAGTCTCAGATGACGTTGCGCCTAGTCCACACGCGTGAATTGTCAATAGGCCAATCAGCCGGCATGGTTCCTCGCGGAGCCGTGTATCGATGCCTTGCGGCACCATCTTCTAGAATCCCCCAGAGGCGTCTCATCGCCGCCCCGCATCCCTCCGCGCGCAATCGACGGTTCAATCAGGACCAGGAGAGACAATGCCGCAGATCCATCTTCGGGCCGAGGCCGAGGACTACGCCCCGGTCGTTCTTCTGCCCGGCGACCCCAACCGCGCAACCTGGATCGCCGAGAAGCTTGACGGCGGCCCCGGCGCCGCCCGCCAGGTGACCTCACACCGCGGCCTTCTCGGCTACACCGGAACGTACAAGGGTGTCCCGGTCAGCGTTCAAGCCAGCGGCATGGGCGCGCCCAGTATGTCGATCGTCGTGGAGGAGCTGATCCGCCTCGGCGCGAAGAAGCTGATCCGCGTCGGCACTTGCGGTGGCATCGGCCGCGGCATTAAGACCGGCGAGATCGTCATCGCTTCGTCCGCGGCTCCTGTTGACGGCGCCACGCGAACGTACCTTCACGGCGATCCATACGCTCCAACCGCCGACTTCGGGCTGGTCCGGGCGCTCGTGGAGACGGCCGAGAAGCACGGCCAGAAGCCTCATGTCGGACAGGTCGCCACGGTCGATGTCTTCTACAACCCGGATGCGGACTACTTCTCCAAGTGGCGCAGTCGCGGCGTGCTGGCCTTCGAGATGGAGAGCTCGGTCATGTACTACCTGGCCGCACGGGCGCGCGCGGCGGGTTCCGACGTCTCGGCGGCCACGATACTCACGGTCAGCGACGTGCTCTCCGAGGAGGCGACCTCGGAGCAGTCATACCTGCCGCTCGACGAACTCAATCGATCGATCGAACTCACCATCGAGATCGCCCTCGAAGCCGGGACGGCGGGCTGATGCGCCCCGGCTGGGCCTCTCCCGAGACCGAATCGGCCGCGGAGTCTAAGGCTCGGCGCGGTCGGTTGGGTCGGTCGGCCGCCTTCGGTCCGGAGCTTGAGCTAGCGATAGACCTGGCCCATCAGGCCGGTCGAATCCAGATGGAGCGCTACGAGCGGCTGGAGGCGATCCAAGCCAAGGGCCCGCGCGACGTCGTTACCGAGGTGGATCATCTTTGTGAGGACCTCGTGCGGCTCGCGGTCGCTGACCGCTATCCGAGTGACTCCTTCTACGCTGAGGAGATCGGCGAGGTGGCACATACCGGCGCGAGTTCCGGGCGCGTCTGGATCGTCGACCCGCTGGACGGAACCGTCAACTACGCCAACGGGATTCCGTTCTTTTGCATCTCGATCGCTTTGGTGGCCCATGGCCGACCGGTTGTCGGCGTAGTCTACGATCCGACTCGCGACGAGACGTTCGCAGGCGCGATCGATGGGCCGTCGCTGCGCAACGGTCAACCGATTGAAGTCGGCCGGAAGGAGCTGCTCGAGGACCTGGTCGTGACGCTCGCCGTCGGTGGACGTGGGACCACTCGCAAGCGTCACTCGGCGCTCAAGACGATCCGGGCGCACCGTTCCATGGGCTCAGCCTCGCTGACGCTCGCGTACGTAGGCTGTGGCCGTTTCGACGTCTACGCTCAGAGCGCCGGGCTATCCGCCTGGGACGTGGCCGCGGCCGGCCTCATCGCGGAGCGAGCCGGCGCCACGGTCACCACGCTCGACGGCAAGCCCTGGTTCGACCTTGCCTGCCCAGCCAAGAAGTGGTCGTGCCTGGCGGCCTCGCCGGCCCACCATGCCGTAATGCTGGCTATGCTGGGCTAGGGACGGCTCGGCCCCGGTGTCGCCGACCCTAGCCTTGCTAGTCCTGCCAGACGTGCGGTCGCTGCGCGAGACGTGGCTGGCC
>Ga0066798_10000983_pt1 | contig 12979 bp, 7 predicted proteins | sample PersoiDNA2013203_FD_70961 | JGI IMG/M metagenome (GOLD analysis project Ga0066798, IMG submission 70961) | Permafrost soil microbial communities from the Arctic, to analyse light accelerated degradation of dissolved organic matter (DOM) -... | ecosystem: Environmental > Terrestrial > Soil >...
CCCCTGCTGATGGCGGCCGCCGTCGGCAGCGCCTGCGCCGCCACCAGTGCGCCAGCCACCGTCGAGCAATTGAACGCCATGAGCGCCCGTTATGCGCCTGTTGCACTGACTGCCGATACCTCGCAGCTGTCGGCCGGTGACCGCAAGGCCATCGCCAAGCTGGTCGAAGCGGCCAAGCTGGTCGACGTGCTGCAGCTGCGCCAGCGCTGGTCTGGCAATGAAGCGCTGTGGGCGGCCCTGAAAAAAGACAAGTCGGCGCTGGGCCAGGCGCGCCTGAACTACTTCTGGATCAACAAGGGCCCCTGGTCGGTACTCGACGGCCACGAGTCATTCATGCCAGCCACGTATGCCGGCATCGCCATCCCCGAGAAGAAACCGGAAGCGGGTAATTTTTATCCGCAGGGCGCCAGCAAGGCCAGCCTGGAAAGCTGGATGAACCGGCTGCCGGAAGTCGATAAACAGCAGGCACAATGGTTCTTCACCACCATCCGCTCTGGCAAGGATGGCCAGTACCGCACCGTCAAATACTCGGACGAATACAGGAAGGAATTGACGCAGCTGGCCAAGCTGCTCAATGAAGCGGCGGCCGCCACCGACAACGCCTCGCTGAAGAAATTCCTCGGCTTGCGCGCCCAGGCTTTCCTCGATAACGATTACCTGCCGTCCGACTTCGCCTGGATGGATCTCGATGCGCCCGTCGACATTACCATCGGCCCGTACGAAACGTATAACGATGAACTGTTCGGCTACAAGGCGGCGTTTGAAGCCTATGTGAATATCCGCGACCAGGCCGAAACGCAAAAGCTGAACTTCTTCGCCAAGCATATGCAGGAGCTGGAAGACAACCTGCCGCTGGACGCGCAATACCGCAATCCGAAAGTGGGCGCGCTGGCGCCTATGGTGGTGGTCAACCAGGTGTATGGCGCTGGCGACGGCAATATGGCGGTGCAGACGGCCGCCTACAACCTGCCCAACGACGAGCGCATCATCAGTGCGCGCGGCTCCAAGCGCGTGATGCTGAAAAACGTGCAGGAAGCCAAATTCAAGGCCACCCTGACGCCGATCTCCAAGCTGGTGCTGACGCCGGAAGCGCAGCGGGATGTGGACTTCAATTCCTTCTTCACGCACATCCTCGCGCATGAAATCATGCACGGCCTGGGCCCGCACGCCACGCAGATGGACGGCAAGGCTTCCACGCCGCGCCAGGACCTGAAGGAAGCCTACTCCACCATCGAAGAAGCCAAGGCCGATATCACCGGCCTGTACGCGCTGCGCTACATGATGGACAAGGGCCAGTTGAACGATACCCTGGGCCAGGGCGACGTGGCCGAGCGCAAGCTGTACAACACCTTCCTCGCTTCCGGTTTCCGCACCCTGCATTTCGGCCTGACCGATTCGCATGCGCGCGGCATGGCGATCCAGCTCAATTACATCCTGGACAAGGGCGGTTTCGTGTCCCTGGGCGACGGCAAGTTCGGCGTCGATTTCAGCAAAATCAAGCAAGCCGTGATGGACCTGGACCGTGAATTTCTGACCATCGAAGCGACCGGCGACTATGCGCGCGCCAAGGAGCTGATAGCGAAATACGTGGTGATCCGTCCGGAAGTGCAGCTGGCGCTCGACAAGATGAAGGCCGTGCCGAACGATATACGCCCGGAATTCGTCACGGCGCGTGCGCTGGACCAGGCGCAGGCAAGCAAGAAATAAACGTTTTAAGGGGCAACGATTGCCACTTTAGAAAACCGGTGCTGCGGCGCCGGTTTTTTTTCGTGTTTTCTCTGGAAAGTTGCCAGTTTTTCCTTGTGGAAATATGTTGTCCGCTTACTCTGCAGTAGCAAGCTTGCTTCTTTCTGTTTTCCGTGTTGATTCCATGTTGAAACTGCTTCCCCTGCTCAGTCTGTGTATCGTCTTGCCTGCCATGGCCCAGTCCGGTTTAACCCCGCTGGAAACGCGCTGGCTGCAAGCGGGTAGCCCCGTGATTGCTTATGCGCGTGAGCAAGGTTTGCCTATCGATATCGTTGTCCAGCCGCAAGATGCGCCGAATGCCGTACCGCTGGCGCTGGGCTTCGACGGCGGGCGCTGCAAGCTGGTATTGTCGATGCGCGGCAATACCCAGGCCGAAGCGGTCTTGCAGGGCGTGCCAGCCGAACAGCGGGGCTTGATGATAGAAGCCATGACGGCGCATGAAATCGGCCATTGCCAGCGTTATGCGCAGGGCAACTGGCATGCCTTGCCGGCCGGCTTTGTCGATGCTGCTGCGAAGTCGATGGGCGCCGCGGAACTGCGTGAAACGCGCCGTGAAGAAGGCTATGCGGACCTGGTGGCGCTGGCGTGGATGCACAGCCGCCATCTGGCCGACTACGGCGCCGTGCTGGCGTGGATGACGAAGGTGCGCGAGGTGCACCCGCAGGAGGGTGGGGCGGGTGGTTCGCACGCCACGCAAGCGTGGCTGGCGCTGGCAGGCGGCAAGCATGCATTTGATGAGCCTGTTTCACTATTTGAGCAGGCGCAAGTTTTGTGGCGTAAGGGCTTGAGCGGCGACAAAGGATGATGGTGAGTCGGGATGGATGGCGGGGTAGCGTGTGTTGTCGCACAGAGCTTTGAGCGCGGCAGGCGTCTAATCTGGGCATCAACCTCACCCATGGAGACTCCATCATGAATAAAATAATTGCGCTCATACTGGCCGCCAGTGCCAGCGCCCTGCTTGCCGCCGCGCCAGCCTATGCCCAGGATGCTACGTACAAGAGCATGACCGACAAGGCGACGGCCGACTACAAACAGGCCAAGGCTGCTTGCGACAGCCAATCGGGCAACGCCAAGAAAGTCTGCGTGGAAGAAGCCAAGGTGGCGCGGACCAAGGCTGATTCGGATGCCGTGGCCCAATATCGTAATACGCCGCGCGAACTGGGCAAGGCCCGCAAGGATGTCGCCAATGCCGAATATGACCTGGCCAAGGCCAAGTGCGGCGACAGTTCCGGCTCCAATAAAACCACTTGCATGAATGACGCCAAGGCCGCGAAAACGGCGGCCCTTGCCGATGCCAACACGGGCGCCAGGGATGGCACCAACGTGGCGCAAAATCCGCCTGCCATGGTCAAGGAAAACTGCGACGGCATGGATGCCACCGCCAAGGCCGCATGCGTGACGCGCAATGCAGCCGGCAGCACCAAAGTGGCGGTGGCCGATACCGTGATTACCACCAAGATCAAGGCTGACCTGGTCAAGGACAATGACTTGAAAGCACTCGATGTGCATGTGGAAACCGTCAACGGCGTTGTCATGCTGAGCGGCTTCGTGCCATCGCAGGCGCAAGTGCAAAAAGCCGCCGACCTGGCCCGCGGCGTGGAAGGCGTCACGGATGTGAAGAATGGCTTGAAGGTTAAATAATATTTCTTAAGCAACCCTAAGAAAGTGCTGGGATCGTACCCTCAGGGTACGACCCCACTTTTTGTCTTTGGCTTAAGCGTTAATAACATCGTAAAACATCTCGATTGTATAAATTACGATCATCATATATCATGGGAAAAAACCGCCAACAGGCGGTCTTATTCTTATTGTGAGGTCGTCATGCTTTCCCTTCCCGTATCACAATGGCTGGACCGGCGCGGTATTCACTTCGCCTGGGTCATCGTCATCATCACCTTTTTAACCGCCCTGACATCGTCGGCAGCGCTGGGCTTGCCTGGTGCCTTGATGCAACCGCTGAGCCGCGAGTTCGGCTGGGATGCCGAGCAGATTTCGTCGGCGCTGGCCGTGCGCTTCGTGCTGTTTGGCTTGATGGGGCCGTTTGCCGCCATCCTGATGGAGCGTTTTGGCTTGCGCAATGTTATCTGCGTGGCCCTGTCGCTGATCGCCGCTGGCATGTTGCTGGCCACCCGCATGACGCAGTTCTGGCAATTGGTGGTGCTGTGGGGCATTTTGCTGGGCGTGGGTTCCGGCATGACGGCGCTGGTACTCAGCGCTGTCGTGGCCAACCGCTGGTTCGAGACGCACCGGGGCCTGGTGATCGGCGTGCTGACGGCCAGTTCCGCCACCGGCCAGTTGCTGTTCCTGCCCGTGGGCGCCTGGCTGATCGAACACTTCGGCTGGCGCCTGGCCGTGATGCCCATCTTCGCCAGTTGCGCCATCGTTGCCGTGCTGGCTTTTTTCTGCATGCGCAACCGGCCGCAAGACGTAGGCCTGCGCGCTTATGGCGCCGATCCCAGCTCGCCCTTGGCCGCGCCAGCCGGGCCGAAAATTACCTTTGCCACGCCATTTCTGGTCTTGCGCAGTGTGGCGACGAACCGCACCTTCTGGATACTGTTCGGCACCTTCTTTATTTGCGGCCTGAGCACCAATGGCTTGATACAGACACACTTCATTTCCCTGTGCGGCGACTCGGGCCTGTCCGCCGTGCCGGCCGCTTCCGTGCTGGCCATGATGGGCGCCTTCGACCTGTTCGGCACCATCATGTCGGGCTGGTTGTCGGACCGCTATGACAACCGCAAGCTGCTGTTCTGGTATTACGGCTTGCGCGGCCTGTCGCTGTTCTGGCTGCCGTATTCCGAATTTACCTTGTACGGTCTGTCGCTGTTCGCCATGTTCTATGGCCTGGACTGGATCGCCACCGTGCCGCCAACCGTGAAACTGGTGGGCGCTACCTTTGGCAAGGAAAGGGCGGGGATGGTGTTTGGCTGGATCTTTGCCGGACATCAACTGGGTGCCGCCGTTGCTGCCTACGGCGCAGGCCGCATCCGTACCCTGATGCTGACCTACAACCCGGCCCTGTTTGCCGCTGGCGCTGCCTGCCTTCTGGCCGCCCTGCTGGTGCTGGCCATCCGGCGCCAGAAAGCTGCCTTGCAGACAGTATGAAAAAAGCCAGGCCCGCGTCAGCGGAGCCTGGCTTTTCAGCAGAGAAACGGCGCGATTATTTCAGGTATTTGGCCAGCCACTCTTCTACCTGGCTATAGAAGAAGCGGCTGTTCTCGCCTTTCAAGATCCAGTGGTTCTCGTCCGGGAAAACGATCAATTTCGCTGGCACGTTCAGGCGCTGTTGCACGGCAAAGTTCATCAGCGCATTGTTGGCAGGCACACGGTAATCCAGTTCGCCCACGGTGATCAAAATAGGCGTGGTGAAACCCGTGCCTTTTTCATGGTTGCCGGCTTGCATCACCGGGCTTTGATCGCGCCAGACGGGCAGCTTGGACCAGACGGGGCCGCCTGCATTGGTTTCACGGCCAAAGCCGCCATCGCTGGTGCCCCATTGCATGATCAAGTCCATTTCACCGGCGTGCGAAACGATGGCCTTGTAGCGCGTGGTGGTGGCCTGCAGCCAGTTGGCCAGGTGGCCGCCATAGCTGGCGCCGCCGGCCGCCAGTTTCGTTGCATCGATAAATGGATATTTCTTGATCGCTTCATCGACGCCCTGGTTGAGCTCATCGCCCGGGCCTTTCAAGGGATCGAACTGGATGGAGCGGGCAAACTCTTCGCCATAACCGGTCGAACCCTTGTAGTCGGTCAGCAGCACGATGTAGCCTGGCTTGGCCAGCAAGTGGTAGTTCCAGCGCAGCACGAACTGGTCGCGCCACATGCTGGCCGCGCCGCCGTGAATGACGGTAAACAAGGGGTACTTTTTGTTCGGGTCGAAGTTGGCCGGCTTGACGATCATATTGTGGATCTGGCGGCCATCGGCCGTCTTGAACCAGAAATGCTCGGGCGCCTGCCAGTCGATCTTGCTGGCTTTTTCCGTATTGAACGAAGTCAAACGCTTGGGCTGCTTGCCATTGAAGGCATAGATTTCCGGCGGGTTGATGCTGGACTCCCACACGCCCACCAGCGATTTGCCGCCGCTGCTCAAGGAGCTGATGCTGCCGGTTGGCAACGATGGTTCATCGCGCACTTCGCCACCAGTGACGGCGATCGAATACAGTTTTTCGAGGCCCGCGTGTTCATAGCTGAAGATGATGCGCTTGCCGTCTTCCGGCAATACATAGCGCGAGATCGAACGGTCCAGTTTTGCCGTCAGGATCGTCGGCTGCGGGCTGACCAGCGGCCAGGCAAAGCTGGCCAGGCGGTTTACGTCGTAGACCTTGCCCGGCGTTTCCGCGTCCGACAGGGCAAACAGGGTCTTGCCATCGGCGGCAAATTTCAGGTTGTTATAGCTGTGCTGGTCTTGCGTCAAACGCTGCGGCTCGCCGCCCGTTGCCGCCACCAGATACAGCTGTGAAGGGATGGCTTCGCGCTGGGCCGCATCGCGGTTGGTGGCCGCATTGAAGACCACGGCCTTGCCGTCTGGCGTCCAGATGGCGTCCAAGGATTGGCCTTCATCGCCCTGGCCGCCGCCGAAGCCCGGCAAGGCTGCCAGTTCCGAGCCCGACAGGATATCGCGCGGCGTCGCCTCAGTGCCGGCCTGGGCGTCGACGATAAACAGGCGCACCTGCTTGTCCGTCAGCCACTTGTCGAAGTAGCGGGGCGCCGTCGTTTCATAGGTACGCGCGCTGTACTTGCGGTCCTTGCGCTCTTTCGCGCTTTGCTTGACATCCGCTTCCGTCTTGTTGCCTGGATAGATATCGCTGATGAACAGCAATTGCTTGCCGTCCGGGCTCCATTTCGGCGACCGTGCACCGAGGGTGAGCGAGGTCAAACGCTGGGCTTCACCGCCGGCTGCCACGTCGAGGCGGTAAATCTGGCCCGCCTCATCGCCTTCGCGCTTGGCAATAAAGACCAGTTGGCGGCTATCCGGTGACCAGGCGACAGCGCTTTCGCCACCCTTGCTGAACGTCAGGCGGCGCGGCGCGCTTTCGTCCGTCAGCGATTTGATCCACAGGTCCGACCATAGCTCCTTGCTATCGTAGGCGCTGTCGACCACGGAAAACACGGCCCACTTGCCGTCAGGGCTGGCGACGGGCGCGCCGACTCGCTTCATCAGCCACACGTCTTCATGCGTGATGGCGTGTTTGGCTTGTTGGCTGGCGGCGGCTGATGCGGCAGCCGTGCTGTCGGCAGCATGGGCGGCGCAAGCGAGCGAGGCGCAGGCCGCTGCGATCAGCAGGGAGCCGATGGAACGGCGAAGACGGGGAGAGGTCATGAGCGTGGTCCGAAGAATTGAAAAAGTTATGGCGAGCAACATTATTGCCCATCGATACACTGCATGCCAAGCTGCCATGGCCGCCCGTAACCGTTATTTACCGCTGGTTTTACCCGCCATGCGGACGGGCTTGTCGCTATTTGATACGTTACACTCGGCCTTTCATTTTTACTGCCCCAGGCTAGCCATGCGATTCCCTGTATTTTCAAATAAGTCTTTATTGTTGGGCCTGGCTACCTTGCTGGCCGGCCAGTCAGCTATGGCGCAGTTTTCCTACCCGAATACCAGCGCCATGGGCGTGGGGCATGCGGAAACGACGGCCTGGTATGGCGCCTGCATGAAGGTGGCCAATGCCGCGCCGCCTGTAGCCGACTTGCCGCCGCCATCTGCCGTAGCGGGTTTGCAACGTTGCGAGCCGATCGATATGTATTACGATACCAAGAGTAAGTCTGCGTCCAAGCCTGCCGATTGGCAGCCTGTGCGGCAATGTGCTTTTGTCCAAAAGAATAACGCGGTATTGATGATGTTGTACCAGAATGGCCTGGGCGTGGCCCGCAACCCGGCGCTGGCGCTGAAGTCCGCGTGCAGCATCGATGCCGCACCAGCCGAGATGGAAGGCCGTGTCGAACATCTGCAAAAGCTCAATGCCAACGGCGGACATGGCGATATCGACCTCTGTGACGACATCACCAGCGGCTACATGATGGGTGTCTGTAGTGGCATTGATTCGCGACAAAAGCAGCGTGTCCGTACGGAGGCGAGCAGCAAGCTTAATAAAACATTGCCTGCCGCAGCACGGCTTGCGCTGGAGTCCTTGCAGCAGGCAACGGATAAATTTTCTGCTTCCCACGCGACACGGGAAATGGACTTGGGCGGCACCATCGGTTCTTCGGTTGCCATCAACACCCATACGGAGGCGATGGAATTGCTGGCCCATGATTTGCGCCAGTATGAGCAGGGGCAGTTGCCGCAGGCGGGCAAGGTGGATGCCGCCACGCTCGACAAGCAGCTCAACGTGCTGTACGGCAAAGTGATGAAGCAGCCGCAGGCGGACTACCCCGGCGCCGTGAGCAAGGAAGGCATCCGCGCCACCCAGCGCCTGTGGCTGGTGTATCGCGATGCCTGGCTGCGTTATGGCGCTGTCCGTTACCCATCCGTTCCAGCGGATACCTGGCTGGCACTGCTGACAGCACGGCGGAATGCACAATTGGAAGAATTATTGCAGCCCTAATTTGTATTTAACGGTTTTTTCTTCTGTAAGTTATGGTCATGTCATCAACAGGTAATTTCTTATTGGCATTATTGCACCTCCTATAAATTAACAGGCCGGCATGCTTGCCCAGCATGCCAGGTTTTCTGGAGAGAATGCATGATAGAGAAGTTCCCCTTGCGCCCGGTATCGGCGGGCGCGCTGGTGTTCGCCGCGCTGTTGGCTGGCTGCGGTAGCAGCCACCACAATGACGAGGCGCCGCCGCCGTCTCCTCCTCCGGTGGTGGTGACGCCCGCCAACCCCAGCGTAGCCTTCATGACCGATGTACACTTTGAAAACGTGTATGGCGACTTCAAGAGCGCACAGTTTGCCGGCATACCGACCAAGGATGGCAAGAACGCCACCATCCGCACCATGTATGCGCAGCTGACGTCGACCCGTTTGTTCAACGAAAACTATTTCGCCTTCCGCTCGGCGCTCGACGATGCCTACGGCAAGGGCATCCGCATGGTTGCCTTGCCTGGCGATTATTCCGACGATGCCCAGCCGATCAACATCGATGGCATCAACGATATCCTGCGCGAATACCAGGCCAAGGGCATGCGCTTCTTTATCGCACCGGGCAACCACGACCCTAACGAGCCGTATGATGACGACGAAGCGGGCAAGAGCGATTTCCTGACCAAGGATGGCAAGGAACAGAAAGTCTATGCAACCGGCAATGCGGCCTGCAAGTCGAAAGATCCTACCGTGGTCTGCACCGACCAGTTGAAAGAGCAGGGCTATGAAAGCCTGATCGGCAAGCTCGGCGATTTCGGCTTCATGCCGAACAAGAATGACCTGTATTGGGAAACCCCGTTCGGCCAGTACGCCGATAACAAATACACGTATGAAGCGGCGGTGGTCAAGGGCGACCTGAAGAACCGCCAGTTTGAAATGTGCGCCGAAGGCGAAGGCGGCAGCTACAAGGCGGCCGGCGAAAAAGCGCTGGGCAAGGCATACAGCAAGTGCAGCAATATCATCGACGCCAGCTATCTGGTGGAACCGGTGAAAGGCTTGTGGCTGTTGTCGATCGACGCCAATGTGTACATTCCTAACGGTAATTTTGATCCGGCCAATCCGAAATCGTTCAAGGGTTTTGATGGCGCCGGCAATGCGGGCTGGAACAAGGTGCTGACGCATAAGAAACACCAGATGGAATGGATCAAGTCGGTGGTCGAGCGCGCCAAGGCGCAGGGCAAGCAGTTGATGGCCTTCTCGCATTATCCGACCATGGATTTCTATGCGAACCAGACCGGCGCGATGAAAGATGTCTTCAAGCCGGGCGCCTTCCAGACGGCGCGCGTGCCTGAATCGGCTACCACGGCGGCATTGGCGGCGACGGGCTTGCGCCTGCATATCGGCGGCCATATGCATTTCAACGGCACCAACGATTATCAGGATGCCGCTGGCAATTACCTGGTCAACGTGCAGTCGCCATCCTTGGCCGTGTATGGCGCGTCCTACAAGATCGTCAATTACAAGGATGCCGATACGGTCGACGTGCAAACCGTCGCCCTGAATTCGGTGCCGCGCTTCAACGAGCTGTTCCCGCACTACCAGGTGGAGTACGATTACCTGCAAGGCAGCACGCAAAGCGATGACATCAAGAAGCGCTGGAACCGTGCCGTGCTCGACACCACCTCGTATGGCGCTTTCACGCACCTCTATTTTGGAGAACTGTCGCGCCTGCGTTTCATGGATGAATACTGGCCATGTGAAATGAAGGAAGCGGCCATGGCGCTGGACGCGAAGCAAATGCTGATCCTGTCGCAATTGCAAACCCAGGTGACCCTGGCGCAACTGGCGCAAGTGCCAAACGTGCTGCCCTTGACGGCCAATTGCGCGGCCAAGGGCGTGGCCAGCGGCACGGCCATGCCAGCAAGCCAGTTGACGGCGGACTGGGCGGCAGCAACTGTCAAGGCGACGGCACTGGCCACGGCGGCCGGTTTGAAGCTGGACGACTTTGCGAATATTTCCGCGTATGAGTTCTACGGCGATTTCCACCGTACCGTGTATGCGGGTGAACTGGCCTTGCGCGACATGGGCGCCACCCGCGTCAATATGTACAAGGTGCTGATGGGCGCCTTCCCGGCCAATCCGGCGGCCATCGTCAAGATCGGCAACCAGCCTTCGGACCAGAACCCGGTGAACGTGCTGTTCCAAAACCAGTTCAAGCAAGTATTTGCGATTTTCAAAGGCCTCGGTTCGGCCAAGCCTAGCGATCATTTCGTGATCGATTTCAAGGCCAAGAAACTGAGCAATGCGAATGCAACAGGTCTAAGTTTCAACTGATGATGTAATGCGGTACTGAAAATGCGGCCAGCCAGACTGGCCGCATTTTTTATGGTGCATCTAGGTGAAATGACTTAGATGTCCACATGAAACACCTTATTTCGATGCTGGCGCTGTATGCGTAAACTTATCCCTGCTAATAAAAGGGTTAATATGAACGCCAAGCCAGCTGTTTCACCATCTTTACTTGCAGTCATCTGTACATTGTTCTTGTTTGGCATGCTGGGTTTTGTCCGGCCCGCATGGTCTGCCGCGCCCGATGCTGCGCAAATCAAGCGGGGCGAATATGTGGCGCGCCTCGGCGATTGTTTTGCCTGCCATACGAGTGGACAAGGCGCCGCCATGGCCGGTGGCCTGGAATTGAAGACGCCTTTCGGCACCATCTATAGCACCAATATCACGCCGGATCCCGTGACAGGTATCGGCAAATATTCCTTCGAGCAATTCAATCGCGCCATGCGCAAGGGGGTGGCGGCCGATGGCCATCATTTGTATCCGGCCATGCCGTATCCGTCCTACGCCAGGATCACGCCTGACGATATGCAGGCGCTGTATGTTTACTTGCAGCATGGCGTGGCGCCGGTGGTGCAAAAGAACCGCGACAACGATATGAAATGGCCATTCAGCATGCGCTGGGGCCTGTACTTCTGGAATGCGCTATTTCTCAAGGATGAGCCGTTCAAGCCGGATGCCAGCAAATCGGCCACCTGGAATCGCGGCAGTTATCTCGCCCAGGGCCTGGGCCATTGCGGTTCCTGCCACACGCCGCGTGGCGTAGCCTTCCAGGAAAAAACCATGGGGCAAGATGGTCCCAAGGGGTATCAATACCTGGCGGGTTTTACCTTCGATGCCTGGCATGCCGTCAACTTGCGTAATCTGTGGACGCCCGATGACATCGTGCAATTGCTCAAGACAGGACGCAATAGTTTCGGCACGGCGGCCGGCAGCATGACGGAAGTCATCACGCACAGCACCCAGTATTTTACGGATGCCGACCTGGCTGCGCTGGCCGAATACCTGCATGGCTTGCCGCCCAATAAATCTGGCGGACCGGCGCCGAAGAAGCCGCCGGTCGTAGCGCAAGCCACCGGGGTTGCGCTGTACACCACGCGTGGCGGCCTGGGCTATACGCAGTTTTGCGCCACCTGCCACCGTAGAGACGGCCGCGGCGTGGACAATATTTTCCCGCCGCTGGCGCAAAACCATTCCGTGCAATCGAAAGATCCCACTTCGCTGATCCATATCGCGCTGACGGGCTGGCAATCGGCCGTTACGCAGCACTCGCCGCGCTCATTCGGCATGCCTGCCTATGACAGCCTGTCGAATGTGGAGCTGGCGGAAATCCTCAGCTTTGTGCGTGGCAGCTGGGGCAACCAGGGCGTAGCCGTCACCGCATCGCAGGTCGCCAGGGTACGCAAGGAGTTGAAGCTCAAGCCGACATCTTCCGATTTTTCTACGCCCCGATTTGCCGCCTTGATGGCCGACGCCAACGCCGAGCAATTGATACGCGGCATGCACTTGATGACGGAAACCAAGGCCCGCCTGCCCAAGAATGTGGGCAATGACTTGAATTGCAGCAGTTGCCACCTGAATGGCGGCACGGTGGCCCAGGGCTCGCCCTTCCTCGGTATTTCCGCATTTTTCCCATCAGAAGCACCGCGCGCGGGCAGGGTGATCAGCCTGGCGGAGCGCATCAATGGCTGTTTCAAGCGTTCGATGAACGGTTCGCCCTTGCCGGCAGGCACGCCCGACTTGCAGGCGATGTTGGCGTATATAGCCTGGATGAAAGGCGCGACCCAGGCCGGCGATAATGTGCCTGGGCGCGGCATCGCCAAGATCGACCGCAGCCTCGTGCCCAATGCGGTCAAAGGCAAGAAAATTTTCGCCCAGCAATGCGCCGTGTGCCATGGCGCCAATGGCGAAGGCATCAAGGGCGCCGATGGTGTGGTGGCCTTCCCGCCGCTATGGGGCGAGCGTTCCTTCAATATCGGCGCAGGCATGGCCAGGACCTACACGGCCGCCGGTTTCGTCAAAGCCAATATGGTGATGGGCCATGGGCAGAAATTCCCGCTGGGACAGGGTAATTTGTCTGATCAGGACGCCGTCGACGTGGCCGAGTATTTCACCCACATGCCGCGTCCCGATTTCCCGGAAAAAATCAATGATTGGCCAAAAGGGGGCAAACCGAAAGATGCGCGGTATTAATTCCGGCTGGAATACTTGCAAGCTTCCCTGAGGGGGAGTTTGCAGGCAGTAGAAATGAAAAAAGCCAATCCTGAGGATTGGCTTTTTAGTACTGCGCATTCGTGGTAGGCCGTGCGGGATTCGAACCTGCGACCAACGGATTAAAAGTCCGCTGCTCTACCAGC
>Ga0066798_10000987_pt1 | contig 12954 bp, 11 predicted proteins | sample PersoiDNA2013203_FD_70961 | JGI IMG/M metagenome (GOLD analysis project Ga0066798, IMG submission 70961) | Permafrost soil microbial communities from the Arctic, to analyse light accelerated degradation of dissolved organic matter (DOM) -... | ecosystem: Environmental > Terrestrial > Soil >...
TCACCTTCGAGATTGGCATCAATGTAGGCGAGTACGGCGTTGAAGCGTTTTGTGTAAGCGAAATGGGTCGGCATGTCGGGCACTGGGAAAAGCTCCTGGAAGTACGGTCGGCAATAGAATCGACTATAGCGGCGCGAACGTGCCTAGCCGTGCTTGCTCAAGGCTCATTTTGGGTTGGCCAGTGCGATCTCTTCCAAGGCGTTCCTCTATCGTTTAAGCAACTGTTGATCAGCAGGTCGAGCTCATCGATATGGCTTGCCTAGGCGAACGCACGCCTTGTGGTTCAAACCGGAAGGCGGAATTGTTTACGTAAGGTCCTGTCGAAGAATCCCGCGGGGGCAAAGCGGCGCAACAGACTGATTTGTTGCGCTGTCTTACCGGCAGTGTAGCGATGGTGAGGGCGGACATCGGTCGCCGCTTTCACGACTACCGCCGCCACGACTTCTGGAAGGTCGGCTTTCGGCATCACCTCGCCTAGCAATGCCCTGAACCCGGCTCGAGCCTGATCGTACTCCTTCAACTGCGAGTCCGGCTCAATGCCGTTTTGATCGAAGACGGTACGCACGAATGCAGGCTCGATGACCGAGACGCGAATATCGAAGGCACGTACCTCGTGATCAAGAGATTCCGAATAACCTTCCAGAGCATGCTTGACCGCCGAATAATGAGCGGAGTAGGGCGCGGGTACCAACCCAAGAATCGATCCGATATTGATGATGCGGCCTTGGCTATGTTCCCGCATCGACGGTAATACCGCGTTGGTCATCCGGATGACTCCAAACAAATTGACATCGAACAATGCTTGCACTTGTGAGATCGAGAATTCCTCTGCACCACCAAGCAGACCGACACCCGCATTATTGACCAAAAGGTCGATCCGCCCGGTCTGCGCGAGCACAGTAGAAACGAGAGTATTTACAGAGTCACCATCCGTCACATCGCAAGTGAGCATGGACACCGGCGTTGGACTGGCACCCGCCTTCCGACTGGTGCCAAATACCCTATACCCTGCACGCACCAGAGCCTCAGCAGTAGCTTGACCAATACCGGATGATGCACCAGTCACTATCGCGGTTCTTTCGGAAGATGTTTTCATTTGATACTCCAGTGTGTCCGTGAGTCGCTTTCGGCGATAGCCTGCTCGCATACGTCTAACTGAAAGAGATATGAACCCTCGCCCTGAGCTTCAGTGATCGAGTGCCAGTTGTCGTCATATGAGCTTGATGATCACCTTGCCTTTGGCTCTGCCTTGTTCCACATAACTCAAGGCCTCAGCCGTTGACTCGAAAGGGACGGTTCGGTCGATCACAGGTTTGATAACTCCGGACTCGACAAGCACCGTGATTTTCTCTAATTGAGCGCCGCTCGCGCGCATGAACACGAACGCATATCTGACGTCCTTTTGGCGGGCTTTTCTGCGTATGCCGCTGCTCAACAGACGCATTACCCAACCCAGTCCCCAGAACAGCTTTTGTTCTTTTGCGAACGCTGCCGTCGGTGGCCCGGAGATGGAGATAAGCTGGCCACCAGGCTTGAGAATGCTCAGTGATTTTTCCAGCTCGACAGGGCCGAGGCTGTTCAATACAACATCGTAGTCGCGCAAAACGTCTTCGAAGTTTTGCTGCTTGTAGTCGATGACGACGTCTGCTCCCAACGCCTTGACCCAATCCACGTTACGGGTGCTGGTCGTCGTCGCAACGAAGGCGCCCAGGTGTTTTGCAAGCTGGATGGCAACTGTGCCGACTCCACCGGAACCCGCGTGGATAAAGACTTTTTGCCCCTTTTTCAACCGTGCTGTTTCAACCAGCACCTGCCAGGCAGTCAGCGCAACCAAGGGCAGGGAAGCGGCTTCTTCCATGGTGGTATTTTTGGGTTTCAGTGCGAGGGCACTTTCCTCAACCGCGATCAGCTCGGCAAAGCCTCCGATACGCGCCTGGGGCGGGCGGGCATAGACCTCATCACCGGGCTTGAAGTGGCGCACGCCTGACCCCACGCGAACGACGACGCCGGCTAAGTCGTTACCCATGATCAGCGGGAATTTGTACGGCAGGATCAGTTTGAATTCACCTTTGCTGATCTTCAAATCCAGCAGGTTGACGCTGCTCGCATGCACCTCAACCAGGACGTCGTTGATTCCCGGTTCTGGTTGCGGTACCTCGGCAATACGCCCATGACTCTTGCCGTAACGGTCGATCAGAAAGGCTTTCATGATTCAGTTCTCATGGTTTCAATAGGGATGGCAACATGCACAGCCCAGCGTGCCGCTGTAAGACGAGCCGAAGGTGTTCAGGCATTCAAAAATGCCGTCGCTCTCGTCACGAAATCAGTGTGATATTGGAAGATCCCACCATGACCCGCGTCGGGGTAAATGATCAGTTGCGAATTTGGAATACGGTTTGCCAACTCGGTAGAGTTCACGGTGGGAACCATGATGTCGTTATCACCGTTTACGATCAGCGTGGGTATCTGGATGCGGCTGAGATCCTGTGGCTGTTGCCGGCCCCAGGCGTGAATCGCCTTCAGTTGTCGTATGAAAGCACCAGGCGTTGGATTTTTGTCTCGGTCTTTTTCACGCTCCTTCAGGCGATTTAAAAAATCCCTGGCAGCTTTTCGCCCATTGGCCGTAGCGGTGAAGAAGAGGTAAAACTTCGGGTCGCGCGCTGTCAGGAGACCCTTGAGCATCAACGGCCACGCCACAGACCACACCTTATCTATACCTTGGCCGCCTGCCGGCCCGGTACCGGTCAGAATAAGTTTGCGCACCTGCTCAGGGGCTCTCAGCGCAATCTCCTGTGCGACAAACCCACCCAATGAAAACCCCAGCAGGTCGACTTGTTTGAATCCCAGAGCGCGGATTAGGGCGATGGCATCGTTCGCCATCTCACTGACGGCCAAAGGGGCGGTTCCGCCAGATGCGCCGATTCCCCGATAGTCAGGGGCAATGATTCGTCGGGTGCGGGCCAGTCCGTCGAGGATGCGTGGGTCGAAGTTATCCAGGACTGCGCCCCAATGATTCAACAGAACGAGCGGCACCCCGTCTCTCGGCCCCAAGTCCCGGTAGGCAAATGCTGTTCCTTCGACAGTCACCCGCTGGTTCGCGGTGCGGACGAACAGCGCTGGCAATCCAAGGTCACGATTTGTGGCTTCAACAATCATGTGCACACCGTGCCCTGATGAGGGGCGGTTGGGTGAATGTAAGAAAATCTGCGGCAAGCGCTTTCACATCAAGGAATGCGTATCAGCGCCTGCAGCGTGACAATCACACCTCGGCTTGATAGCGCTCGGCGACTACAGATTGGCGAATCTCTGAAAGTAAACCTTGGCGGGCAGCCTGCAGAGCATTCCAGCGAGCGGCGTCTTGTAACGGCGGAATGGTCACCGGCTCGCGACGATCAAAACCGACCAGCGCAGCATCGACGAGATCACCCACGTCCATGATTTCGCTCAGGGTATTTATGTCGATGCCCGCACGTTCCCAGATTTCCGTGCGGGTGGCCGCTGGGAGAACAGCTTGCACGTAGACGCCTTTGGGCGAGAGCTCAAGGCTCAGCCCCTGCGATAGAAACAGGACAAACGCCTTGGTCGCGCCGTAGACGCTCATCCCGTATTCCGGTGCCAGTCCCACGACCGAGCCAATGTTGATAATCGCGCCATTACCGGCTTGTGCCAGGCGTGGAGCGATTGCGCTGGCGAGTCGTACCAGGGCGGTGGTGTTGAGCGCGACCAGGTTGGCAACGCTGTCTGTGGATTGTTCGATGAAGCTGCCGGACTGGGCGGCTCCCGCATTATTCACAAGGATGCCGATATTGGCGTCATCGCGTAGGCGAGCTTCGACGGTCGTCAAATCACTGGTTTGAGTAAGGTCAGCCTGGATAACGTCAATGGAAACGTCATACTTCTCACGCAGCCGGGAGGAAAGTGCGTCTAACCGGTTTTTGTCGCGGGCAACTAGCACCAGGTTGTGCCCACGTTGGGCAAAACGCTCGGCGTAGATCGCGCCAATGCCTGTTGAGGCGCCGGTAATCAGTACAGCTTCAGGGATGCTCATAAATAGATGCTCTTGAATGGATGTCGATAAGCGATTCAGTCTCTCTGACTGTTCAGCCTTGCGCGGAGCTGGATTCGGCAAGTGTCGGGTAGTCGATATAGCCCGCTGCACCGCCGCCATACAGAGTCGTCGGGTTGAATGTGGATAAGGTGGCGCTGCTCTTGAGTCGCTCTACCAAATCAGGGTTGCCAATAAACGGACGTCCGAAGGCGATCAGATCAGCCTTGTCATCTTTGAGTTGGGATGCCGCTAGATTCAGGTCATAGCCGTTGTTGGCAATGTAGGTATTTTTGAAGCGCCGGCGTAGGGAGCCAAAATCAAAAGGGGCGACGTTGCGCGGCCCGCCAGTTGCACCTTCAACCACATGCAGGTAAACCAGGCCCAAGGCATCGAGCTGATCGACGACGTAATCAAACTGCTGCTGCGGATCACTGCTTGAAACGCCGTTGGCAGGTGACACGGGGGAAATTCGGATGCCTGTTCGATCAGTACCGATCTCGTCCACCACTGCAGCAGTGACTTCGAGCAGCAAGCGCGCCCGGTTTTCAACCGAGCCACCGTAGGCATCAGTGCGAATGTTGGAGCCGTCCTTGAGGAATTGATCCAGTAAATAGCCGTTTGCGCCGTGGATCTCTACGCCGTCAAATCCTGCCGCGATGGCGTTTTTCGCTGCTTGGCGAAAGTCATTGACGATCCCAGGCAACTCTTCGATATCTAGGGCTCGGGGGGCTGAGACATCTGCGAAGCTGTTGTTGACGAATACCTTCGTCGCGGCTTGCAGGGCAGAAGGCGCTACCGGGGCAGCACCGTTTTTCTGAAGGTTGACGTGGGATACGCGCCCGACATGCCACAGCTGCAGGAAAATGCGTCCGCCTTTGGCATGAACTGCGTCGGTGACTTTTCGCCAGCCCTCTATCTGCGCCTGTGTATAGATACCGGGCGTATCTTGATAGCCCTGACCTTGCTGCGAGATCTGGGACGCCTCGGAAATCAGCAGGCCTGCCGACGCTCTCTGACTGTAATAGGTTGCAGCGTGCTCACTTGGAACAAAGCCTGTCCCCGCGCGGTTTCGCGTCAGTGGCGCCATTACAATTTTATTGGAAAGCGTCAGTGAGCCCAGTGTGTAGGGTTCAAACAAGCTTTTGTCGTTCATATCGATTCCATACCCGTTGATCAGAGACGGCGATCTGCGCCGCACAGTCGCAGGGATGTGCGGCCGTGATTTTATGATGTCGATCATACTCAAAGATGTCAACAGTTTTGATTATGACTGACATCAGAGTATATTCGGGTAATTGTTCAGGAGACGCTGGGGCTCGAAATGAAGATCACCAAGACGCAATCACTCGCCAACCGGGCTCATATCGTGGACACAGCGTCAGAGCTGTTTCGTGAGCGTGGCTACGATGGTGTGGGGGTGGCGGAGCTCATGGCTACTGCCGGTTTTACCCAGGGAGGCTTCTACAAACATTTCGGCTCCAAGGCCGACTTGATGGCCGAAGCGGCTGAAAATAGCCTTTCAAAATCCCTCTCGAGCACCAGCGATCTCGACGTTGCGGGATTTGTAAATCTGTACGTGTCGAGGGATCACAGAGATGGCAGGGGAGCGGGTTGTACTATGGCCGCCCTGTGTGGTGACGCCGCCCGTCAGTCAGATGATTTGAAGGCGACCTTTGCCAATGGCGTTGAAAACACGCTTGCAGCACTCGAGGAAAAGTACACAGCGGGTCTGGATGCAAAGAAGCAAGAGGTTCGAGCGAAAATGATCGACCTGCTAGCCCATGCAATCGGTGCAGTCATGTTGTCACGGGCGTGTCCGGATGACTCCTCTCTCGCGGATGAAATACTGGAAACTTGCCGTGCTGAGATAATGGCATCATTGCCATCGAGTCAAAAAAGCAGCGTATGAGTGGCCATGTACATCGGTAAAGCGGCTCAACTGTCAGGTACGACGGTAAAAACCATCCGCCACTACGAGGCCATTGGCCTGCTACCTGCCGCGCGACGCCAAGGTCGTTATCGCCTCTACGATGAGCAAAGTGTCGAGTTGCTGATGTTCATCAAGTGCGCCCAACAGTTGGGTTTGGTATGGCAGCTTCTGACCGACAGCGACCCATAGAGAAAATCTGGTAATGGGGAGTCGGATCCGAGTGATCAGCGCAGTCTGTTGCGAAGTGCTTTGAGCACGGCATCGAGGTGCCGGCTTTCAACCCCTATGGATACACTCCTTGCGACCTTGGGTGTTTAGCTAGCGCTACTCCTTAGATAAAAAACGTTCGGTGATCATTGCCACCGCCTGCGCCGGAGACGTCAGGGCAGTGTCTATATTAAACGGAGCGGTATCCCAAGCCTCATATTCATGATCCAGTACAGATTGCCAGGTTGGTGGAGTCAGTCCAGGAATATCAATTTTTCTGGTTTCTACCCGGCGCTGGTGTTCATGTTTATCAGAGCAGATCACTTGAATGTTCACTAATGGAGTGCCAGAGCGTATGGCGATATCGCTCCACGCCTTTCGGCTTTCGATTACTGGGTTAACACAGTCAACTATGACCGTGCTGCCAAAACGAAGATTGCTCAGAGCAAGCTCATTGGCGACCATGTAACCGCTCCGTCCTACATCTTGTGCAAGAGCACCAGAGTCGCGAATAGCCTGCTCAATCGTATCGATCCGCAGATACACAGCACCTGTTCTGGTGGCAAGGTCACTTGCGATAGTCGTTTTTCCGGTACCTGGAAGGCCGCTGAAGACAATGAGCATTCTATGTCCTTGGGTTAGTGAGTTACCCAGCATAGCTGGCTGCCCGTTATGCGGCAGCAACTGGTCGATTTCACTGGCCCGTCGCGCCGCCAGTCAGCGGCTTTTCAAGTCACGGCTGATGGAGGCTTACGTCATGCAAACTGCAATTGTCGTTCTCCTCACCTAACGTCCAGCTGATATTCTCACGCCTCAATGTGCTGTTTTTACAGGCACTATCACCACGCTTCAAATGCCCGCACGGGGGTACTCTCTGCACTCCTGGGCAGCAAGACAAGGACGTAAATACAGTGAACAGGAAGATTATCCTGATGCGCCATGGCCAGCCGAATCTGGCCGTGATTGACAGGGTTTCAGCGCTCGATATGAAACGCTGGATTGAGCAATACAAGCTATCTGAAATCATCAACCAGCCCGCCCCAGAGGCAAGTGTGCAACTGGCCGCTACCGCCCAAGTGATCGTATCGAGCACTGCGCCTCGGGCTCTGACATCCGTTCGGGTGCTGGGCCTTCAGCCCACCCGGGTAGACGAGATTTTCTGTGAGGCGCAGCTACCCCATGGTCGCTGGACACTGCCGCGTCTTTCGCCCTTTACGTGGGCCTTTATCCTTCGAATTTCATGGTTGTGCGGCTTCTCAGGGACGGTCGAGTCTTCCCGCCAGGCCAAGACTCGGGCCAACGAGGCCGCTCGACAACTTCAATCCCTCGCCAGCGCAGGACCGGTCCTGTTGCTCGGTCATGGATTCATGAATCGAATGATCGCCAAGCAGCTGGAGGCTGCCGGATGGACCCGCCAGGAGCGCAACGCAAACGGTTACTGGAGCGCAATGGTCTATCAGATGAATCAGAGCTGAGGCGCGTCGAAAGCAAGCGCCTACCAAACACACTTTCCTTGTCGACGGGCTGGGTGGATAAGGTGACTTCGCCTGGGTCAAGCTCAACGGAATCCAGAGTAGTACCGTGATCAGCAACGCGTTGGCGATTTCGGCCCGCGACACGTGGCTGACCACACTCAGTCCCATCTGGATCTATGTGAGTGACTGCATCTCTCTTCAGATACCCATCAGTTCTCCCGACTGAGTTGCGTGGATCAAGCGTCTATCCCCTAGAGGATGGCCGAACGAACTGCTGAATCACTAGGACGTGCTGGCAATATCTGTCTTGACTTGAACATTCGCATGATCAGTACAAAAAACAGCGGCACGAAGAAGATTGCCAAAAGGGTACCCGAGAGCATCCCGCCTATAACCGCTGTGCCGAGTGCATGCTGGGCGCCTGCACCGGCGCCGCTGCCCAGCACCAGTGGCAGCACACCCAGGATAAATGCCAGCGACGTCATCAGGATCGGGCGCAAGCGCATCCGTACGGCCTCCATCGTGGCGCTCAGCAGATCCTGGCCTTGTTCATAAAGATCCTTCGCAAACTCGACGATAAGGATGGCGTTTTTACAGGCCAGTCCGATGGTAGTGAGCAATCCGACCTGGAAGTAAATGTCGTTGAACTTCCACGTCAGCACAGCGCCTGCCAGCACGCCGAATATGCCCAGAGGTATGACCAGGATCACCGAGAACGGAACTGCCCAGCTTTCATACAAGGCGGCCAGGGACAGGAACACAATCAGAATCGACAGCCCGTAGAGGATGCCAGTCTGGCCACTCGATGCTTTTTCCTGACGCGATAAACCCGTCCACTCGTAGCCAATGCCGGCGGGTAGTTGGGCAACTGCGGCTTCGACAATGGCCATCGCTTCACCGCTCGAGGCGCGTCCAGGAAAAGCCATGCCCAGAATTTCAATCGAAGGCACGCCGTTGTAGCGTTCCAGCCTTGGCGAAGCGTTGGCCCAGCTTGCAGTGGCAAATGAGGTGAACGGAACCATGGTGCCCGCGCTGTTTCGCACGTACCAACGGTCGATATCCGTGGGCAGCATTCGGAAGCGATCCTCTCCCTGCAACATCACTTTCTTGACGCGGCCTTTGTCGATGAAGTCGTTTACGTAGTTGCTCCCCCAGGCAGCTGAAAGGGTGTTATTGATGTCTGCCATGGAGATGCCCAATGCCCCGGCTTTGACTGTATCGACCTGCAATCGGTAATCGGGCATATCTTCCAGCCCGTTGGGGCGTACAGCTACCAGGCGTTGGTCCTTGGTGAGTATGGCAAGCAACTGGTTGCGTGCCTGCATCATCGCTGCGTGGCCGAGGTTGGCTTCGTCCTTGAGCATCAGGTCGAACCCGGTTGCGTTGCCCAGTTCCGATACTGCAGGTGGGGCAAAGGCGAAAATCCTGGCGTCCCTGATGGTATTGAAAAAGGCACCGGCCTTGCTCGCAACGTCGGTCACCTTCAGGCCGGGTTCTGTACGTTCGTCCCAGGGCTTGAGTTGAACAAACGCAAAGCCCATGTTCTGGCCGCTCCCCGCGAAGCTGAAACCTGACACCGAAAATACACCTTGAACGGCGTCCTTCTGGTCTACCAGAAAATGCTGTTCTACCTGTTTGATGATTTCGTCGGTTCGCGCCTTGGTGGCACCCGGCGGCAATTGCATATTAGTGAAGAGCGTGCCTTGGTCTTCGTTCGGTAGAAATCCGACCGGCAATTTCATGAAGACGATGACTACAAGTGCAACCACCACCGCATAAACGATCATGTACCACCAACCCTTGCTCAGCATGTGGCTGACGACACCTTGGTATCGATGATTGCCGCGATCGAACGTACGGTTGAACCAGCCAAAGAATCCCCGGGTGGCCAGTGTATGTCCTTGTGCAACCGGGTTGAGCAGGGTGGCGCACAAGGCCGGGGTGAGAATCAGTGCGGCGAGCACGGACAACGACATTGCTGACACAATCGTGATCGAGAATTGGCGATAAATAACGCCACTGGAGCCGCTGAAGAACGCCATGGGTACGAACACTGCCGCCAGTACCAGTGCGACGCCAACCAGCGCGCCGGTGATCTGATCCATCGACTTGCGTGTCGCTTCCCTGGGCGACAAACCGTCTTCGGTCATGACCCTCTCTACGTTTTCCACGACGACAATCGCGTCATCTACCAACAGCCCGATGGCGAGCACCATGGCAAACATGGTCAAGGTATTGATGGTGAAACCACAGATGGCCAGGATGCCAAACGTACCCAACAGCACCACAGGCACCGCGATGGTGGGGATCAGGGTGGCGCGCAGGTTCTGCATGAACAGGTACATGACCAGAAACACCAGCACCACTGCCTCGACCAAGGTGCGCACGACCTCTTCAATCGAGATGCGCACGAAGGGGGTCGTGTCATAGGGTTTGTGCACCTTCATGCCGGCAGGGAAAAACGTTTCCAACTGCGCCATACGGGCATCAATCGCTTTAACGGTGTCCAGCGCATTGGCCCCCGTTGCCAGTTTGATCGCCAGCCCGGCCGCAGGTTTGCCGTTATATCGGCCCACCGTGTTATAGGTTTCGCTGCCCAGTTCGATTCGGGCAACGTCTCGCAAGCTGACCCGCGAGCCGTCAGTGAGTGTACGCAGCACAATGTTCTCGAACTCCTCGGCCGTTCGCATGCGTGTCTGCGCGGTGATCGTTGCATTGATCTGTTGGTTGTTGGCCGAGGGCAGGCCACCCAGTTGACCTGCGGATACCTGAACGTTCTGCGCCTGGATAGCCGTTTTGACATCCACGGGTGTCAGGCTGAAGCTGGTCAGCTTGTCGGGATTGAGCCAGATCCGCATGGCGTACTGCGATCCGAATAAGGTGGTATCGCCCACTCCTTCGACACGGCTGATGGCCTCCTGGACGTTCGCCGCCACATAGTCCGATAGATCGGAACCGTTCATGCTTCCGTCTTCAGACGTAAAAGCCAGTACGTTCAAAAAGTTGCTTGCGGACTTACTGACGGCTACGCCTTGTTGCTGCACCTCTTGTGGCAGTAACGGCGTGGCGAGTGCCAGCTTGTTCTGCACCTGTACTTGAGCCGTGTCGGGGTTTGTTCCGTTCTCGAATGTCAGCGTGATCGTAACGGTGCCCGAGGATTCACTGGTCGAAGCCATATAACTCAGCCGGTCCAACCCCTTCATCTTCTGTTCGATAACCTGGGTAACCGTGTCTTCCAATGTCGTAGCCGAAGCGCCAGGGTAGGTCGCTACAATCGCCACTGCCGGCGGTGCGATAGCCGGGTATTGCGCAATAGGCAACGTCAGAACGGAGATAAGACCTGCCAGCATGACAATGATCGCAAGGACCCATGCAAAGATTGGACGATCAATAAAAAAGCGCGCCATGGTCGTCTATTACCTATTGGTTTTTGGTGGCGGGTTGTGCAGCCTTCGCGGCTGAAAGATCGACAGCGGATGTGCGCGTTGACGGGGTGGGCGACCATGGCGTTACCTCAACTTCCACGCCGGGCGCTGCGCGTTGTTGACCGTCCACAACCAACTGCTCGCCCGCTTGCAGGCCGCCACGTACCAACCACTGATCACCCATGGCACGGTCGGTTTCTATCACCCGACGCTCGAGCTTGTTGCCAGCACCCACAACATAAACCGTGGGTTTACCCGTACTGTCTCGACTGACTGCTTGTTGAGGTACCAATAGCCCCTGTTCTTTCACACCTGTTTGCAGCACCGCCCTTACATACATCCCGGGCAGTAGGTCTGCATCGGGGTTTGGAAAAACCGCGCGCAGGGTGATCGCACCAGTGTCCTGATTCACGGTGATGTCAGAGAATTGCAGTAGCCCTTCAAGGGGATAAGTCCGGCCATTTTCCAGCACCAGCGATACCTTCGCCGCGTTAGCGCCAGCCTTCTGGATTTCACCCATGGCAAGCGCCTCCTTGAGATTGAGCAAGGCGGCACTGGGCTGCGTTACGTCCACGTAGATCGGGTCGAGCTGCTGAATGGTGGCCATCGCGGTAGCCTGACTGGCGGTCACCAATGCGCCCGGTGTCACCGTTGACCGACCCACGCGGCCGGAAATCGGGGCATCCACATGGGCATAGGTCAGGTTGATACGGCTGGTTTCGACGTTGGCTTTTGCTGCCGCGACATCTGCTGCTATCTCGCCCGCGCTGGCGACGGCATCGTCGTAATCCTGTTGGCTGACCGCTTTGATGGTGACCAGTTCTTTGTAGCGTTGCGACTTGAGTCGAGCTGTCTTCAGGCTCGCTTGCGCCTTGGCCAATGCCGCGACGTTGCTGTCATAGGCTGCCCGGTAGGGCGCTGGATCAATTTCATAGAGTGTCTGACCAACTTTTATGTCACTTCCTTCGCGAAAATTTCGGGCCTTGATGATCCCATTGACCTGCGGGCGTACGTCGGCGATCAGGTAAGGAACGGTGCGGCCGGGTAGCTCGGTGCTTAGCGCTACCGGTCGCTTCTGGACCGTCACGACACCCACTACTGGTGTTCCGGCAGCGGGCGGCGGGCCCATAGGGGGCTTGCCGCATGCGCTCAGTAGACACGAAATAATCATCAGGGATTCGAGCGAAAGGAGAAGGGCTAAGCGCATGCTGGGGCTCCGAGGAACGTGGTATTTCGACTAATAACTATACGGTACGGTTCAGTATAGTTAATTGACGATCGCCCGAAGTCAAGCAATACTGAACCGAACGGTATGGATAAGAGAAGGGCGCGATGAGAGTCAAAACAGAAGCCAAGCGCGAGGCTATTCTCGCCGCCGCTTGTGAGGTATTTCGCGACGCAGGCTTTGAAGGCGCGTCAATGGCCGATATCGCCGCCCGCATTGGCGGCTCAAAGGCGACGCTGTACGGTTATTTCAGTTCCAAGGAAGAGTTATTCGTTGCTGTGATGCAGGACGAAGCGATCAAAGAATTCGATCCGATTCTTTCTGCATTGGACAAGGAGGTGAGTAACATTCAGGAAGCCCTGCAGACTTGCGGCGAAAAGGTGCTGGAGTTCCTCTGTTCTGCAAGCAGAATCCAGACGCTGCGAGCCATCATCGCGCAGTCTGGAAGGACGGATATCGGCAAGCGTTTTCACGAATCGGGTCCCAAGGTGGGCTTACAAAGGATCGCTGAGTTTCTTGAGCGGCAAATGACTCAAGGACGACTCAAACGAGCAGACCCACTCATGGCGGCTGTCCAACTCAAGGCACTGCTGGAGTGTGAAACCGTCACTCCTTTGCTGTTAGGCATCGAGGAAAAACTATCC
>Ga0066798_10000988_pt1 | contig 12948 bp, 10 predicted proteins | sample PersoiDNA2013203_FD_70961 | JGI IMG/M metagenome (GOLD analysis project Ga0066798, IMG submission 70961) | Permafrost soil microbial communities from the Arctic, to analyse light accelerated degradation of dissolved organic matter (DOM) -... | ecosystem: Environmental > Terrestrial > Soil >...
TTCTAGCAGGCCGAGATCTTCCCTGCTCCACCACAAGTAGGGATAGGAAATCGACTGCGGTGCCACCTCAAAACCGGCACTGCGCACCAGCGCCAGATATTCATCGGCCGTCTTTTGCACTTCCATTGGATGGCGGAACAGCAGACGGATGATCCACGAATGGATGTAGCGCTTGGTCGATTCGGCAAACAACAGGATGCCGCCCGGTTTCAGCACGCGGAAAAACTCTTGAATCGCCGCTTCTTGTTCGATCAGATGATGGAAAGTTTGGTGGCAAAACAATAAATCGACACTATTGTCCGGCAGGCTCATCTGCGCACTGGAACATTGCAGGAGTTCAACCTGCAAGCCTTCTCTGGCGGCCTCTTGCGCCGCTGCCTTGAGCATGGCGTCATCAATATCCATGCCGATCAGACGCTGCGGCGCAAAACGCGCATGCAGTTTTTTGAATGAACGTCCCCAGCCGCAACCCACATCGGCGATCACCGGATACGCCGGCAGACGCTGTGGAATCAGGGTTTCCAAATCCTGCAACGCGCGTTCCAGTACATGCAAGGTCCAGGTCGGCGTTTGCAAAAACCAGATGCCAAAGGCGGTCTCTGGTACATGCGCAGGCAATGCAGGTACAACGGGGGAGAAAGGGACATTCATCTTGTTATTGTCATAGAAAAGTGTACCGGCGATGCCGCGCTGACAGGCATGAATGAAGTCAACCTGCGGCGCGCAAGGAAGTGCCGAAACGTTGCAAGCGCGGCAAATGGAAATGCGATGGATCGAGGGAAAACAACACGCGGCTGACGCGCCCGGTCAGCAAGGCGCGCGGCACGAAACCGATGTAGCGTGAATCATTGCTGTCATCGCGATTGTCACCGAGCATCAGATACTGGCCGGCCGGCACCGTCATCGGTCCGAAACTGCGCAAGGCCATGCGATCCGGCAGCCATAGCACACCGTGATCAGCACCAGGCAGATGTTCATCGACAATCAATTGGGCGCCGTCATAATCGGGCATGCGGTGACTACGCAAACCAGGATCGGCGGCACCATAGCCCAACTCGGCACCATTGATCAGCACTTTTTCATCGCGCATTTCGACGATGTCACCAGGCACGCCAATAAGGCGCTTGACCAGCCGCACACCATCCTGCGGCGAAGTGAAAGTGACGATATCGCCACGCTGCGGATCGGCGATATGCGTGAGCACGATATCGGTAAACGGCAACTTGACGTCATAGGCCAGACGATTGGCGAAGATACGGTCGCCGATCAGCAAGGTCGGATACATCGACGCCGATGGCACACCGTACCAGTCGGCCACGGCGCTGCGGATCAACAGCATGCCCAGCAAGAAACACAAAAATCCCTTGTTGGCGGCAATCAGGGTCTTGGCGACCTGTTTAATCCGTTTCATCCACTGCGGCTGGTTTGCCATTATTTACAGTTCCATAAAAAACGCCCCACCGAGCAGGCAGGGCGTCATGAATGCTTGCGCCATCAAATCATTACGGCTTACTCAGGTGCATATTATCAACCCCGAGCACATTCTGCTTATTTTTTGCTGGAGCTGTCGTCGCGACTTTTGCGGGGACTATCACTATCCTTGCTTTTGCTGTCCTTGCTGCTGTCTTTACTGCTTTTGCTTGCGCTGTCTTTGCTACCGCCATTTTCACGCTCGGCACGTTCGCGCTCACGCTTTTCACGGCGTAGCGTGCGTTCGTCCTTACCTGCATCCGGGTCGGCATCCGGCTTGGCTTCTTCCACCACTGGGGGTGGCAGCGGCGCCACGGTAGAGATGCCCTTGGCTGCCATGTATTCGTGCATGTCCTTCCAGCCTGCAAAGATACCGGCCTTGAGCGCAGCCGGATTACGTGCATAGCAATCTTCCAGACTTTGGCCAGCCTGACGGCAGCCGGCGCCCAGCGCAATGCCCTCGGCCTTGGCTTCTTCTGGTGTCTGTTTAGGCTTGCTGAAACTGGCAATGTAATCGCAAGCGCCCAGCGACAGGCTCAAGGCCAGCACGGCCAATACCTTGACGGCACGGCCAGGCAGCATTGATGGGGCAGAAGACGACGATGGTGACATTACATCCCTCGGTGAATTATTGTTGAATCGTCAACAGAAAAAAGGCTATCGCAAACCGAGTCTGCAACAGCCTTTATACATGTGCGCAAGTCTCAGTCCCGAACATAGCTCCGGTCAACCTATTTTCTTAGACATCGCCTGGCAAGCATGCGATGAAAAGAAGCCAATTTAGGCCGGATCAATCAAAAATGACGGGACCAAGCTGCACTTAGTCAGTGTTTATTTTGCAGCAACCAATGCCACGGTGGTATCCAACATGCGGTTCGAGAAGCCCCACTCATTGTCATACCACGACGATACCTTGACCAGACGACCGGAGACCTTGGTCAGCGTGGAGTCGAAATTCGACGACGCGGGATTGTGGTTGAAGTCGACCGACACCAGTGGCTCGGTGTTGTAGGTCAGGATGCCCTTGAGGGCAGCGCTTTCCGAAGCGGTCTTCAGGATTGCATTGACTTCATCGGCCGTGGTGTCGCGTGCGGCGATGAACGACAAATCGACCAGCGAGACATTGATGGTGGGCACGCGGATGGCGAAGCCGTCCAGCTTGCCGTTCAGCTCTGGCAACACCAGACCAACTGCTGCGGCAGCGCCGGTCTTGGTCGGGATCATCGATTGCGTGGCCGAGCGGGCGCGGCGCAGATCTTCGTGGTAGACGTCGGTCAGCACTTGATCATTGGTGTAGGAATGCACGGTGGTCATCAAACCGTTGACCAGACCGATCTGGTCATTGAGCGGCTGCACCAGCGGTGCCAGGCAGTTGGTAGTGCACGATGCGTTGGAGATGACGGTATCAGTTGCCTTGAGCACGCCATGATTGACGCCGAACACGATAGTCGCATCGACATCCTTGCCGCCCGGTGCGGAAATGATGACTTTCTTGGCGCCACCCTTCAAGTGGGCGCTGGCCTTTTCCTTGGTGGTGAAGAAGCCGGTGCATTCCAGCACCACGTCCACGCCCAGCTCGCCCCATGGCAGTTCGGCCGGGTTGCGCTGCGCCAGCACCTTGATGCGGTCACCATTGACCACGATAGCATCGCCATCGACCACGACCGTGCCTGGGAACTTGCCATGTGCAGTGTCGTATTGGGTCAAGTGGGCGTTGGTTTTTGGATCGCCCAGGTCGTTGATGGCAACGATCTGGATGTCGTGCTTTTTACCGCCTTCGTAGTGAGCGCGAAGGATATTGCGGCCGATGCGGCCATAACCATTGATTGCGACGCGGATAGTCATGTTTTCTCCTTAAGAAATTGTATTCATATTGCCAATGGAGCCGATCTCATGCCAGCCATAGGCGACTTCGATCAAGTCCAGTTCGTCCCACTTGAATGTCTGTTCGGCCAGCAGCGCTGCGCCGAGGTGTTCAAAAAATTCACGCGCCTTCTTATTTTTCGCCAACACCCACACCAGCATATTGCCAGTGCCGGCGGCTGTCAGCGCGTTTGCCACCTGACTCAGCAGGCGGCGGCCAATGCCGGCACGCTGCGCCGACGGCAAGATATACAAGGCGGTCAATTCTGCATCGAATGCCAGCTTGGCTTCGGCCAGGGTATTACCGGCGGCGAATCCAACCAGCTCGCCATCGATTTCCGCCACGAAGGTACAGGCAGCATCTGAACCGGCGCTCAAGACCCGCGTCCACAGACGCGTGCTTTCCTCGCTTTTCATGGCGTCCAGATAGGTGTCCGGCATGATGCCGCGATAGCTGGCGCGCCAGCTATCGATGCGCAATTGGGCAATCGCTGCAGCATCGGCCACGTTGGCGCGACGGATATCGATGCGACCGACCACATTGGTGATGTCCTGGTCGGCCCCGCCTTTTTTACTGCTCACGCTCATGCCAGAGTCAGCTTGGCCTTGGCCACGACATTTTCGACGGTAAAGCCGAAATGCTTGAACAGTACGCCTGCCGGTGCCGACTCGCCGAAGGTGTCGATGCCAACCACAGCGCCTTCCAGGCCGACATACTTGTGCCAGATAGCGCTCACACCGGCTTCGATTGCCACGCGCGGCACGCCGCGGGTCAGCACGCTGGCCTTGTAGGCAGCATCCTGGCGGTCGAACACGTCGGTACATGGCATCGATACCACCCGTACGGCAATACCTTCTTGGGTCAGTGCATCGGCAGCCTTGACCGCCAGTTCGATTTCCGAGCCCGTCGCCATCAGGATCACCTTGGCGTTGGCAGCATCCTTGAGCACGTAGCCGCCGCGCTGGATATCAGCAACCTGCGCTGCAGTGCGCTCTTGATATGGCAGATTTTGACGCGAGAAGATCAGTGTGCTGGGACCATCGTTGCGCTTGATCGCGTACGCCCATGCCACAGCCGACTCAACCGTGTCGCAAGGACGCCAGTTGTCCAGATTTGGAATCAGACGCAGGCTGGACACGTGTTCCACCGATTGGTGGGTCGGGCCATCTTCGCCCAGGCCGATCGAATCATGGGTGAACACGAACAGCGAACGGATCTTCATCAGCGCGGCCATGCGCAGTGCATTGCGACTGTAATCAGAGAATGTCAGGAAGGTCGCGCCAAATGGCAGGTAACCGCCATGCAGGGCAATCCCGTTCATGATGGCGCTCATGCCGAATTCACGCACACCGTAGTTGATGTGATTACCGGCTTGATCGGCGCGCACGGCAACCGATTCCTTCCAGTTGGTCAGATTCGAACCGGTCAGATCGGCCGAACCGCCGAGGAACTCCGGCAAGGCTTGTGCATACGCTTGAATCGCGTTCTGGCTAGCCTTGCGGGTCGCGATGGTTTCTTTCTTTTCGATGGTGCTGGCGAGGTAGGCATCCACCACTTGATCGAAGTTGCCTGGCAATTCGCCCTTCAGACGGCGCACCAATTCTGTAGCCTGCGTCGGATACTTGGCTTGATACGCCTGATACAGCTTGTTCCAATCGGCTTCCAGTTGCTGGCCCTGAACCTTGCCATCCCATGCTTCGTAGATATCAGCCGGGATTTCGAACGGCGCAGCAGTCCAACCGATGGCTGCGCGCACCGCGGCGATTTCCTTGTCGCCCAACGCCGCGCCGTGCACCTTGTCGGTACCGGCCAGATTGGGCGAACCCTTGCCGATGACGGTCTTGCAGCAAATCAGGGTTGGCTTGTCGGCCAGCTTGGCTTGATGGATTGCAGCATTGACGGCTTCTACATTGTGGCCGTCGACGGCAGGAATCACGTGCCAGCCATAGGCTTCGAAACGCTTGGCAGTATCGTCCTTGAACCAGCCTTCGACATGACCGTCGATGGAGATGCCATTGTCGTCATACAGCACGATCAGCTTGGACAGGCGCAAAGTGCCAGCCAGCGAACATACTTCGTGCGAAATGCCTTCCATCAGGCAGCCGTCGCCGACGAATGCATAAGTATAGTGATCCACCACGGCCAGTTCTGGCTGGTTGAATTCGGCGGCCAGCAGTTTTTCTGCCAGCGCCATGCCAACGGCATTGCTCAAGCCCTGACCGAGCGGGCCGGTGGTGGTTTCCACGCCGGGCGTGACATGCACTTCCGGATGGCCGGCAGTCTTGGAATGCAGTTGACGGAAATTCTTGATGTCGTCCATCGACAAGTCGTAACCAGTCAGATGCAACAGCGCGTATTGCAGCATCGAACCATGTCCATTCGACAACACGAAGCGATCGCGATTGGCCCACTGCGGATTGGCCGGATTGTGACGATAGTGCTTGGCCCACAACGCCACCGCGATTTCGGCCATCCCCATGGGCATGCCTGGGTGTCCTGAATTAGCTTTTTGTACTGCATCCATTGCCAAGGCGCGGATCGCATTGGCCATCTTGTCGGTGGGGAGTGTGGAAGTCATGTCGATGTCAAAGAGTTGCGGAGTTCGGTCGAAAACAAACGCGGTGTACCCTCGTTGCACCCAAAACTGCTCAGGATCATTGCGGCACCCACTACGCTCATTTCACGTCCATTTCGATTGCCTTGCCGGCGGCCCCGGATCAACTGCAGATCAACTACAGAACCGTGCTGGCTGAGCCAAGTATTTTACCAGACAGATGTAGCAAGAATTAAAATCGGGGCTAGGCAATCGGTGGGGTTTTTGATAATTTCAGTGCTTATTTGCGCTAGCGCACAGAAATCCGCCCTAAACTTGTGCAAAAACAGGCATGACGACCGCACTGCCACTCCAAGAAATTACAAAAAAGCAACACCCTTCTTTTCATCGCCGCTTCAGGACGCCTCCACCATGCATCGCTTCTACTGCCCCGACCCTCTTGCCATTGGTACCAAGCTGAGCTTGCCTGACGCGGTTGCCCATCATGTTCAAGTCATTCGCATGCAAGTTGGCAATCCCATCACCCTGTTTAATGGTGAAGGCGGTGAATTTACGGCAGTCATCACCCAGATGGAAAAGAAACGGGTAGAAGCCGAAGTCAAAACCTTTTCCCCGCGCGAGGCTGAGTTGCCGTATGCCATTACGCTGGCGCAGGCACTGCCGGAAGCCAGCAAGATGGACTGGATCATCGAAAAAGCCGTCGAACTGGGCGTGACCGCAATACAGCCACTGGCGGCGCAGCGCTGCGTGGTACGCCTCAACGGCGAACGCGCCGACAAAAAACACAGCCATTGGCAAGGCATCATCCGCGCCGCTGCCGAACAAAGCGGCCGCAACCGCCTGGCGCATCTGGCGCCGCTGAGCGACTTCACTAGCTGGATCGCGCAAAGCGATCTCCACAAACGCATCCTGCTATCGCCGCGCGGCGAGCAATCCTTGTCGGACTGGGCGCGGCATCAACCGGCGCAGGCGGTCAGCTTGATGATCGGTCCCGAAGGCGGCTTCAGTGACGGTGAAGAAAAGCTCGCCTGCGAACATGGCGCACTGATGCTGACCATGGGGGCACGCGTGTTGCGCACCGAAACCGCCGGATTAAGCGCCCTGGCCGCACTCAATGCAATCTGGGGCGAAATGTAGACATCCGCATAATCCATCGGCAGTGCTTGCGCTATTGTGACGCACCGCCGGCCGGCATTTGCATCAACTAGGCGCATGTACAACGCCTGACGATTTGCCGACCTGGCAATATCGAAAAATACAAATACAAATTAAATCAATGACTTAATAGAAATTTCGCCAAGAAAAATGGCGCTGGCATGCTAACTGCTTATTCATTTTCATCTTGTATTCAAGAATGAATATAAACATGTCAGCAACTACGCACCCAGCGCAAAACGCGCCCGCACCACACCGCACCATCGCCGATGTGCTTACCGCCTATCGCCATGGCAGCCTCAAACCGAGCAAGCTGATTCACGACCTGCTGCTGCAGATTGAGCAATCCGAGCGCAGCGAAGTCTGGATCAGTCGGGTCGCCGCCAAAACCCTCAAGCAGCAGGCCGCAGCACTGGACTTGATGTTACAGATCAAGGGCGAAGCGGTATTCGACAGTTTGCCTTTGTTCGGCATTCCGTTCGCCGTCAAGGACAACATCGACGCCGCCGAACTGCCCACCACTGCCGCCTGCCCCGCTTTCACACACACGCCATCGAGTAGCGCTACCGTGGTGGCACGCTTGCAGCAAGCAGGTGCGCTACTGGTGGGCAAGACCAATCTCGATCAGTTCGCCACTGGCCTGGTCGGTGTGCGCTCGCCCTATGGCGCGGTCCGCAATGCAATTGCCCCCCGCTATGTCTCGGGCGGCTCCAGTTCCGGTTCGGCGGTCGCTGTGGCACTCGGCCAGGTGTTGTTTTCACTCGGCACGGATACCGCCGGTTCCGGTCGTGTGCCGGCCGGCTTCAATCATCTGGTCGGTATGAAGCCGACGCGTGGTTTGTTGAGCGCCCAGGGCGTGTTCCCAGCCTGCCGCACGCTCGATTGCGTTTCTATCTTCGCCCACGATGTCGCCGATGCCTGGCGTGTGCTGCAAAGTGCAGCCGGTTTCGATGCCGCCGACGCCTATTCACGCAAGCCGGCCATGCTGGGGGTGAAACGGCGCGGCTATCGCATCGCGGCATTGCAGAAACCGGAGTTCTTCGGCGATGAACAAGCACAGCTGGCTTACCAGCAATCGCTGGACAAACTCAGCGCCCTGCCCGGCGTGAGCATCACCAAAATCTCGTTCGAACCGTTTGCCGCTGCTGCGCAATTGTTGTACCAAGGACCGTGGATTGCCGAACGGCGTGCGGCCATGGGCGATTTCTTTGAACAGCATCAGGCTGACGTGCACCCGGTGGTCCGCGACATCACCGCGCAAGGCGATCTCTATAGCGCGGTCGATGCTTTCAACGGCCAATACCGGCTGGCCGAACTGCGCCGCCAGGCCGAAACCTTATTGCAGGACAGCGACCTGTTGCTGCTGCCAACCACGCCCAACATGCCGACCATTGCCGAAGTCGAAGCCGATCCGGTGAGCCGCAATTCGCAGCTCGGCTATTACACCAACTTCGTCAATCTGATGGACATGGCGGCCTTGGCGATTCCTGCGCTATGGCGCCAGGATGGCTTGCCGGCCGGCCTGACGCTGATCGGCCCGGCCGGTGCCGATCATTTACTGGCCGAAGCCGGCGCACAGTTCCAGCAAGCGCTGGGCGGTGCCGCGCAAGCCGACGCAGTCGCAGCGGCACCGTTGCCGTTCAATGAAGCCACGATCAAGGTTGGCGTGGTCGGCGCGCATCTAAGCGGCCAGCCGCTCAACTGGCAATTGCTGGAGGCCGGTGCCCGACTGTCTGCCAGCACCACCACCAGCCACCACTACCGGCTCTACGCGCTGGCCAACACCACACCGCCCAAACCCGGCCTGGTCAGGGTCGCAGCCAATGCGGGCGGTGCCGCCATCGTCACCGAAATCTGGGAAATGCCCTTACGCAATTTTGGCGCATTCGTCGCCGCGATTCCCGCGCCGCTCGGCATCGGCACCATGGAACTGGCGGACGGCAGCAGCGTAAAAGGCTTCATCTGCGAACCATCGGCACTCGACCATGCGCGCGACATTACTGGCTACGGCGGCTGGAGCGCCTACCTTGCCACCAAAATCTAACCCAGATTCGTCCTCAAGGAGTCAGCATGAAGCACCCAGTTACCGTCCGCCCCGATGTCAACGTCTGCACCACTGCTGACGCGCCTTCTCCCTCAGCTTCTGGCCGTCGTCAATTTCTCGCCAGTGCCGGCAAGGCCGGTGCACTCGTGGCCGGCGCTGCATTGGCAGGCGCGCCAGCTATCCTGCGCGCACAAACGGTACCGATCCGCATTGGCTATTGGCCGGTCGCCGCCGGCCTGCCGTTCTATGCTGCAATCGAAGCCGGGTATTTCAAGCAAGCCGGCCTCGATGTGCAGGCGATCAAGTTCGCCGGCGCACAACAAGTCATGGAAGCGATGTTGTCGGGTCGCGCTGATGGATCGGCCAATGGTACCGGTGCCGGCAATCTGGCGATTGGCGAAATCGCCCAGCCCGGCTTGTTCAAGATCTTCGCCACCAATCCCAGCAATGCGCGTTACGTGCTCGATGAATTCCTGGTGCCGAAAGATAGCGCCATCAAATCCATTGCCGAATTAAAAGGCAAGAAAGTCGCGTCTGGTCCTGGCATCCAGAACGTTACATTGGCCAAAACTGTGCTCGAACGCGCCGGCGCCACCGGTGCCACCGTGATTGAATTGCCGATCGGCCAGCACGTCGCCGCACTGGCTGCCGGTCAGGTGGATGCGGTCTATACGCTGGAACCAACCGGCACCGTCGGGCGCATGAGCAATGTCACGCGGGTGCTGGAATCCGGTGTGATTGCCAAATACATCCTCGGCGACCCCCAGGCACCGTGGCATGGTGGCGCCGCAGCGTTGACCACTGACTTCATCAAGAAGCATCCGATCGAAACCAAAAAATACATCGCCGCCTACACCCGCGGCATTGAACTGATTCGCACCAATCCGAACCTGGCCCGCCCCTATCTGAAAGGCTATACCGCCATCGAGGGCGCGTTGACCAATGAAGTGCCGCTGGCATCCTACATGCTTTACAACGAATTCAAGCCAAGCGATATCGCCTACTTCCAAAAGTTTTATGACCTGTTCGTCGACAAGGGCATTTTCGCCTCGCGCGTGATGGTCGAATCGCTGCTCTACAAGGGGTAATAATCATGGCCGAAACGCTTAGCGCTACCGTTGTTCATGCCGATGCCAATGCAAGTGCCGATACCGATCTCAACACCGGTAGCGGCATCCGGCCAACCAGCATGCCCAGGACCGTCACGCCGATCAGACCTTCACCCTGGCAACGCGCGTTCAGGAAATTGCTGCCCATGCTCGGACCGCTGGCGCTGTTCATCGTCTGGGATCTGGTCGTGCGTGCGGGCTGGATCAAGGCCATCCTGCTGCCACCGCCTTCGGCCACCTTGATCACGCTAGTCAATGGTCTGGCGGGCGGCCCGTTGCTGATGGATTTTCTGGTCACGGTGGCGCGCACGCTGGAAGCGTTCTTGATCGCCGCCGTGGTTGGAGTGCCGCTGGGCGTACTGCTAGGCAGTAATGAACGCGCCTACCGCAGTGTCGAATTCCTGATCGATTTCTTCCGCTCCACGCCATCCTCGGCCTTGATCCCGCTGTTCCTGTTGATTTTCGGCGTATCCGATATCAACAAGGTCGCCATCGCTGCCTTCGGCGCACTGCTGATTGTCTTGTTCAATAGTGCCTATGGCGTGCTCAACGCACGCAAGCAGCGCGTCATGGCCGCCAAGGTAATGGGCGCTTCGCGCTGGCAGATTTTCAAGGATGTGCTGCTATGGGAAAGCCTGCAACCGACCTTTGTCGGCTTGCGCAGCGCCGTCTCGATGGCACTGGTGATTGTGATCGTGGCAGAAATGTTCATCGGTTCCGAAAGTGGTCTCGGCCACAAGATCATCGATGCCCAACAAGTTCTCAACGTGCGCGAAATGTACGCCGCGATTCTGGCTGCCGGTGCACTCGGCTATGCCTTGAATGTAGTGTTCATCGTGATTGAAAAACGGATTGTTCACTGGAGCGGAAGATGAGCAAAGTCATCAGCCCCACCCTCAAGTTGGAAGAACCCTCCACGCCCTTTGTTCCTGGCCCGCCCGGCACGCATATCACGATCCGCGGGCTGACCAAGTATTTCGCCGGCTGGCCGCTGTACGAAAACTTCAACCTGGATATTCCCAAGCACAAGATTGTCTCGGTGTTCGGTCCCAATGGCTGCGGCAAGTCGACACTGATCAACATGATTGCGGGCCTCACGCCTATCGATGCCGGTCAGATTCTGTTTGACGGAAAATCGCTGGCCGAGACCAAGATCGGCTATGTGTTTCAGAACTACCGCGATGCCATGTTCCCGTGGCTGCGCACGATCGACAACATCGCTTATCCGCTCAAGCTGGAAGGCAAATCGAAGGCCGAAATCGCCCATCGGGTTGAGCAGTTGGTCGCGTCGTTCGATGTCAAATTCGATCTCAAGCGTTATCCCTACGAATTGTCGGGCGGCCAGCAGCAAACTGCCTCGATCATGCGGGCACTGGCGCCAGGGCCGGAAGTCTTGTTTCTGGATGAACCATTCTCGGCACTCGATTTCGAGATGACCCTCTTCATCCGCGAAAAACTGCAGGAAGTGTTCATGCAAACCGGCACCACCATGGTGCTGGTCTCGCACGATCTGGAAGAAGCTGTGTATCTGGCCGATGAAATCCTGCTGCTGACCAAACGTCCAACCGAGGTGGCAGAAATCTTGCATTACGACGATGTGCGTCCGCGCACGGTCGCCACCTTGTCGCAACCGCGTTTCATTGAAGTAAAAAAACACAGTATGGAAATTTTCCAGCGTGAGGTGCGCCGCCCGGCCACCGCATTGCCACCTGATTGACCCGCATTACTTTGACAACAACACACCAACGTTTCCCTTTCCAGGAGCCAAAGATGAATCACCGTCGCGACTTTCTCAAATACACTGGCGCCGCAGCACTCGGCGCCGCCCTGCCGCTCGACCTGCTGGCTGCCACCCCGTTGACGGTCGGTTTTATCTATGTCGGCGCGCGCGACGACTTCGGTTACAACCAATCGCATGCGCAGGCTGCCGCGATGATCAAGAAGATGCCTGGCATCAAAGTGATCGAAGAAGAGAAAGTGCCGGAAACCGTGGCGGTACAAAAAACCATGGAAGCCATGATCATGCAGGATGGTGCCTCGCTGATCTTCCCGACCTCGTTCGGCTACTTTGATCCGCATGTGCTGAAAATCGCCGAAAAATATCCCAAGGTCCGCATCGCCCACTGCGGCGGCCTGTGGACCGCCGGCAAGCACCCGATGAATGTCGGCAGCTTCTTCGGCTACATTGAAGAATGCGAATACTTGAGCGGCGTGGTGGCCGGTTACATGAGCAAGAGCAAGAAGCTGGCCTTCATCGCCGCCAAGCCGATTCCGCAAGTACTGCGCAATATCAATGCGTTCACGCTGGGCGCGCAATCGGTTGATCCGTCGATTACCACGCATGTCATCTTCACTGGTGACTGGTCGCTGCCGGTGAAAGAAGCCGAAGCTGCCAACAGCCTGATCGATCAGGGTTGCGACGTCATCACCTGCCACGTCGATGGTCCTAAAGTGATCGTTGAAACCGCTGAAAAACGCGGCATCATGACCTGTGGCTATCACGCCAGCCAGGCCGCATTAGCGCCCAAGGGCTATCTGACCGGCGCCGAATGGAACTGGGTTACGCCTTACACCGAGATCGTCAAGGCCACGGTGGATGGCAAGCCGATGATCAACTTCCTGCGCGGTGGTCTGAAAGACAACTTCGTCAAGATGTCGCCGTATGGCGCCAATGTCAGCGCGGCCGCCAAGAAGAAGGCTGACGCGGTCAAGGCGCAGATGCTGGCCGGACAATTCCAGATCTTCAAGGGCC
>Ga0066798_10000995_pt1 | contig 12882 bp, 10 predicted proteins | sample PersoiDNA2013203_FD_70961 | JGI IMG/M metagenome (GOLD analysis project Ga0066798, IMG submission 70961) | Permafrost soil microbial communities from the Arctic, to analyse light accelerated degradation of dissolved organic matter (DOM) -... | ecosystem: Environmental > Terrestrial > Soil >...
TTTCAGTCTCCCCACATGTTCTTTGTCAAACATTCGCTCACCTCACTTTTGACGTGTCCATGGAAGGCTCAGGGCGTGTTCACACCCGATGCTCGTCTCCGAGAAAGTATAGCAGGAAACGAGGACCTCACCACGTGCGCGCCCACCTGTCATTCCCGCGCCCCTTCCGTCATTCCCCCAAGCATTTCTTTCCAATGCGAGAGGCGCTTCTCCGCGCAGGCGGGAATCCAATTCTCGTCCTCCTATCACGTGGATGCACTCGCCTCCTCCTGAAACATCGCAGTGATGACTGCAAGTTCGTTCGCTACTGGAAAAAGGAGCGGCTACCTGATTCCCAACAGTCGTCCTTTCGGTGGATCAGTAGTGGCGGAAATAGGAGGGATTGATGGTTCCTCACGACCTTCTTGCAGTGATCTGGAACCACTACTTGCTGTCGTAGGAAGAATGAGTGCATCGCTAGTCGTGGAGCGAAAGAGAAAGCGTCGAGAGCGGGTTCTCAGTTAGCGCATTCAGAGCTCGCCCGGTTCCAAAGGTGACTGCATCAGCCTGGGCGGAGGTCTGATGGTGGCAGAACCTTCTTTCCCATGAGGGTGCACTGACTAGTTCTCAGTCCTCACGGAAGCTGCCCTTGGTGTTAATAACTCGCCACGTGCTGTTGATGCGCACGCGCGCCAGCCCCTTCTCGAATGACTCTGCGTCCTCATAGACGGCAGGAATCACGAGGGTACCCGTCAGATCGACGAATCCCCACTTCTTGTGCAGTCTTACTGACGCAAAGCCTTCTACGAAGTCCCTGGCCTCGTCGCAGATAGCAGGTACGACGAGAGCGCCTTGCATGTCCACGAATCCCTCCTTGCGACCGAGGCGCACGCGTGCCAGACCGTAGCTAAAGTCCGCAACCCCATCGTAGATTGCGGGGACGAAGATTGTGGCCTTCGTATTAATGAAACCCCACTTGCCATTGAGCCTGATGGCCGCCACGCCATGGCTGAAGCTCCGGACCTCGTCATACGTGGCAGAAACGCAGAGAGCTCCTCGTCTGTTGATGAAACCCCACTTGCCATTGAGCCTGATGGCCGCCACGCCGTTGCTGAAGTCCTCGACGGCGTCGTAGATGGCGGGGATGGAGACGAAGTCTTTCCTGTCGACGACAGCACGTCTGCTCTTCAGCCGAACGGCCGCCACGCCATGGCTGAAGTCCTCGACGACATCGTAGATGCCAGCCTTGGAGACGAAGTCCTTCCTGTCAACAAAACCCCATTTGTCACCCAGCCGGACAGCTGCGAGATCTTCGCTGAGACTCCTAACCTCGTCGTAGATAAGGGGGATGAAAAGGAAGCCTTTGCCGTCGATGAACCCCGAGATGCTGTTGAGCCGAACGCGCGCGGTGCCATGGCTGAAGTCCTCTACGAAATCGTAGATAGCTGGTGCTAGGACGGCTCCCTTGAGGTCGATGAAGCCCCACTTGCCGTCAATCTGCACGGCGGCGGCATAGTTGCTGAAATCCCGGACCCAATCATAGACGGCGGGAACGGAGATAACTCCCTGTCTGTCGGTGAAGCCAAACTTGCCGTTGACTCCCACGGGCACCAACGCGCGGTCACTTTTCCATATTCTGCGTTTCATGCAATCCCCCTCCAAGAATTCATACCCCGTACTACCCTTGCATGATGTGGCCAAGCCTTCCGGTTACATCGCGTTCCAGATCGCAGCTGCTCATTTCATTGGCCGACGACGCTCCCTACTCGGCAAGTATAGCACGGCTCTGTCGGAACCTCTGGAACGGTCGGCCATTGACGTCGTAGCATGCGTTCTTATTGACCGCAGAGAATGCGGAACTCCACGTTATATGGGTCGTGCCGGTCTCCATTCTCACCAGTGAGCTCGTCGAGCCGTGTACGTGCAGGCCATGGAGAAGCGCGGTTCCTGTCTTTGGGGCCCGCTGGTAATTCCAGTCGGAGTGGCAAGGTCTGGACCAGAAGTCGGCATAGATAATGCGAGATGGTGAACGACGATGGTCTAAGAGGTAAGCGCATGTGGCAGATCATCCCAGATGCGCCCATCGAGGAACAGACCATTGATCTTCTTGTGGACCCCGCCCCTGTGAGTGAAAAGGGAAACACTGGCGTCGATGCATTGATCACAGATACTGCGCGCCCAATTCCTGGGCGAGACCGGCTATGCTCCGGACCCGTATTCTCCCCCAGCAGTCATAGAGTCGATGCGTGGGTCTATTCTGGTACAGGAAAATCGGTACTATTTGTATACAGGAGCTGAGATGGTCCTGTTCAAAGCAGGAACCCGAAGGGGGTTACTATGGCACAGTTCGTATCTCCGCTTAGATACCCTGGCGGAAAAAGGAAGCTAGCGCCGTTCGTGGATGACTTGATAATTCAGAACAACATGCAGAATGGCACGTACGTTGAACCCTTCGCGGGTGGAGCAAGTGTGGCCCTATACCTACTGTTCAAAGAGTCAGTCAAACAGGTAGTCATTAACGACTTCGACAGGTCCATCTACGCGTTTTGGTACTCAGCTACCAATAGCACCGAGGATCTGTGCCGTCGAATACGGGACATTGGCGTAACCGTTGATGAATGGGAAAGACAGAAGAAAGTGCAGGCCAAGAAATGCGATGCTGACCTCTTGGAGTTGGGATTCTCAACGTTCTTCCTCAATCGAACGAACCGATCGGGCATCATTAACGGTGGAATAATTGGCGGCCGGGAACAGAGCGGAGATTGGAGCATAGACGCTCGTTTCAACAAAGATGATCTCATCAAGCGCATACAAAGGGTCGGAATGTATCGTGAACGAATCAAGACTTACAATGAAGACGCCATAGTTTTCGTTGACGGCATCAAGAGTAGCATCGATGAGCGCACTTTGATCTACTTCGATCCGCCCTACTACAATCAGGGTTCTGCCCTATATGTCAACCACTACACACATGGAGATCATGAACTGCTGGCCCAGTATATCCAGCATCTAGATTGCCGATGGATGCTTACTTATGACAACACTCCGCAGATTGTCAGCATGTACGACAAAGCGGAGAGGAAGTTGTTGTCATTGAACTACACAGCTGCAAGAAAGGGGAGAGGCTACGAAATGCTGGCATTTAGCACTGGTCTAACCATTCCGCGAAACTGTTACCCATCTGTGCTCATCGAATAGGTTCGTTTGGCTACTGGCCCACAGGTCGTGCAGATGTGCCAGCGGGGGGGGGGGACAAAATGTACGCGCGCCAAGGAGGGCGGACACATGCTGAAGAGTCTGTATGTTGAGGAGTTTAGGGCGATGAAAGATCTTCCCATTCCTCTGGGAAAGAAAGTCACGGTCATTGCCGGACAAAACGCGACCTGCAAATCGACCTTGTTGGGGATGATTGGTCAGCCATTTGGCCTGAAAGAGAAGAAGACAATATTCGGCAGAAGTTTCTCAACTAAGTTCTCCGATATCTTCAAGTGGACAGCCAACAACGACCTCCCAGGATCTCACTCGTACCGCGTCGACTTTGATGATAGTAGTCTCTTTAACAAGGAAGCTGAGTTTGTGAAGTCCTACAAACGAAGCCCGAAGGATACATCACACATTCGACTGGTAACTGGGAAGAAAAGGGGCAAGGGCGATGGCAATCTGCCGTATCCCGTCATCTACTTGGGGTTGCGAAGAGTGTATCCAATTGGAGAGCTGAAGGAGATAACGAAACCGACCTCTACCCTAACATCTGCCGAAATCAACTCCTTCAACAAGTGGTACAAGGAGGTCTTCTTCTCTTCGGAGCAAGTGTCGCCAGTTCAGATAAGATCCAAGCAACAGAAGGACACACTTGCCGTGAATACCGATTCCTATGACTACTACGGCAATTCGGCAGGACAGGACAACATTGGGCAGATACTGGGCGCTGTCTTGTCTTTTCAGCGACTGCAGACTGAGTTGCAGACGGACTACCATGGCGGGCTGTTGTTAATAGATGAAATCGATGCAACACTGTTTCCTGCAGCTCAGGCCAATTTGGTCGATTTGTTCTACCAATTGGCAGGGAAACTCGACCTGCAGTTTGTGTTCACAACCCAATCCACGGATCTCCTAGACCACATCACACGCAGAAGAAACAACGACGGAGAGACAGCATTCAACTACTTCACTCGAGCGCACGGGACACTGGAACTGCTTCGCGACCCAACCATGGATAGGGTGAGAGGTGACCTGAATATGACCACCACGACTCATCCAAGGAAGTTGCCCAAGGTTGATGTTTACTGCGAAGATGCTGAGGCATCGTTGTTTGCCAAGCGGCTTCTGGGGTCGATTATTACGAAGCATCTGAATTTTATCCAACAGTCTTCTGGTGCTGAGCTTCTGAGTTCCATTGCATCGCAGAGATATCCGGCGTTCCAGAAGAGCATTATCATTCTGGATGGCGACAAGACGCCTAAGAAGCGAACGCCGAATGTCATCTGTCTCCCCGGAAATGTGAGGCCTGAGAACGTCTTCCTGGAAACCCTTGAGCAACTGCCAGATTCCCATTCGTTCTGGGCTAACGAAGATGGCTATACCAAGCAGGTCTTCCGGAAGAATCTGCACGACCTAACGGACGGTGCGACCGACGACAGGGTCAAGATGAAGAAGTGGTTCAGGGTGGAGAAGGTAAATTGGGGCAACGGTGCTAGCAGAGTCTTCAAGTGCTGGCGCGAGGCGCATAATGAGCAATCCGCTGAGTTCTTGAAGGCGTTTAGGGTGGCTTACGCTGACGTAGCACGGCGCCAATCAATACCTCCGCTGGAATGAAGATTCGCGTGTGGGCCTGAGAGGCGCCATATGATAACAGTATTTCTTGGTGCAGGCTTCTCAAAATGGGCAGCAGGTCTGCCGCTAGCAAGCGAGCTATTCGATTTTGACATTGTACCATGGGGACCACGCGAGAGTCGTCGCCTTAACGACACAAAAGAACTTAAGAGACTCTGGGATTCGTCACACCCAAACGAGCTGGCTGAGCAGTTCATAGCCGACGCGCTGCATTCGAATAAGCGTGCGGCTTCGTTGGTTCAGTGGTACATCGTGCGGAGACTCTCCGAACCATTCATCTGGAAAGAATGGCGTGCGGGGATATGGCACCGGCATTCCTTAATGATCGATGAGAACCGCCGATTTTCCCTGCCAGCAGTTGAGAAGGCACAAGAGTTTCTGGTGGGGTACTGCTCCCCGGTTCTCGCCGGAATCGTCACCACAAACTACGACATGCTTGTTGAGTATGCGCTCGGGACGAGGATTTTCAACTATGGTCTTCCAAACGAGGAACTGAGAGGGAGAGGAGCGTACCCAATCTCTGGTCCCGTGGTGCTGAGTGGCAACATTCCACTGTCAAAGCTCCATGGCAGTGTATCATGGGATGTACGCTGGAAGTACACGGAAGGCAGAAGAGGGATAACTGGAAACGCTTTGATTGTACCTCCGACACATGACAAGGAGCTACCCGAGTCCTTGATGCATGCCCAGCGCCTAGGCGAGAACATTCTCCGCAAGTCGACACGGATGGTCGTTTTCGGTTTTGCTTTCAACCCATATGACCAAGACATCTTAACTCTGCTGCGGACTTGCGGAGCCAACGTGGAAGCCGTTCTTCTTGTCAACACGCCGTCCAGCGCTGACTCTCAGATCAGGGCTGCCCACAATTTGTGGCCTAGGTCGGAGATTTCTTTCACTGCGCCTCCTCCAGACTGGACCGCAGACGTCGACGCTTGGGGGCCGCACCCTCGACGTTCTGCACGTAAGGTGATGTTTCAGTCGTAAGGGGAAGGAAAAGGTCCAGTCGCGCGGAATTGAACCCCCTTCTCGACAATCGCACCGTAGACTGCTATTGCATCAGTCAGTGTCAGGATCATCCTCTCGTTGCTCCTTTCTGACGTCGACGCCACTGCAGGACACAGAGGAGACCGTGGCCCAAGAGACTGTCAGCCAGCTGGCACCTATGGTCGGTAGATCGACCAGGTCTTTCGGTCCCGTAGATAGTGGTCATCGTTGCCAAATATCCTGAACGGCTCCTTCAGTCCCAAGAGTGGTTCGATCCCCTGGCGATAGGCACCACTGAACGACAGCTCCCCCAGAATTGACGCCAGCCAACGGACGATCTGAAGTGTGTAGAGCCTCCCGTACTTCTGCACAACGGCTGTTTGGCCGGTACGGCCGAAGACGCCGCCAATGTCGTCAATCTCGGTACCGTCCTCTACGTGAGACAGTACGAGGGAGCATCCTCCAAGATGCTTCGTGGCGAATAGCGCTGCGTTGCTGTCCTTCTTCCGCTGCCTGTCTGCATAATGGCGCTCACAGATGGGCTTGGCCACTTTCGCCCACCACATGGCAATTGGGTCAAATTCCTGTCCAGTCGCTCCTGTAATGTAGTCGAGATTGTAGTAGCGTGACCGGGTAGCGAACTTGGAAAGCGTTTCCTCGATCCCCTTGTGGATAGGGTCACTGGGCCGCGAAGCGTATGAATGCTGCGCATCGACCGACTTGCCTATTGCCTCACACCTTGAGAGAATATCCTGAAGATTGTGTCCAATCTTGCGCAGATCTGCGTCAGCCGGAAAGCTGCCACCGTGCCCGATTGCGTAGTCGGCGACGATGATCAACTTGCCTAATCGTTCCAGCCCGATCGACAATCCAAAGAAGGCCTGTGAGTAGAGCCCAGTCTCCATGTGGTTCGCCCGGCCAAGGATTGTGACACCTGTGGCGATTTGCTCGCCCGCCAGTTGCGCTTCGTTCTCAAGAGCGCGCCACTCCACCGAAAGAGTCATCTAGCCTCCTCTTCTGTCATTGCTGTCCATGCAGTTTACCGTCGGGATCAGACTGCAAGACCAGCCGAAGTGGCAAACTCGGCGTCACTAGTCGGGCAAACTGATCAATGATGGTGAACGACGATGCTGTCAGTGGTGAGGGAAAATGCCAGCTCGTCCCAGGTTCGTTAGCGGGCAACGAGAGATGTAGAACGTCCGGAGTGCCATCACAATTGCCGCTATCGGACGTGCAACCTTGAATCTCAAACTACGATCTCCCCTAATCAGAGCTCTTTCACGAACTTCAGATGGTTGGCTTCCCTGCAGCGATGAGCTTCTGGTTCACTTCGTCCTTCTTGCGCTTGCTGGCTGCCGGTTTCACGTAGTAGAAGTCGAAGAGGTCATCCAGAACATCTAGATTCCATTCAGCTTCGCCAGGCTCAACGTCGACAATGACTCCGGAATTTGTGTCCTTAAGCGGATGCGCTGAGAAGTTGCCAATGACGCGGACTTGATCCAGCACTTCCTCCAAGTAGGCCGGCAATTTCGGTGTGACCTCGTCAATCTGCTCACTTAGGTTCTTCTTCTTGGTACCTCCTGCGTCAACGAGCACTGCTTGTAGACATCTTCGCGACAGAGCCGCACTGCCCGTTGGACTTAGCGAAAGGATCAGAGCCGCCTCATCGTAGTCGGCCTTGATCGTTGTCGGGACTTCGGGAGGAACGGGAGATCTCAGTGTACCGAGTGGGTATATCGTCGTTTCCTTGTGAGCACCATTTGCCTCAAAGCGAATGAGCGTTATGACGATGTTCTGACAGCTTGGACACTGAACCCAACGTATTGCATAACCAGTGGGAAAACCGCGGGGAGCGAGAAGTTGATTCGCCTCTCCTACAGCGAACTGAACCGTCGTCCCACAATGGGGACATCGAGCTTTCTTGTCTACTGAGAAATCAGACACAGCATCCTCCTTCTGACATCGATGGCGACGTGAAGTCATCCATTTGGCCGATCACCCCAAAGGCGCGCAATGGTAGCTCTGATCTTGGCTTCGTAGGCTGATACAAGGTTCTTACAGGATTCCACAGCCTGTTCCTCCTTCTCGATCTCGGCGACGATGTTACGCTGGACGTCAAGAGGCGGAAGAGGAAGCTCAAACGATGAGAATTGCTGTGCATTGATGTTTGTCAGCGTGGCCGTTTTTGACTGCCGTGTCACCCATGCATCCCAGAAACGTGACTTCGTCAGGTAGAAAATGTACTCAGGGAGCGTCTTGGAGGGATCGACAGAATACCGAACCAGATATCCTGCAAACTGATGCTTCCCGGTTGCCAATCGATGAAGGTAGACCCTGCCTACCGATCCCGAACGTGCAAACAGAAGGTCTCCCTGGTGAAGGAACAATTCCGGCTCGATTTTGGACGGAGAGACAATGTCGTCTGTCTTGAGATTGCCAGAATTGTCAAGGTCCGTTATCCTGACATATCTGACTTCCCCGTCCCAAGCAACCTTCCTAGCACCTGAACCATACTGCCCGGACAGACAGCACACCTCATCCAGTCGGACGGACGGCCAAGAGGGGCCGATGTCGAAGGTAGGCTTCCAGTTGGCGATGACTTGCTTGGCGCTATCAATGATGCACTGGTATCCATCGAGTTCACCGACGATCTGCTGTTGGACGTCGAGGCGAGGGAGAGGAATACGGAGCGCGGAAAGAGCATGGTTGTTGATTGCGGCTTGTCCGACCCACTTGTTGCACAGTGCCAGAAAGTCGCCGCGCTGCCACATGCTGTGCAGTATGCGCGCCAAGAAGGCGGGGTCCAAGTCAGGCCTGGTTCTGAGACGAGTCATGTGGTTGGAGAAGTAGTAGCCAAGATCTATGCCGATGTAGCAGGTCTTGCCAACGAGCTCTTTGCTGTTGGTGTTATTGAACAAGACGTCGCCCTTACGAAGTGCGAATTCCTCGAACTTGCCTTCTGCCCCCCGGGGTATCCGCTTGACGTCATCCATCGACAACTGCCCATTGGTAGTGACATTCATCGGGCGGAGATGTGGAATTCCCGATTCGTCCCTGACATATTTGCCGAAGGCGAATCCCGATTTCATCTCAGTACAAAGCTGTTCCAGTTGCACCATTGGCCACGTGGTATTGACAACGATGACCTCTCTATAGCGTTCTCCTGTCAGATTGTAGTCACCACTCTCAGCAATCGCCGCCTTGTCGACCCACTGTGCCAGGGGGGTTTCCTGTCTCTCATTGCGCTGCCACGCCTGCAGGATTTCCTGTGCTGCCGGCAGATCGTTCTGGTCGACGGGGTGACGCTGGGAACCAAGGCTGAAACCGTCATTCTGGACTTTCACGAACACGATCTCATCGGTCTTCTTCGCAAACACCTTGTTGAGGAAGAGAATCGAGGTCTTGACTCCCGAGTATGGCTGAAACAAACCGGCGGGTAGACTCACGACTGCCCACAGACCCCAGGTTTCGACTAGCATTTTGCGCAACTTCTTGTAGGCATTGTCAGAAGCAAAGACAATGCCCTCGGGGACGATGACAGCTGCTCTGCCGGTTGGCTTGAGGTGCTCAGCAATGTAGTCCACGAACAGGACTTCGGAACGATTCGCCGGAATCTGGAAAAGCTTGTGGGGACGGACGCCACCCGTGGGGGTCATAAACGGTGGATTGGCCATGCAGATGTCGAACTTCTCATGCCAGTGTTCCTCACTAGCCAGAGTATCGTATTCGTAGATGCGTGGGTTAGGGAAGTTGTGCAGGTACATGTTGACCAGCCCGATGCGCACCATATCAGGTGAGATGTCGTAGCCCTGCAGGTTGCCAGCCAGGCGCTCCTTTTCATCCGGTGTCAGCTGGTGGCCCTGATTCTGCTCGATGATGTGGCGATACGACGAGATCAGGAAGCCAGCCGTTCCACTGGCAGGGTCCAGCATAGTCTCGTTCTTCTTGGGGTCGACAGCCCGAACCATGAAATCGATGATGTGGCGCGGCGTGCGAAACTGTCCCGCATCGCCTTGACTCCCCAGAATAGAAAGGAGGTACTCATAGGCGTCACCTAGGTTCTCGCTGTGGTCATACGTGAACCCGTTGATCACTTTGAGGAACAGGTTCAGGGTCGTCGGGTCGCGGTATGGCAGGAAGGCGTCCTTGAAGATCGTGCGGAATAGTTGTGGTAGATGCGGGTTCTGGCTCATGGTGGACAAGGCTTCGACGTACAGGTTCAGGCGTTCCTGGCCGCCAAGGCGTGGGTCCAAAATGTGGGTCCATGCATACTTTTCATAGCCGTTCGTAAGAAAGCTCGCCTTGCCACCGAGTCGCTGAGCCTTCTTGTCCATGTCATCCATGAACTTGTAAATAAGCGCCGTGGTGATCTGTTCCACCTGCGCTTTCGGATCGGGGATCTTCCCCACAAGAACATTCCGTGCGTTGTCGATTCTTTTCCTGGCTTCCAGTTCCATGACGCTTATCTCCTTTTCAGCTTACATAAAGGTGTTGAGAGTGACGTAGTTCTTGACATACTCGGGGATCGCCGCCAGGTATCCATTCAAGTCTTCGAGGTCCTCCATGTTCACCTTCGGATTCGTCTCTAGCCTTCCGTACTCCTTGCTTTCGATAACGGAGCGGATTTCGGGGTCAGTAATGTATGCCTTCATGAAGTTCCGGATCGCGGCTGCCTGCAGGGCATTCGGCTTGTCCGGCGTCACTGCGATGAAGTTCGCATACTCGTCGTCCAGCAGTTCATCCTTCGTTCTGAAGTGGTCGATGCGGCCAAACATGCGTTCTAAGACTTCGCGCCATGTCAGACGTCGGTCCAGATTCGCCGCCTCTTTGAGCTTATCCAACGTGAGATAGAGCTCAGGACGGTTCTCAAAATGGTCGCGAGCCAAGGTCGCTGCAAGATCCAACCGGTCGTCATCCATAGCACGCTCAATCTCTGCATCGGCCCGGATGGTATCACGTGCCCGTTCGAACAACTTCCAATCGATCTTCATACCTTCCAGCCCGACTGGAGTTTGCGTCAGATGTTTCAACGGGTCGGGATTGTAGATGATGACGTCATCGTCACCACCAACGAAGACCGGTTCGCCACCAGGTTCCTTGGATATCCCGACTCTCGGCAGTTTGAGGACTTCGTCGTAGTTGTACTTCTGCTCGAAGTACTCGCAGTTGGCAAAGAAATCGAAGAGTTTGAACCGTTCCTTTGTGCGAACAATAGGGGTAGGGGCACTGCCATCACTGAGTTTGAATTTCCATGGCCGCGTTCCACGTCCCTTGATCTGGATGAAATCGGTTGGGGAGAAGATGGGGCGCATCAGGCAGAGATTCAAAATGTCCTGGCAATCGTAGCCGGTCGTCATCATACCCACGGTAACGCAGACACGTGTCTTGGACGAATCATAGGCTTCATGCCAGTTCGTGTGGCCGTTGAGATTGTTGCTTGCGTCTGCGAAGCTCACGGCAAGCTGCTGAGAACCCGAGACATTGGAAGTCACCTGAACCGCGAAGTCTGACGCGTACTTGCTTGGCCACCGCTCTTCAGCAAGCTCATTGAGGATCTGGGTGATCTTGGATGCATGCTTCTGGCTGACACAGAACGCGATCGATTTGCCAACCTCTCCAGTGATAGGGTCGGTCAGGGCATTATCGAGGAAGGCCTGGCAAAAGACTTGATTAGTCTTCTCCGAGAAGAAACGCTTCTCGAAATCCTTCTGGTAGAAGGTCTCTTCCTTGTCGTCGCCATCGTCGTTCGGCACCATTGCAGCATATCCTTCGTCGGAAAGCAGTTGGGTGGTGATTTCCGTACGTGCGTCGACGACAATAGGGTTCACGAGATATCCATCTCGTACGCCATCGAGTAGACTGTATCGAAACGTGGGCTCGCCGGTGTCGCACCCAAATGTCCGGTAAGTATCCAGGAGCTGGCGACGCTCCCACGCACGGGGGTCGTCCTTGCTCAATTGGTTGGGGTCAATGTTCTTCAGGTAGTCCCGTGGCGTGGCCGTCAGTCCCAACTTAAAGCCGACGAAGTACTCGAAAAGGGCCCGGGCGTTGCCATTAATGGAACGGTGCGCTTCGTCCGAGATGACAAGGTCAAAGTCGGTGGGAGAGAAGAGCTGCCGGTATTTTTCGTCCGACGTGAGACTTTGGACAGTGGAAACAACGATCTCTGCCGTGTGCCAGTCGTCACGACGTTCCTTGTACACGACACACCTGTAGTCTGTACACAACCACTTGATCAGATTTTTCTTCGCCTGGTCCTCAAGTTCCAACCGGTCGACGAGAAACAATACCCGGACGGCATTACCGGTCCTGAGGAACAGCTTGATGACAGCCGCACATGTGAGCGTCTTACCGGTACCGGTCGCCATTTCGAACAGGAAACGGTTGTCACCTCGACCCGCCGAGGCTTGGAGTGCAGCGATCGCCTGCAACTGGTATGGACGCAGGAACATGAGCTTTCGCTCTTCAATGAGATCGCCTTTCAACTTGGGGTCTGTCCAGCGAGGGTCCTTCAGATAGTCTGGGTACTGCGTCACGGCGATGTAATCCGCCTCGACGTGTTCTCCCGCTAGTTGATGGATGTCGGGCTTGTAGGACTTGCGCTCGCCAATGGAATCCTGACTCGGGAAACGAGTGATAACCGTCGGATTGCCCTGCTCCAAGTCCCAGAAGTAGTGCAGGTTGCCGTTGGACAGGATGACAAAGCGGGCGTGCTGAGATTGAGAGTATCTCCTGGCCTGCTCCTTGCCGACCAGGGGGTCCTTGTCCTCGGACTTCGCCTCCAGCACGACAAGCGGAAATGTATGGCTGTCCAGCAGCAGGAAGTCGACGAAACCGTTGATGGTTTTCTCGAAGTCGTTTCCGTACGCATCGAGGAGGGACCTGGTCATCTTGACATGGTTCTCCAAGACGACGTTGGCCGGACCGTGGTCATCATCGATCAGTCTCCAGCCTGCCTGCTCCAGAAGCTTGTTGATCTTGATCCTTGCGGTTGCTTCTTTCTGCATGCCCTTCCTGTCACCTCGCTTCAGTTGCTGCACGCATATAGCGCGTGGTTATTAGAGGTATACCACGAACGCACAAAAA
>Ga0066798_10000998_pt1 | contig 12836 bp, 8 predicted proteins | sample PersoiDNA2013203_FD_70961 | JGI IMG/M metagenome (GOLD analysis project Ga0066798, IMG submission 70961) | Permafrost soil microbial communities from the Arctic, to analyse light accelerated degradation of dissolved organic matter (DOM) -... | ecosystem: Environmental > Terrestrial > Soil >...
TCGCGCTGATTCTTCTCCATCTGCCGCTTCACGCGGCCACGGATCTTCTTGTCGACGTTGAGGATGTCGACCTCGCGCTCCAACTGCTCGTACAGGTTTTCCAGTCGCTCCTTGATGCCCGCCAGGTCGAGCACGGCCTGCTTGTTGTCCAGCTTCAGCGGCAAGTGCGCGGCAATCGTGTCGGCCAGGCGACCCGGGTCGTCGATGCTGGCGATCGAGGTCAGGATCTCGGGCGGAATCTTCTTGTTGAGTTTGACGTACTGGTCAAACTGCTGCATCACGGCGCGGCGCAGGGCCTCGATCTCGCTGGCCTTGGCGCCTTCGGGTTCGACCTCGGGCACGGGCAACGGCAGCACGGTGGCCGAAAAGTGGCTTTCAGCGTCGTCGATCTTCTCGACCGTGGCACGCTGCTGGCCTTCCACCAGCACCTTGACGGTGCCGTCGGGCAGCTTGAGCATCTGCAGGATGGTCGAGACGCAACCCACAGAGAACATGTCGGCCACCGAGGGCTCGTCCTTGGCGGCCGTGCGCTGGGCCACGAGCATGATGCGGCGCTCGGCCTCCATCGCCAACTCCAGAGCCTTGATGCTCTTGGGACGGCCGACGAAAAGCGGAATCACCATGTGAGGGAACACGACCACATCGCGCAGCGGCAGCAGCGGCAGGTCGATGGGCGTGGCAGGCAGAGGGGGTTGTCCGGACATGGATATCCTTTGGTTACCTGTTGAATATGGTCCGCAAACGGGAGATTTCAACCCGCCGGCGCCGACATAGCGGCCAAGCAGCCGCCGTGCCAGCACCGGGCTGGGTCATGTTGCCAGCCCGGGGGGTCAAGCCTTCTTGGCCGCCTCGCGGTACACGAGCAGCGGCGGCTTGTTCTCATCGATGGTGGACTCGTCCACCACCACTTTCTCGACATTCGAGGCATTGGGCAGATCGAACATCGTGTCGATCAAGGCATGCTCCAGGATCGAACGCAGGCCCCGTGCACCGGTCTTGCGGGCCAAGGCTTTCTTGGCGATGGCCTGCAGCGCCGCAGGGCGGATCTCCAGGTCGACACCTTCCATGGCCAGCAGCTTGTGGTACTGCTTCACGAGGGCGTTCTTGGGTTCGGTCAGGATCTGCACCAACGCATCTTCGCTGAGCTCGGCCAGCGTGGTCACCACCGGCATGCGGCCGACCAATTCGGGGATCAGGCCGAACTTGATCAGATCCTCGGGCTCCACCTCGCCGAACATCTCGGTCAGGCTGCGTTGCTTCTTGCTCTTCACCGAAGCGCCAAAACCAATGCCCGAGGCCTCGGTGCGGTTCTCGATCACCTTTTCGATGCCGGCAAAAGCGCCACCGCAGATGAACAGGATGTTGGTGGTGTCGATCTGCAGGAAATCCTGGTTCGGGTGCTTGCGCCCGCCCTGGGGTGGCACACTGGCCATGGTGCCTTCGATCAACTTCAGCAAGGCCTGCTGCACACCCTCGCCCGACACGTCGCGGGTGATCGAAGGGTTGTCGGACTTGCGCGAAATCTTGTCGATCTCATCGATGTAGACGATGCCGCGCTGGGCCCGCTCGACATCGTAATTGCAGCTCTGCAGCAGCTTCTGCACGATGTTCTCGACGTCCTCCCCCACGTAACCGGCCTCGGTCAGGGTGGTGGCATCGGCCATCACAAAAGGCACGTCCAGCATGCGCGCCAGCGTCTGGGCCAGCAAGGTCTTGCCCGAGCCAGTGGGCCCGATCAGCAAGATGTTGCTCTTGGAGAGTTCAACCTCGTCCTTGGCACCCTTGTCCTTGTGGCGCAGGCGTTTGTAGTGGTTGTACACCGCCACGGCCAACGTGCGCTTGGCCACTTCCTGGCCGATCACATAGTTGTCGAGGTTGAGCTTGATCTCGGAGGGCGTCGGCAGATCGCCACGGGCCTCGCGCCCCGCCTCGGTCGAAGGCAGCTCATCACGGATGATCTCATTGCACAGATCAATGCACTCATCGCAGATGAAAACCGATGGACCGGCGATCAGCTTCTTCACCTCGTGCTGGCTTTTGCCGCAAAAGGAGCAATAGAGTGTTTTCTCGCTGGTGGAGCCTTTTTTGTCGGCCATGTCGGAAATGCCTTGTAACGCGTTGTTCTAGATGATAGCGAAATAAAAAACGGCGCTTCCCTCTCCCGGGAAACGCCGCTCATTCAGCCGGGATACTGCTCAAGGCCGCTTGGCAATCACCTGATCCACCAAGCCGTAATCTTTGGCTTCGTCGGCAGACAGATAGTAATCGCGCTCGGTGTCGCGCTCGATCTTCTCCAGCGGCTGCCCGGTGCGTTCAGCCAGGATCTTGTTCAGTTGCTCGCGGGTCTTGAGGATCTCGCGGGCATGGATCTCGATCTCGGTGGCCTGGCCTTGCGCGCCGCCCAGAGGCTGGTGAATCATCACCTTCGAATTGGGCAGCGAATAACGCTTGCCCTTTTCACCCGCAGCCAGCAGGAAGGCACCCATGCTGGCCGCCATGCCGATGCACAGCGTCGACACCTGGGGCTTGATGAAATTCATGGTGTCGTAGATGGCCATGCCGGCACTCACCGAACCGCCCGGCGAGTTGATGTAGAACGAAATGTCCTTGTCGGGGTTTTCGCTCTCCAGGAACAGCAGCTGCGCCACCACCAGGTTGGCGGTCTGGTCGTTCACCGGGCCCACCAGAAACACCACGCGTTCCTTCAGGAGGCGTGAATAAATGTCGTAGGACCGTTCGCCACGACCCGATTGCTCGATGACCATCGGGACCATGCCGAGGCCTTGAATGTCCAGTGCGCTCATGTTTTCTCCAAGGGGAAACCTAACTGTACCCAAAAATGAAGTGGGGCCTGCGCAACAAAGCACAAGCCCCTCGACATCTCAAAAAAGCGAGATCAGATCAGGTCTCAGGCCTGGCCCATCAGTTCGTCGAACGAAACCGACTTTTCAGTGACCTTGGCCTTGGACAGCACGAATTCGGTGACGTTGTTTTCGATCACAACACCTTCGACTTCGGCCAGGCGGTTCTGGTCGCCGAAGTACCAGCGCACCACTTCGGCCGGCTTCTCGTAGCTGGCAGCCAGCTCGTCGATGTGGGCCTTGAGTTGCTCGGGCTTGGCTTGCAGTTCGTTGGCACGAACCAGCTCGGCCACCACCAGACCCAGGCGCACGCGGCGCTCGGCTTGCGGGCGGAACACCTCGTCAGGGATCGGGGCCTTGTCGGCGTCCTTGATGCCGCGCTGCTTCAGGTCGGCACGGGCGCCTTCGACCAGACGGCCGATTTCAGCCTGGATGCTGGCGTTGGGCAGGTCGAGTTCGGCCTTGCTCACCAGAGCGTCCATCACGGCTTGCTTGTTGCGGGCCAGCAGACGGAACTTCACTTCACGCTCAAGGTTGGCCTTGATGTCGGCGCGCAGCGCGTCCACGGTGCCGTCGGCAATGCCCAGGGTCTTGGCCAGGGCGTCGTTCACTTCGGGCAGGTTGGCGGCTTCGATCTTCTTCACGGTGACCAGGAAGTCGGCTTGCTTGCCGGCCACATCCTTGCCGTGGTAGTCGGCCGGGAAGGCCAGGGGGAAGGTCTTGCTTTCGCCAGCCTTCATGCCACGCACGGCGTCTTCGAATTCCTTCAGCATCTGACCGTCGGCGATCAGGAACTGGAAGTCTTCGGCCTTGCCGCCGGCAAAGGGTTCGCCGTCGATCTTGCCTTCGAAGTCGACCGTCACGCGGTCGCCGTCCTGGGCAGCCTGATCCTGAGCGCGCTGAGCGAAGGTGCGGCGTTGCTTGCGCAGGATTTCCAGGGTCTTGTCGATGGCGGCTTCATCCACATCGGCCGACAGCTTTTCGACTTCAGCGGTCGACAGATCGCCGATCTTGACTTCGGGGAACACTTCGAACACGGCGTCAAAGGTCAGCTCGCCTTCGGGCGCGCCTTCTTTTTCGGTGATGCGGGGCTGGCCGGCCACACGCAGCTTGGCTTCGTTGGCGGCGACGGCAAAAGCCTCGCCCACCTTGTCGTTCATCACTTCGTATTGAACGGAGTAGCCATAGCGCTGGGCCACCACGGCCATCGGCACCTTGCCCGGACGGAAGCCGTCCATCTTGACGGTGCGGGCCAGGCGCTTCAGGCGCGTGTCCACTTCAGCCTGGATTGCCGTGACCGGCAGGGTCAGCGTGATCTTGCGTTCGAGCTTCTCGAGGGTCTCAACGGTAACAGCCATTGTTTTCTCCTGATATGGCGTGTCAGGCCGCGTGATGTGCACGTCCTGGCCTGGCGTAAATAAATCTCACATGTGGTGCGCGGGGGGGGACTCGAACCCCCACACCATTGCTGGCGTCAGGACCTAAACCTGGTGCGTCTACCAATTTCGCCACCCGCGCGCCTGAAAACAAAACGGGCGATCAGCTCACACTGACCACCCCAACGAAATCGGTCAACCTTCTATTTTAGCGGGATGAAATCCGGGTTCCGGCCCGAAACCGGGTCAGATGCAGGGTTCTGAGGCCCACAAAGGCCCCAAAACCCCGCAAATTTCGCGCTGCAAGCCGCGCCAGCGCTCAATTCACCTCGATTTCGGGGCGCTTCACGCGGAACCAGGCGGCATACATGGCCGGCAGGGCCAGCAGCGTGAGCAAGGTGGCCACGATCAAGCCACCCATGATGGCCACCGCCATCGGCCCCCAGAACACGCTGCGCGACAGCGGGATCATGGCCAGCACCGCCGCCGCCGCAGTCAGCACGATGGGGCGCAGACGGCGTACCGCCGACTCCACGATGGCGTCCCAGGCCGGCACACCGCGGGCGCGGTCCTGCTCGATCTGGTCGATCAGGATCACCGAGTTGCGCTGGATCATGCCCATGAGCGCGATCACCCCCAGCAAGGCCACAAAGCCGAAGGGCCGGTTCAGCACCAGCAGGGCGCCGGCCACACCAGCAATGCCCAGCGGGCCGGTCAGGAACACCAGCACCGAGCGGCTGAAGCTCTGCAGCTGCAGCATCAGCAGCGTGAAGGTCAGGAACAGCATCACCGGCAGGCCGGCGGCGATCGAGGCCGAGCCCTTGCTGCTCTCCTCCACCGCGCCAGCCACCTCGATGCGGAAGGCCTGGCCCGAAGCCTGCCACTTCGCCTCCAGGGCGCGCAATTCAGGCAACAGCTCGGCCGTCACCGTGGCGCCTTGCAGGCCTTCCACGATGTCGCCCTGCACGGTCACCGCATAGTCGCGGTTCTCGCGCCACATCACGCCCGGCTCCCAGGTGAACACGGGCTTGGCGATCTGCGTCAGCGGGATCGAACGCCCATTGGCGGTCGGCAGGTAGGCATTGCCCAGGTCGGTGATCGCGTTGCGCTCCTCCAAGGGCTGGCGCACCACGATGTCGATCAGCTTGTCGTTCTCACGGAACTGCCCCACCGCCGTGCCCGACAGGATGGCCGCCGAGGCCTGCGCGATCGCCTGGCTGGTCACACCCAGGGCGCGCGCCTTGGCCTGATCGACCTCCATGCGGATCACCTTCACCGACTCGTTCCAGTTGTCGTTCACACCCCGCATGTGGTTGTTCTTGCGCAGCAGCTCCTTGACCTCGTCGGCCCGCTCACGCAGCACCGCCGGGTTCGAGCCCATCACCCGGAACTGCACCGGGTACGGCACGGGCGGGCCGTTGGGCAGCAGCTTGACGCGGCCACGCACCTCGGGGAACTCTTCGGCCAGCAAGGCCGGCAGCTTGATGCGCAGGCTCTCGCGCACCTTCAGGTCCACCGGCAGGATGATGAATTGCGATACGTTGGTCTGCGGGAACACCTGGTCCAGCGGCAGGTAGAAACGGGGCACGCCCGAACCCACCCAGGTGCTCACGCTCTTCACACCCACCTCTTCACGCAACCGTGCCTCGACCCGCTGGGTCACGGCGTCGTTGGCGGCAAACGAGGTGCCTTCGGGGAACCAGATGTCCACCAGGATCTCGGGCCGGCTGGAATCCGGGAAGAACTGCTGCTGCACCTTGCCCATGCCCACAATGCCCAGCGCAAAGATCGCCAGCGTGGCCGCGATGGTGGCCCAGCGGTGCGCCACGCACCAGGTCACGGCGCGGCGGAAGGTGTTGTAGAACGGGGTGTCGAACATCTCGTGCGGCTCCCCGCCCTCATGCCCGGCGCCCATCTCCTGCACATGGGGCGGGCGCTTGAGCAGCCAGGCCCCCAGGTAAGGCACAAAGTAGACCGACACCACCCAGCTCAGCACCAATGCGATCACGGTCACGGCAAAGATGGCAAAGGTGTATTCACCGGTCTGCGACTTGGCCAGCCCGATCGGCAGAAAACCGGCCGCCGTGATCAGCGTGCCCGTCAGCATGGGCATGGCGGTGATCTCGTAGGCGAAGGTGGCGGCACGCACCTTGTCGTAGCCCTCCTCCATCTTGCGCACCATCATCTCCACCGCGATGATGGCGTCGTCCACCAGCAGGCCCAGCGCAATGATCAGCGAGCCCAGCGAGATCTTGTGCAGCCCGATGCCCCAGTACCACATGGCCAGAAACGTCACGGCCAGCACCAGCGGAATCGTGATGCCCACCACCAGGCCCGGGCGCACGTCGATGTAATAGCGGCGCCACAGCGGCTGGTTGCCCGCTCGCTTGTGCAGGCCCAGGCTCACAAAGCTCACGGCCAGCACGATCACCACCGCCTCGATCAGCACGTGCACAAACTCACCCACCGACGTGGTCACCGCCTTGGGCTGGTCCTGCACCTGCACCAGGGTCAGGCCGGCCGGCAGGCTCTTCTCGATCTTCTCGGTGGCCAGCTGCAGCTGTTTGCCCAGCTGGATGATGTCGCCGCCCTTGGCCATCGACACGCCCATGGCGATCACTTCACGGCCGTTGTGGCGCACCTTCACCGACGGCGGATCCACATAGCCACGGCGCACTTCGCCGATGTCGCCCAGGCGCAGCTGGTTGCCCGAGCTCCCACGGATCGGCATGGCGCGCAACTGCTCCACCGCCTCGAACTGGCCTTGCACGCGCACCTGCACCACGTCCTGCGGTGTCTGCACGGCGCCAGCACTCTCCACCGCGTTCTGGGCATTGAGCTGGGCCAGCACGGCGTTCAGGTCCAGGCCCAGCTGGGCCAGACGCTTTTGCGAGATCTCGATGAAGATCTTTTCGTCCTGCACGCCGAACAGCTCGACCTTGGCCACATCGGGCACACGCAACAACGACTGACGCACATCGTCGGCAAAGGTCTTGAGTTCGGCATAGCTGAAGCCATCCGACTCCAGCGCGTAGATCACGCCATACACATCACCGAACTCGTCGTTGAAGAACGGCCCCTGGGTGCCGGAAGGCAAGGTGTACCGGATGTCGCCGATCTTCTTGCGCACCTGGTACCAGACGTTGGCCACATCACCCGGCTTGGACGAGTCCTTGATCTGGAAGATGATCTGCGACTCGCCCGGCTTGGAGTAGCTGCGGATGCGGTCGGCATAGGGCACCTCCTGCAGGGTCTTTTCGAGCTTGTCGGTGACCTGCTCGGCCACCTGCTGGGCCGTGGCCCCGGGCCAGTAGGTGCGCACCACCATGGCGCGGAAGGTGAACGGCGGGTCTTCGTCCTGGCCGAGCTGGAAGTAGGCCGCAAAGCCCAGCAACATCAGCACCACCAGCAGGTAGCGGGTCAGCGCCGGATGATCCAGCGCCCATTTCGACAGGTTGAAGCTTTCCTTGGGCTGCGCGTTGCTCATGCCAGACCTCACTTGGCCACAGCGGCAGGAGCGGCATCAGCCGGGGCCACGGCCGCAGGGGCAGCGGCAGAGCTCGTGGCCTGGGCGGCAGCCTGCGCCGCCTGGGCGCCCTCCGCGCCGGGCAAGGCCTTCTTGGGTTGGTAGATGGTGACCTTCTGGCCCGGCGACAGCACATGCACGCCGGCGGCCACCACCAGGTCACCCGGCTTGATGCCGCTGGCCACCACGGCCTCGTTGCCATCCGCCGTGACAATCTCCACCGGTTGCAGGCGCACGGTCATCGCTTTCGGATCCAGCACCCAGACGGCGGTCGATCGGCCTTCCTGGCGCAAGGCGCTGGTGGGCAGCTTCAACACCGCCGGCGCGGCCTTGTCCAGGCCCTGCGGCAGCACATTCACGGTCGAACCCAGGGCCGGAGCCCCCTGCAGGGGCAAAGCCACCTTCACGGTGTAGGTGCGGGTCACGGCATCGGCGCTGGCGGCCACTTCGCGCACCTGGCCTTCGATTTCGCGCCCTTCAGACCACACCTTGACCATCACCTTGGCGCCCACCCGCACCGAGCCCACCCGGTCTTCGGGCACCGCAAACACCACGTCGCGCGGGCCGTCTTGCGCGATGCGCACCACCGGTGTGCCGGACTGAACCACCTGGCCCGGTTCGGCCTCGATGGCGGTGACAACGCCCGACACATCGGCCGCCAGCGAGGTGTACGCAATCTGGTTGCCCTGGGTGGCCAGTTGGGCCTGGGCCTGCTCCAGCGTGGCCTGCGCCGCCTTCAGGGTGGTTTCACGGCGCTGCAATTCCGAGCCGCCGATGAAGTTCTTGTCGTACAGATCCTTGTAACGGCGGTAATCCGCCGCCGCCAGATCGCGGTTGGTCTGGGCCGAAGCCACCTGGGCGCGCGCCGCATCGGCGCCCAGCTTGTAATCCTGCGGGTCCAGCTGGGCCAGCACCTGCCCCACCTGCACACGCTGCCCGAGCTCGGCCTGGCGGCGGATAATCTTTCCGCCCACCCGGAAGCCCAGACGCGACTCGATGCGGGCCCGAACTTCGCCCGAGTACTCATTCTTCGTCCCCATGCGACTCTCTGCCACCGTCAGCACCTTCACCGAGCGCACCGGTTCGGCGGCGGGCTCGGGCCGCGAGCAGGCGGCCAACAGGCCGGCCAGGGACAGAATGAGAGAAACGCCGACGATCCCAGCAAAATGGGGACGGGCACGGTGGACATTCACAGTGACGGGCATGGGCAACCTGCTGAACGAAGTGCGGGTAAGCGGCGCCAAGGGAGCCCTTGGCGCCAAAAAAGTGTCAAGTCACCAAGGCCAAGCCTGGGGTTCAACATTAATGACTGATTGGTTAGTAGCCTAAGGGATTGTTCTGATGCATGTCAAGCCAAGCGCCACCGGAACCCCCGAGCCAACCCTCCATCGCAACCCCGCCCAGGCCGAAGTGTTGCCCTTGACCCACTACGAAAATTTTCCGGTGGCCTCATGGCTGTGCCCGCCCCGGCTGCGCCCCCCGATCGCCGCGCTCTACCACTTTGCCCGCACCGCCGATGACATTGCCGACGAGGGCGACGACAGCCCGGCGCAGCGCCTGGCCACCCTGGCCGCCTACCAGGCCGAACTGCACGCCACACTGACCCACCCCGCCGGGCCGGTGGCCGGCGGGCGCTGGCAGCCCGTGCTGGCCCCACTGGCCCGACAGCAGGCCGCCTGGGGCCTGCCGGTGACGCTGCTGGACGACCTGATCAGCGCCTTCATGCAAGACATTGCCTACACCCGCGACCAGCATCTGTACCCCGACCGGGACAGCCTGCTCGACTACTGCCGCCGCTCGGCCAACCCCATCGGGCGCCTGTTGCTGCACCTGCACGGTGTGACCGATGCCCCCGCCCTGGCGCAGAGCGACGACATCTGCAGCGCCCTGCAGCTGATCAATTTCTGGCAAGACCTGAGCCAGGACATCCCGCGGGGCCGCCACTACCTCACTGAAGCCGACTGCCGGCGCTTTGGCGTGCCACGCCAGCAGCTCCAGGCCCTGCAGGCCAGCCCCGCCGCCCTGGCCCTGATCGCCGACAACCTGGCCTGGGCCGAACAGCTGATGCAGCGCGGCGCCCCGCTGGTGCACCGCCTGCCGGGCCGCGCGGGCTGGGAGCTGCGCCTGGTGGTGCAAGGCGGCCTGCGCGTGCTGCAGCGCATCCGCGCCACCGGGGGCAACCCGCTGGCCCGGCGCATCAAGCTGGGCCGGGCCGACGCCCTGCCCCTGCTGTGGCGCACCCTCTGGATGTGAATGGCCTTGGCACAGGCTGGCTCACCGGGCCTTCACAAGATGGGACAATGCGGCGCGTACGCCCAGCCCAATCCATGACCCCAGAAGACTACGTCCAGCAAAAAGCCGCCGCCTCGGGCAGCAGCTTTTATTACGCCTTCCTGTTCCTGCCCAAGCCGCGCCGCGCCGCGATCACGGCCTTCTATGCCTTTTGCCGCGAAGTGGACGATGTGGTCGACGAGGTCAGCGACCCCGGGGTGGCCATGACCAAGCTGGCCTGGTGGCAGAACGAGGTGCGCCAGGCCTTTGCCGGCCAGGCCAGCCACCCCGTGATGCAGGCCCTGATGCCGCATGTGCCGGTGTATGGCCTGCGCCAGGAGCAGCTGCAGGCCGTGATCCAGGGCTGCCAGATGGACCTGGAGCAGACCCGCTACCTCGACTACCCCGGTCTGCAGCGCTACTGCCATCTGGTGGCCGGCGTGGTGGGCGAGGTCTCGGCCCGCATCTTCGGCCAGACCGACGAGCGCACCACCGAATACGCCCACACCCTGGGCCTGGCCTTCCAACTCACCAACATCATCCGCGACGTGGGCGAAGACGCCATGCGGGGCCGCATCTACCTGCCGGTGAACGAGCTGCAGCGCTTTGACGTCAAGGCCCACGAGGTGCTGCAACGCGTCTACTCCGAGCGCTTCACCGCTCTGATGAAGTTCCAGGCCGAACGGGCCCACCAGTTGTACGACCAGGCCCTGGCCCTGCTGCCCGCAGCCGATCTGCGGGCCCAGAAGCCCGGCCTGATGATGGCCAGCATCTACCGCACCCTGCTGCGCGAGATCGAAGACGAGAACTTCCAGGTGCTGCATCAGCGCATCAGCCTGACCCCTTTGCGCAAGCTGTGGCTGGCCTGGAAAGTGCAGGCCCTGGGCCGTGTCTGAGGCCCCACAGCCCCACTCGCCCCACCCACGCCACCTCGCCGTGATCGGTGGCGGCTGGGCCGGCCTGGCTGCCGCCATGGCCGCCCACGACCAGGGCTGGGCCGTGCACCTGTTCGAGGCCGCCCCCCAGCTGGGCGGCCGCGCCCGCACTCTGCCCGGCCCCGCCACCCTGGCCGGGCTGGACAACGGCCAGCACATCCTGATCGGTGCCTACGCCCAAAGCCTGCGCCTGATGCGCCAGGTCGGGGTGGACCCCGAACAGGCCTTGCTGCGCCTGCCGCTGACGCTGCGCTTTCCGGATGGTGGCGGCTTGCAACTGCCACGCTGGCCCGCCCCGCTCGATGCGGCAGCCGGCATCCTCGGCGCGCGGGGCTGGTCGTGGCGCGACCGGTTTTCGCTGCTGGCCGCCACCTTGCGCTGGCAGATCGGCGGTTTTCGCTGCGCCCCCGATGCGAGCGTCCTGGCCCTGTGCCAGGGCATCCGCCCCCGGGTGATGGCCGAATTGATCGAGCCCCTGTGCGTGTCGGCCCTCAACACCCCCGTTGCGCAATCCAGCGGTGAGGTCTTTCTGCGCGTGCTGCGCGACTCATTGGCCGGCGGCCCGGGCGCCTCGCACCTGCTGCTGCCCCGCACCGACCTCGGGGCCCTGTGGCCCGAGCCGGCAGCGCGCTGGTTGCGCACCCAAGGCCACAGCATGCAAACCGGCCAACGGGTGCAAGGCCTGCTGCGCGACGCAAAAGGGCGCTGGCAGCTTCAATTGGCGACGGGGCTGGCGGCCCCCGCCTTCGAGCAGGTCATCCTGGCCTGCCCACCCGGCGAGGCGGCCCGCCTGCTGACGCAGGCCACGGGGCTGGCCGGTGATGAACCCGCCCGCCTGGCGGCCTGGGCCACCCAGGCCCAGGCCCTGGGCTTCGAGGCCATCACCACGGTGTACGCCCAGGCAGCCACCCCGGCCGGCGCCCTGCGCCTGCCCCAACCCCTGCTGGCCCTGCGCACGGGGCCCGAGGCGCCAGCCCAGTTCGTGTTCGACCGTGGGCAACTCGGCGGCCCGGCGGGCCTGCTGGCCTTTGTGCTCAGCGCCAGCCCCGATCTGAGCCGCGAGGCCCTCACGCAACAAGTACGGGCCCAAGGCCTGCAGGCCCTGGCGCCTCTGGGCGCGAGCGAGTTGCAAGCCCTGGGCACGGTGATCGAAAAGCGCGCCACCTTTGCGTGCACCCCGGGCCTGCAACGGCCCGCCCAGCGCCTGATCCCGGGCCTGTGGGCCTGCGGCGACTACGTCGAAGGCCCCTACCCCGCCACGCTGGAGGGTGCAGTGCTGAGCGCCCAGGCAGTGGTCAAGTCCATCCGCTGACTTCAAAATCAGACTCGGGGCCCCACCATGTCGGGCCCGCGCACAAGCACGGCTATGGGCTCTGCCTGATACCCGCCGAGGTGTCGTCGTCTCATCCGGCTGCCCAAAGCGCAGACACCGGGTGGCCGGTGACGGCCATGCCAAAAGGTGGGCTGCTGGCGACGGATGCGCCATCGTCAAGGCGTGCCTGCGCCGAGGATATGCCAAGGCAAAAAAGCGATCCAGAACAAGCCGAACATGATGGCAGCCATGGAATGCACCGTACAGACGGGCCAAGTTCACCCCCTCCAACATTTATCACAGTGATAAAACCCGTTCAGACCTTCTGGCATCTCCACCCCGATTTGATTCCAGCGCCAGCCCCTGAAAAGCGAGGTCGTCGGGTGATCGCCAACGGCCCGTTGATCAAACTGGAAGCCGTGCAAGCCCTGCTCAATAGCGGCGACTTTGACACCGAGCGGCTGTGGCTGGCCACCGATGAGTGCGAAAGGGATCTTCGAAAAGAGCGCTGGTCCATCGCCGACGTGCTGCACATGTTGGTGGGCATGGATGGCG
>Ga0066798_10001000_pt1 | contig 12832 bp, 7 predicted proteins | sample PersoiDNA2013203_FD_70961 | JGI IMG/M metagenome (GOLD analysis project Ga0066798, IMG submission 70961) | Permafrost soil microbial communities from the Arctic, to analyse light accelerated degradation of dissolved organic matter (DOM) -... | ecosystem: Environmental > Terrestrial > Soil >...
TCGTCCTGGCCATCGTGCAAGCCGAAATCGGGCGGGAAGGCGGCGCTGTCGGTCTTGCCGAGCACGTCATCGGCCAGGTAGCCGGTGACCTGCTCCGCCGCCTTGTTCCACACCACCATCTGGCCGAAATTTTCAGGCCGGGCGCTTTTCACGTAGACCAGCACCGGCAAGTGCTCGATCAGCGATTGCAGGAAACTGCGCTTGCCTTGCACTTCCAGTTCGTCGTGTTTGCGTTCGCTGATATCGCGCGAGGTGACGGCCACGCCGTCGCTGATCGGCACGATCTGGTGGCGCAGCCAGCGCGTGCCGCCCGATGGCTGCTGCAGTTCGAATTCATCTTCCAGCGGCTGGCCCGTTTCCATCACCAGCACGAAACGCCGGAAAAAGCGCTCGCCGCGCAGCAGCGGCGACAGGCGCAGCGCACGCTGTCCCAGCAGTTCCGAGCGCGCCTGGCCCAGCATCTCGGCGGCGCGTTCGTTAACATCGGCAAAGATGAAGTCTTCCACCGGCTTGCCCGGCGCCGGCCGCCAGGCTTTCAGCAACAGCACGGCGTCGAGGCTGCCCTGATGCGCCGCCCGCAGCAAAGCCTGCGCTTCCTTGGCCTGGCGGATGCTGCGCCGCAGGCGTTCGCTCTGCCGGTTCAGCAAGAAGGTAAAAGCGGTAATCAACAGGCTGGCGGCGACCAGTATGCCGAAGTACACGCGCCGGCGATGTTCAAAATGGCTGAGGGCGGCGTCGCGGCTCACGCCCACCACGGCCAGCAGCGGATAGCGCGGCAATTCGCGGTAGCTATAGATGCGCTCCGTCTTGTCGATGGCGGGTGTGATCAGCAATTCGTCGGGCGCATGCGTGGGTGGTCCCGGCATGCGGAAATCGATGCGGTCGCTGACTATCATCTGCTCGCCCACGCGGCCCACGGTCAGGCCGTTGTCGCGCGCCACCAGCATCAGGGCGCCATTTTCGTCAAGATCGAGGCGGTCGTAATCATCGACGAAATACGTGGGATCGACCAGCATGATGATGGCGCCGGCAAAGCGGCCTTGTCCATCGTTCAGGCGGCGCGCCAGGCGTATCGTCCATTTTTTTGTCGCTACGTCGAGCGTGGGGGTGTCGACCAGCGCCGTGTCGACCGGGTTGGCCAGCAATGCCTTGAACAGCGCGTGGCCGCCCAGGTGTTCCGGCATATAGGCATGCACGCTGTCGATCACGGCGCCCGATGCGTCGACCAGGGCGATCGGCAGTTCCAGCTTCGATGGCAGCACGCTGTCGAGCAGGCCCAGGCGGCGCGTGAATTCGTTCAGGCGCAGGGTGCCTCCCGACTCTTCATACTTGAGCTTGAACAACTGCGTGGCGTGGTCGGCCTGGCGCAGGATATAGCCCGTATGGTCGGCCAGGGTGCGCGCCAGCGACTGGCTGCTGGCCACGGCGTCCTTGACGGCGCTGGCCCTTTCCTGGCCCACCTGGTAAATGACGGCGCTCCAGATCACGACCAGCAAAATCAGCGCGAACAGGGGCAGACTGAGGCGATACAGGCGGTGGGCAAGGCGTTGCAGAGGTCTCGTGGTCGATATCACGTGCGCTTAGGCAAGAGTCGTTGAAAGGGGCGGCGTGGCGCGGATTATAGAGCCTGCAGCCTGGAATCGCTTGTGCGGGTGTGGTCTCTGTTATTGACTTTATTTTGCGTTAAATCAAACATGGATGGCGCTGCGTACGTAAAAAAAGCCGTCCGGCCCGGCATTCGGGCCTATCAGAGGCAGGCGGCGTGGCAAAAATAGTACAACGGCAGCCCCATCGTCATTAAAATGACAGCTTCTTCCTCCCATATTGAAAGTTGTCATGCAGAGCAAAAAACCCGACCCGGCCAGACTGGACAAGATCGTCGCCGAAGCGCGCCGTGCCGCCGACCAGCGCGAGAACGGGTACCGCGAGCGTTCGCTGAAGATGTATCCGTGGGTGTGCGGCCGCTGCACGCGTGAATTCACGCATGCCAATGTGCAGCAACTGACCGTGCATCACCGCGACCATAATCACGACAACAACCCACCCGATGGCAGCAACTGGGAACTGCTGTGTCTGTATTGCCACGATAACGAGCACTCGCGCTACCTGGAAGCGGACCGTGGCGCCGGCCTGCTGTCGGCCGAGGTGGCGCCCGCCACGCATAATCCGTTTGCGGCGCTGGCTGGATTGATCAAAAAGAAAGACTGAGGACTGAATTAGCGGCGTGGCGGTGTTTGCTTTAAAAAAGCGCCCGTGAGGCTGCGAATGCGGTATCTTTGTGTCATGAAGAACCCGCATGATGAAAGAAGGCCGATCTTGACCGCACCATCCACGGAACCACTGCAGTTCACCCTGGCCGGCGCCCGCGCCCTGCACCTGGCGGCGCAGGGCTTGCTGCAATCGCGCCGCAAGAAGGCGGCCAAGGCCGACGTACTGGCTGCCATCCGGCAGATGGGCGTGCTGCAGATCGATACCATCCACGTGGTGGCGCGCAGCCCGTATCTGGTGCTGTGGAGCCGGCTCGGCGATTATCCGCAATCCTGGCTGGAGCAATTGCTGGCCGAGGGGGCGCTGTTTGAGTACTGGGCCCACGAAGCGTGTTTTGTGCCCATCGAAGACTATGGCTTGTACCGGCCGCGCATGCTCGATCCGGCAGCGATGGGCTGGAAATATTCGGTCAAATGGATGGACGAGCAGGGCGAAGCCGTGGCCGCCGTGCTCGAACATATCCGCGTCAACGGCGCGGCGCGCTCGGCCGACTTCGAGCGCACCGACGGCAAGGCTGGCGGCTGGTGGAGCTGGAAGCCTGAAAAGCGTTCGCTGGAAGTGCTATTTACGTCGGGCGTGCTGATGATCGCCAAACGCCACCAGTTTCAACGCTATTACGACCTGGCCGAACGCGTACTGCCCGGCTGGGATGACGCGCAACTGCCATCCGAACAGCAGGTGCGGCGCAGCCTGCTGCTGGCCAGCGTGAAGGCGCTGGGCCTGGCACGGGCCAGCTGGATCAGCGATTATTTCCGCACCAGACAGCCGCGTTCCAGTCTGCTGCAGGATATACAGGCGCTGCTGGAGGAAGGCGCCTTGCTGCGTTGCCAGGTCGCCGGCTGGGATGATCCTGTCTATGTGCATGCGGATCATGCAGCGCTGGCGCGCAGCGCGGCCGACGGTAGCTTGCTGCCCACCCTGACGACGATTCTGTCGCCGTTCGATCCGGTCGTCTGGGACCGCCGGCGCGCGCTGGAACTGTTCGGCTTTGACTACCGCCTCGAATGCTATACCCCCGCGGAGAAGCGCCAGTACGGCTACTTTACCCTGCCGGTCCTGCGCCGTGGCGCGCTGGTGGGGCGCATCGACGCCAAGGCGCACCGCGCGCAAGGCCGCTTTGAAATCAAGTCGCTGGTGCTGGAAGACGGTGTGCGTCTCAGTGCGCGTTTTGCGCAGGACGTGGCCGGCGCCGTGCAGCGCCTGGCCAACTGGCATGCTTGCCCGCAGGTTGACGTGACGCAGTCGCAGCCGGCTGCATTCGGCGCGCTGCTGGCCGCCGCGCTGGCAATACCAGCGGACAGGCTGGCCGCATGATATTGCCACCGTCTCCGCCAGCGCTGTTAGACGGGGACGGTGTTCCCCGCTTCGGCCGCTATGCGGGGCTGGTGGAGCAATTCGACTGGGCCGCGCTGGCTGCGCCCCATGCGCGCGCTGCAATCTGGCGGCTGTTGCACCACAAGCGCTGGCACTATGTGGCTTTGTCCACGCCGGCGCTGTTTTGCGGTGTGGCCATCGTCGACCTGGGCTGGACCAGCACCGCCTTCGCCTATGCTTTCGACCGCCATAAGGGCAAGGTCGTGGCTGCATTCTCACAAAACGGCCTGCCTGGCATGGGTGCCAAGGTCGCACCGCATGCGGCTGGCAGCAGCCGTTTCCGCTTCCTGTCCAACAGCATTGTCATCGAGGCCGCCAGCCAGCAGCGCCACCGCTTGCTGCTCGATTGCGGCCACTTTGCCATCGATGCAGAATTCGGCCCGCCGGTGTCGCCTGCCTTGCTGGCCTTCGGTCCCGTGGGCGAGGGCGGCTCGGTGCATGCGACGCAAAAGTCGGGCGGCCTGCCACTGTGGGGCACGGTGCGCTGCGGCGCCATGGGCTATAGCCTCGATGACGGCGTGGCCAGCTTCGATTATTCGAATGGCTTGCTGGCGCGCGAGACGGAATGGCGCTGGGCTTCGGCGCACAGCCTGGACCTGGGTTTCAATCTGCAGGCCGGCTATTTCGGCGCCCAGGAAAACGCGCTGTGGCTTGATGGCCAGCTGTTTGCGCTGGGCCGCGCCCACTTCGACTTCAATCCGGACAATCCGCTGGCGCCCTGGCATGTATGGACGGAAGATGACTTGCTGGACCTGCACTTCAGGGCCGAAGGGGCGCGCCGCGAAGACAAGAACCTGTGGCTCGCGGCCAGCCGCTATATCCAGCCTATCGGTACTTTCAGCGGCTGGGTGCGCAGCAGCGTGAATGCACCCAAGCGTATCGTGGCGCAGCTGGCCGGCGTGACGGAAAGCCACCGCTCGCGCTGGTGAACAACTGCATGCGCGTACGGCTTTTTTGTGAAAGCCGCCACCAGGTCAAGTGTTTTTGACGGCGCATCCTATACACTGGTCCCTGACATTATTACGGGCGCCATTCGCCCATGAGGCCACTATGAGTATCCGTAATCTCGACAAGCTGTTCAAGCCGGCTTCGGTGGCCCTGATCGGCGCCTCCGCGCGTGAACACAGCCTGGGCGCCATCACCCTGGCCAATCTGCTGGGTGGCGGTTTTCAGGGCGAGGTCTGGCCCGTCAACCCGAAGTATGACGAACTGCAGGGCCAGCGCTGCTACCGCAGGCTGGCACAGCTGCCCAGGGCGCCAGACCTGGCGGTCATCTGCACGCCGCCAGCGACCATACCTGGCCTGATCCGCGAGCTGGGCGCGCTGGGCACGCGCGCCGCCATCGTCATGACGGCCGGTCTCGATGGCGGTGCAGAGCATGGAAAACTGGGACTGGCCATGCTGAAGGCGGCCAAGCCCCATCTGCTGCGCATACTGGGCCCCAATAGCATGGGTTTACTGGTGCCCAAACTGGGCTTGAACGCCAGTTTCGCGCACTTGGCGGCAACGCCAGGCAAGATCGCCTTCCTGTCGCAATCGGGCGCGCTGGTCTCGGGCGTGCTCGATTGGGCCCATGCGCATGGCGTGGGCTTTTCCAAGTTCATTTCGCTGGGCGGCAGTGCCGATATCGATTTCGGCGACTTGCTCGACTACCTGGCTGGCGACGCCGATACGGCTGCTATTTTGCTGTACATGGAAGACATTCAGGCGGCGCGCAAATTCATGTCGGCCGCGCGGGCGGCGTCGCGCAGCAAGCCCGTGATCGTCCTGAAGGCGGGGCGCGAGGCGGCCGGTGCGGCGATGGCGGCCTGGCACACGGGCGCGCTGGCCGGCTCCGACGCCGTCTACGATGCAGCCATCCGCCGCGCCGGCATGCTGCGCGTGTATTCGGCTGAGGAATTGTTCGATGCGGTGGAAACGCTCACGCATATCCGCGCCCAGCGGGGCGAACGGCTGGCGATTTTGTGCAATGGCGGGGGGCTGGGCGTGATGGCCACCGATGCGCTGGTGGGCAGCGGGGGGACCCTGGCCGAACTGTCGCCCGATACCGTGATCGCGCTGGAAAAAGCGCTGCCACGGGGCTGGTCGCACGACAACCCGGTGGGCCTGGCTGGCGACGCGCCCGTGCAGCGTTATGTGGGCGCCATCAAGCCGCTGCTCGATGAACCACAGGCCGACGCCTTGCTGTTGCTGCACGCGCCCACGGCCATGGTGTCGTCGGTGGATATCGCCGAGGCGGTCACGCCGCTGATCAAGGCCACCTCGCGCACGGTGCTCACTTGCCTGCTGGGCGGCAGTGTGGTGTCGCCCGCGCGGCAGGTGTTCAACCGGGCCGGCATTCCGACCTACGATACGCCGGAAAAAGCCGTGCATGGCTTCATGCAGATCGTGCAGTACCGGCGCAACCAGGAAATGCTGATGCAGGTGCCTGCGCAACTGCCGATGTCGTCCACGCCGCGCCGCGCCCGCGTGCGCGAGATCGTCGCCGCTGCGCTGGCGGCCGGCCAGACGGTGCTCGGTGAATGCCGCTCGAAAGAAATTTTGGCGGCCTACGGCATACCCGTGGCGCGTACGCGCATGGCGGCCGACGTGGAAGAGGCGCTGGCCGTGGCGGCCGATATAGGCTACCCGGTGGCGCTGAAGATCCATTCGCCCGACATCGCGCATAAATCGGACGTGGGCGGCGTGGCGCTGGACCTCGATACGCCGGACATTTTGCGCACTGCCGCCGCCGCGATGGAAAAACGCGTGCGCCGCATGCGTCCCGATGCGCAGATCGACGGCTTTACGGTGCAGCAGATGGCGCGCCGGCCGCAGTCGCATGAGCTGATTATCGGCGTGACCACCGATGCGGCTTTCGGTCCCGTGATCCTGGTGGGGCAGGGCGGCTTGTCGGTGGAAGTGACGGCCGACCACGCGATCGGCTTGCCGCCGCTGAACATGGTCCTGGCGCGCGACATGCTGGCGCGCACGCGCGTGTCGAAACTGCTGGCCGGCTACCGCAGCCAGCCGGCCGCCAATGTGGACGCCATCTGCCATGCGCTGATACAGGTGGCCGAGCTGGTCGCCGATATCGGCGAGCTGGCCGAACTCGATATCAACCCGCTGGTGGCCGATGCGGATGGCGTGATCGCGCTCGACGCGCGCATCCGGCTGCAGCCGGGGCAGAAAAGCGACCGCCTGGCGATACGCCCGTATCCGCAGGAACTCGAAGAATGGGTAACGTGGATGGACCAGCCCATTTTGCTGCGCCCGATTCGGCCCGAAGACGCGCCACAGCACCTGGCCATGTTCCACGCGCTGGATCCGGATGACGTGCGTTTGCGCTTTTTCACGTCCATGCGCGAGCTGCCGCTATCGCAGCTGGCGCGTTTGACGCAGATCGATTACGACCGCGCCATGGCCTTCATCGCCACGCACACGGGGCCGGACGGCCAGCCGGAAACCCTGGGCGTGGTGCGCGCCGTGGCTGATCCGGACAATATCACGGCCGATTTCGCCATCGCCGTGCGCTCGGCGCTGAAGGGCAAGGGCCTGGGCCATATCCTGTTTGAAAAGCTGGTCGATTATTTCCGCAGCCGGGGCACTGAGGCGCTGGTGGGCGAGGCGATGGCGCGCAACAAGGGCATGCAGCGGCTGGTAAAAAGTTTTGGCGGCGATGTCAGTCCGTCGGAAGAGCCCGGCGTGGTCAATCTGCATATCGGTTTGCGCCGCAGTTAAAGCACGTCACGGGTTTGTGCAGGATCAAACCCGCCTCTGTCGCTAGTCTTTACACTTTCACTTTCAGATTGCGATATCCATCGTACTTCGGGCGCATTTCGGGAGTGAGTGCATGCTAACGGCAACATATACCCTGGTTTCCTTATCGGTTGAACAGGCGAGCATCCGCGTGAGCCTGCTGGCGTTTCAAAAATACATGCATGCGCAGTTGCATACGCAGCTGCGTCATCAAAATCAGCTGACCCTGGCACAGTGGCAATATGCGGCCGACTGGCTGAACCGGCTTTATCAAAGCGGCTACTGGCGCAAGGTCGAGTTATATCTGATTCCCGCGATCCGCCAGGCTACGCCACATGCCGATGGCTTGATCGCCGAACTCAGCAGCTTGCAGCACGCCGCGCTGGAAAGCGTCAATGCCGTGCAGCAGCGCGCCGGCGCCACCATTGACACGGCGCAACAGCAGATTGAACAGCAAATCGACATGCTGTCTGCCAGCATCGATGCTTTTTGCCAGGCGCTGCTGGCCCGGCTGGAAAAAGAAGAGCGCGAATTGTTTGCCCTGGCGCGCAAGGTGATAGGCGGCGAAGCCTGGTTTGCCATCGCCTACCAGTTCCTGGCCCACGATGCGCGCGCCGAGGAAGAGCGCCGCAGCAAGGCGCAAGTCTTGCCCTTTGTCGCGCCCAGGCCTGTTGCGCCGGAAGTGGGTACTGGCTCGGCATGCCGGGCGAGGGCCTGAACCCCAGGCGAGGGCTATACATCGTGCAATCTCTCATAGGGAAAAAATTGGTCGTGCCTGTTTGATAACGACTATGGTGCTGTCCGATGCAATGCCCCCGGCTTTGTTATGATGTTGGTTTTGATCCACGCGAAACCCGTCATGTTCGAATTCCTTTTCAAGCGCACTGCCAGCAAGTCTTCCGAACCGGATCCAGTAGTGGCGGAGCAAGTCGCCGCCACGGCGCAGAGCGCATCGCGCCGCGCCGAACAAGTGGCGCGCGCCCAGGCCGTGGCTGGCAATGAAGCCGCCGCCGCCGAGTTCATCATTTCCAGCGAATTTGCCGATGCCCGTTTGATCGCGGCCGAACACATACACACTTTGGCACTGCTGGAAAAAGTCCACGCGGCCATGCGCAATACGGATCGCCGCGTTGCCAAGCTGATGCAGGGCCGCATCGACCTGATCCGCCATCTGACGGCCGAGACCCAGCGCGCCCAGGCCAGCATCGACACGGCGCAGCGTATGCTGCACGATGAAAAACTCAGTCCTAACCAGGTGGCTGAACTCGACCGCCTGTGGCAAGTCATCCAATCCACGCCGGAACTGGCGGCGGCTTTTGATACCGCCCGCGCCGCGCTGGCCGCCCGCCTGGAAGCGCAAGTGGCCTTGCAGCGCGCCGTGATCGACTCTGTTGCCGCCGCGCGCAGCCTGGCTGCGGCCGGCGGCACTGCTGCCGAGCTGGCGCAGGCGCTGGAACGCCTTGATCTTGAACATGCACAGCACACGCAATCGCCCGAGCGGGCTTCGCTGCCGAAACACCTGTTGAGCGATTTCAGTGCCGCCCGGACCCAGGCGCAATCCGCCCTGCAAGGCTTGCAGCAACACCAGGCTGCGTTCGATGCGCGCCAGGCTGCGCTGCAGGAATGGCAGGCGCAGGATAGCGCAACATTGGATGCGGACACCTTGCGCCGTGCATGGTCAGCTTTGCCGCGCTTGCCTGAGTCGCCCTTGTCGGACAGCTTGCAGCAGCAATTTGCTGCCCTGCTGGCCGGCGTGCCTGTGCCAACTGCCGCGCCGGCTCCAGCAGCAGAAGCTGCGCCGCGCAAGGTCAAGGAAGAACGTGCCTTGCCGCCGAAAGAAGCTGGCGAGCAATTTTTCAAGGCTCTCGACGGCATGGAAGCCGCCTTGCAGGAGGGCTTGCTGCATGTGGCCTCCGAGCATGACAAGACTTTGCGCGACAGCAAGCACGGCCGTTTGACGCCGGCCCAGTCCGACCGCCTGGCCCATGTGCGCGCCGAATTCAAGCGCCTGGCCGACTGGGCGCGCTGGGGTGGCAATGTTTCGCGTGAAGAACTGGTCAAGGCGGGCGAGGAATTGCCGGTCCAAGGATTGTCCATGAGCGAACTGGCCAAGAAAGTGGGCAGCTTGCGCGAGCGCTGGAAGTCGCTCGACACCTTGTCTGGCCCGGCGCCGAAATCCTTGTGGGAACGTTTTGATGCAGCCTGCAGTGTGGCTTACGCGCCTGCTGCCCAGCATTTCAAGCAACTGGCCGAAGAGCGCCAGGGCAATGCTGCCAAGGCGCAGGAATTGATCAATGAGACGGCGGCCCTGGCCGCCCTGCAAAGCACGGACTGGAAACAGGTCGCGGCCGCCTCGCAGCGCGTGCGCCAGGCGTGGACCCGCTTGGGCACCATCGACCGCAAGGAAAAGAAACGCCTCGATGCGGAATTTGGCGCCGCCCTGGACGCGCTGTCGAAACCGCTGGAAACCCAGCGCCAGATCGAAACGGCCCGCCGCGAGCAATTGATCGTCGAAGTGGGGCTGCTGAAACCGTCCGAACGCAATACGGTCGACATGCTGCGCGCGCTGCAAGACAAATGGCAGGAACTGGCCAAGGCCTTGCCGCTGGAGCGCCGCGCCGAGCAGGCGCTGTGGCAGCGTTTCCGCGCCGCCTGCGACGATATCTTTGCTAAACGCAAGGAAACCGCCCATGCCGCCGACCATGAACGCCGTGAACACCTGCATGCGCGTGAAGCGCTGTGCGCCAGCCTGGAAACGGCCGTGATTCCCGACGGCGACGACAAAGCCCGTACTGCCTCCATTAATCAGTTGCTGCGCGACACGCGTGCCGCCTGGAATGCCACCGGCCCCGTGCCACGCGCCAGCGAAGGCAAGATCGAGCAGCGCTACCAGGCTGCCGTCGCATCCGTGCAAGCACAGGCGGACGCCATCGCTGAACGCGCGGGCGCTGCGCAAGCGAATGCCTTGCGCGACAAGCTGCGTCTGTGCCAGGCGCTGGAAACGGCAGTCAATGATGGTGGTGAGCAAGCCCAGGCGCAGGCTTGGAGCGAACGCTGGAGCGCCTTGCCGCCGCTGGACGCGCACTATGAGCGTAGCCTGCACCAGCGTTTTGCCGCCGCGCAAGCCGCGTTGGATAGCGACGGCCGCGCCGCTTATGCCCAGCAATTGCAAGCCAACCTGCCCCGCTTGCAGGAAGAAGTGTTGCGCCTGGAAATCGTTGCCGGTGTCGATAGCGGCGCCGAATATGCGCGCGACCGCCTGAAAATGCAGGTGGAAGTGCTGCAGTCGTCGCTGAAATCGGGCCAGAAGCCGCTCACGCAAGTGTCGCAACTGATGCAGCTGTGCGCGATTCCTGCGCTCAGCGATGTGCGCACTGCCAGCCGTATCGAAGCCTTGCTGCGCCGCATAGGTGGTGGCGCAAAATGACGTCCGGGTCCACCTTCAGTGTCCGCATACAGCGAGCCGATTTTGACTTGAGTGAAGAAATCGCGAAGTTGCGTGCGGGCAACCCGAAGGTGGGCGCGGTGGTCAGTTTTGTCGGCACCGTGCGCGACATGAACGATGGCCTGGATGTGGCCGCCATGGAGCTGGAGCATTATCCGGGCATGACGGAAAAGGCCATCGAGGCTATCCTGGCCCAGGCTGGCGCCCGCTGGCCGCTGGCGGGCGCGGTGGTGATCCACCGCATCGGCCCGCTCAAGCCGCAGCAGCAGATCGTGCTGGTGGCCGTCTCGGCCGCCCACCGTGGCGAGGCTTTCGCGGCCTGCGAATTCATCATCGATTACCTGAAGACGGAAGCGCCGTTCTGGAAGAAGGAAGACACGCCGGCCGGCGCACGCTGGGTCGACGCCAGGGTCAGCGACGAGGCTGCCTTGTCCAAATGGTCGAAAAAGGCAAACTGAATCGTATCAAATCACTGCCGCACTACTGAAAGTTGTGTCAGCGCAGTAATGAGTTTGTTTGTGTATGCTTGAAAAGTGCCGCCTTACCCCAATTTGTTACATAACTAATTAATTCGGGAGCGCTTTACATGCGACAAGATAAACTAACCACCAAACTGCAAGAAGCCCTGGCCGACGCTCAAAGCTTGGCCGTGGGTAATGACAATCCCTATATCGAACCTGTGCACCTGCTGACGGCCCTGTTGAACCAGGACGACGGCGGCGCCCGCTCGCTTTTACAGCGCGCCGGCGTGAACGTGGGCGGCCTGTCGAAAGCCTTGACGGCATCGCTGGAACGCTTGCCCAAGGTGTCGGGCACGGGCGGCGACGTGCAGGTCAGCCGCGAATTCGTGGCCCTGCTGAACCTGGCCGACAAGGAAGCGCAAAAGGCGGGCGACCAGTTCGTTTCCAGCGAAATGGTTTTATTGGCCATGACGGATGACAAGTCCGATGGCGGCAAGCTGGCGCGCGAAAACGGCTTGACGCGCAAGGCACTGGCTTCGGCCATCGAGGCTGTGCGCGGCGGCAACAAGGTTGACTCGCAAGAGGCGGAAGGCCAGCGCGAATCGCTGAAAAAATATACCCTGGACCTGACGGAGCGGGCCCGCAAGGGCAAGCTGGACCCGGTGATCGGCCGTGATGATGAAATCCGCCGCACCATCCAGATCTTGCAGCGCCGCACCAAGAATAACCCAGTGCTGATCGGCGAGCCTGGTGTCGGCAAGACGGCCATCGTTGAAGGCCTGGCGCAGCGCATCGTCAATGGCGAAGTGCCGGAATCCTTGAAAGGCAAGCGTGTACTGTCGCTGGACATGGCTGCCTTGCTGGCTGGCGCCAAGTATCGCGGTGAATTCGAGGAACGCCTGAAAGCCGTGCTGAAGGAACTGGCCATGGATGAAGGGCAAACTATCGTCTTCATCGATGAAATGCACACCATGGTGGGCGCCGGCAAGTCGGAAGGCGCGATGGACGCCGGCAATATGTTGAAACCTGCGCTGGCGCGCGGCGAACTGCATTGCGTGGGCGCCACCACCCTGGACGAATACCGTAAATACATCGAAAAAGATCCGGCGCTGGAGCGGCGTTTCCAGAAAGTGCTGGTCGATGAGCCGACCGTCGAGGCGACGATCGCCATCCTGCGCGGCTTGCAAGACAAATACGCGCTGCACCACAAGGTGGAAATTACGGACGCGGCGATTATCGCGGCGGCTGAATTGTCGCACCGCTACATCACTGACCGCTTCCTGCCCGACAAGGCGATCGACCTGATCGATGAAGCGGCGGCCAAGATCAAGATCGAGATCGATTCCAAGCCGGAAGTGATGGATAAGCTGGAACGCCGCTTGATCCAGCTGAAGATCGAGAAGGAAGCCGTCAAGAAGGAAAAAGACGAGGCGTCATTGCGCCGCCTGGGCTTGATCGATGAAGAAATCATCAAACTGCAGCGCGAGTACAACGACTTCGAGGAAATCCTCAAGGCGGAAAAAGCCGTGGTGCAGGGCAGCACGCA
>Ga0066798_10001001_pt1 | contig 12831 bp, 12 predicted proteins | sample PersoiDNA2013203_FD_70961 | JGI IMG/M metagenome (GOLD analysis project Ga0066798, IMG submission 70961) | Permafrost soil microbial communities from the Arctic, to analyse light accelerated degradation of dissolved organic matter (DOM) -... | ecosystem: Environmental > Terrestrial > Soil >...
GGCATTGGCTTGGCCGTTGAGCTTGCCAATCAGTTCATAGACCAGCTTGAACGGACATTCGGCCAGCGCCGCAATCACCAGATTGCCCTCGGCCTGGGTCAGGCGCAGTGACACTTGCGCCGGTGCCGGATCGACCGCTTTGCCGTTCATGCCTTGACCTTCGGTTCGGGATCACGGGCGCATTGGTCCATCAGCGGGTCGAACCACAGATTGGTGATGTAATACGACACCCAGGTCTTGTCCTTGGCATTGCTGCCATTGTCGTAGGAGCAGCCCACCCGCATCTGCAGAATGTAGGCATGCCGGGCACCGTCCGGATCAGCCACCCACTGCAGTTGCAGGCGATTGCATTTGCTGCCGTAATGGGCCTGGCGGACATCGATTTCGCTCTTGCCATTGAATGCCATCATGGCGAAGGCATGCAGCAGCGCATATTTTCCGCTGCCGGATTTTCCCACACCGGCGGTGATTTCAAACGCATTGCAGCCCTTGAGCGTATCGCTGATGTTGTGCCAGCGACCATCGGCCGGCACGCTCAGGCGGCCGTCGCGACCACGCCTGCCATCGGCCACGATGCGCCCGCCCATGTCCAGTTCATACCCGGCCACCGGTGCCTCTCCTTCTGCGGCAGCACCCAACTGACGCAAAGTCAGTACATCGGTGCGGTGCGCATTGCCGAAGCTCAGGCCGCCTTCCGGACCATTGAGCTGAATCGACCAGATCGGACTCTTGATGTCGATGTCCTGGTAAAAGCTGAGCAACTTGCCTTGACTCAGTTGCGACACCTTGAGGCCATCTACGGCAGTCTTGTCAAAACCTTCGTCGACGATATTGAGCATCGAATCGATCAGTTCCGAAAACGCCGATGCCGATGGCATTTCGCCATCGTTGAATTTGCGCTTGAGCGTATCGCGATTGCGCGGCGCCATTGTTTTTCTAGTCATGGTCGTCTTCCGAAATGATAAAGGTTGAGCCGATCTCCAGGCTGCTCAGGGCCGTGCGCGAGGCACTGTGCGGCAGGTTGTCATCGACCACATCGAGTGCGTGCCGCAACACCGGCACGGCAATGCTCCAGGGGCACAGCGGCGTGATGTCGGTGCTATCGCGATCTTGCTGGTCGGCACCGCGCGCGGCCGTGTCGAACAAGGAATAGGTCAGTGTATTGGCCGAGGCAATGCGCAACATCGAAAAACCAGAGGCGCTCTCCACATAGGGCAAGTCCCCGACAAAAGCCTCCAGGTCGTGCTGGCGCACCCGCCAGCCAAAGTGGGTGTAATAACCGCAACGGGCTTGCCATGGGGTGAGAAAGTCGGAAATGGCCTGGTTCAACAGGTTGAGGTAGTGACCATTGCCCAGCGGGCCGGCGAACTTCACCTTGCAACGCACCTGTATCCGCTCATACACCGGATTCTCAACCGCGATACTGCTCCAGGGCGAGGCCAGTTGTAGCAGGAATTGCCGGATCTCTTGCATCAGATTGCCATTGAGCATCGGCATCTGGTTCTGTTGCTGCTGCGCGGGCCAGTATGGCAGCGGCACCACCAGCACGTGACCGGGACGGATGCAATCGAGCGGTCCGCGATCCGAGGCCAGATTGGCGAAGCACTTGACTTTGTAGACCTCTGGAAAATACTGCAGGATCAAGGCTTCATAATCGGCTGCCGTGACAGCACGGTTCTTGTGCCGCAATCGTTCGCTCACGCGGATGCGCAATTGGGCGCGGGTTTCTGCCGCACGCCCGCCACTGGAAGGCAGCGGTTGCACAATGGCGACCATGCCCGGCAGCGGCTTGTTGCTGCGGCTGATGCTGGCCGCCGGCAATACCATCGGCACCTGCGCCGACACGTCGCTGCCGCGTCGTACCGCAACTGCCTGCGCATAGACCGCCGACAGGCTGCAATACTTTTCCAGATCGCGATCGGCGCTCACCCGCAACCAGTACGACCCGGCCGGCATGACACTGTTGCCGTCATCGATATCGGCCGGCAGCACCAGCGTGACAATGCCGGAGGTCATAAAATTTTGCGTACTGTCGGTCAGCAGACTGCTCTTGGGCAAGGCCTTCCATTCATTGGCGCACAGATAGAACCAATGCAAACCGCCAGCGTTCAGTCCCGGCGGCGCCAGCACTGCGGCATCATCGGTGAGCGGCAACGAGTCCTCGCGCAACTGAAAAAACAGCGTCAACACGCCGCTGAGCTCAACCGCCTCAATGCCAAGGTACAGGTTGCCGGCAAAGTCGAAGCGCGGCAGCAAGGCCGGCCCCGGATAACTGGCCACGCCCAGCGTCTCCCACCCACTGGGGTACAGATGCAGGAATTGCTCGCTGTGGGCCGGACTATCTACTGTTTTACGATCGATGTGGATGGTACTGGCGGCCTTGTAACTGATCGCAATGGCATTGATCTGCGGCGTGTAAGGTGCGCGCGGCACTGCGCGTTGACGCCGCAGGGCTTTCAGGCGGGCGTTGTAGACCAGCGTCGAGGACAGCAGTTGTGGATATTTTTCGTGACCGAACGCAAACGACGGTGCCGCCAGTGTAAATTTGAAGAAACCATTCTTGGCAGCGGGACCGTAGGTCAGGGGCTGGTCGAGCGAGACGCCGTCATCCGGTTCGAACAGATGCGCCACCTTATCGCAATTCCACACCACCCGCTGGTCGAGCCGCTCACCCTGGCCCGATTGCAAATGCGTGTGAAACAGCGGCACCGTCGCCCGTGCCTGCTCGCTGAGCGGGGTCCAGCCACCTTTGGCCAATACCGCGACGGTGGCCAGAAAATCATCGTTGGCCACCGCCATTTCGTAGCCATCGTAATAGGTGGCAAAACCGCCATTGAGCCGGGTCAGATCGGCCCACTCGACCTCCACCTTAAACGCCGAGATTTGCTTGCCAGCCATTTCGGTACTGCCCACCACCATAAAACTGCCTAGTTTGGGCAAGGGGCCGAATGGCGCGAACGGCGCCGTCGCGCTCAATTGGCCGATATTGTTGTGCAACACCAGATCGCGCGCGCCACTGACCTCCACCTCGATGCGCGCGCCGTTGATGGCCAGATCGCGCAACATGCCGTAAGGGTATAGATAGGCGCCAGGATTGATCACAAAGCGCAGTACCGGCGCAGTCACGGCAAAACTGTCGCCGTGCAGCGCTGCGGTGTAGGCCACTACCGATTGCTGCTGAGGCGGCAATTCGAAGCGCAGGTTTAATGCGCGCCCGTCATAGGCCGGCAGATAATCAGGAATCGCCAGCCAGCCCTGTTCGCCGGTGATGTCAATGTCAAAAATACGCCGAAACACCTTGAGAAAAATATCCTGGCGCCGGATCGCTTCCAGCGCGGCAAGCTCGGCGGCATTGTGGTCATGACCCACGCTGTCATCGTCGCTATCGCCCTCCTCGCTGGGCGCGGTCAGCATGGCAGCGGCAAGCTGCTCCAGCCGCTGCGACAGGAGGTCATTTTCGAAGGTGATAGTAACGCTGATCTTGCGCAGGCCTTCCTTGAGCAGTAATACCTTGCTGCTCAAGGCGAAACCGATGCGCGCATCATCGAATACGGTCTGGACGGCACCGTTCTTGGGCGCGCCCAGAATCGGCCAGGCCGGCTGCTCCTGCTCGTTGCCGCCAGTCGCGCCAGTGGCATCGGCCTTGAGCGCAATCCGGTTGTACCAGGCGCTGGTCGGCCAGGTACGCTTGGCACCGCCGCTGACCATGGCGTCACCGTCATCGCTGAGACGATTCTCCGGCGCGCTGAAGCGATTATGGTCGAAATAGAGCGTATGCAAGGCGGTCACACGCGCGTCATTGACCAGCAGATCGTTTTCGGCAACATACAAAATGTCGCGGCTCTGCGTATCCAGTCCGGCTAGAAATTCGGTCTGCGCTGGTACCAGCACATCGCGCGTGGCGACATTCTTGCGCATGATCAGCCAGGTGCGATCAGGCACCGCCGGTAACGGTACGCTGCCGAGCATCTTGTCATAGTAGAAGTCCAGATAGTTCTGGGTGAAGCGGTTCAACTTGCCCTTGAGCTTCTGGAACTGCTGCACAAAGGCAATCAGCATGGCCACCGCCGGATCATGCTGCTGGCTCAGCAGCGAGGCCGGCAGGCGTGCCAATGCTTCTTTGCGGATCATGTCGATGGCTTTGAGGAAGGCATGAAAATCGCTGCGCACCATGGCTTTGCTCAAGCTGGCAGCGCTGGCATCGGCAGCCTGTGCGGCCGGCTCGGCGACCAGCCACTCTGGGTCCAGCGACAACACCGCGTCATCCTGTTGCAGTCGCGCCAGCAAGCCAGATTTGTCGGCGCGCAACTGACCGATCACGCTATCGATGACGATGCGCAAGGCCATGCCGTTGTCACTCTGGGCTTGTCGCAAGGCCACATACCAACTGTTGATGGCGGCCGCCAGCGGCACCACCGGCATGGCCGACAAGGCCCAGCCGGGACTGCCATTGCGACCGGCCACGCCATTGCCGGCATGCTCTGGCGTGCTGCGCCACCAGTTGTCGAACTGATCCACCGCTGCCGCGCTGTCGAAGGCCAGAATACGGCTCATCACCACGGTTTCGTCGGCATAAAAGAACGGTGTCCAATCGCCATCGGGCAGGTTCTCGGCATTGTAATAACGCACCAGCGCGGCGAACTCGCCGACCATTGCCAGCAAATCCTGAAACGACATTTCATCAAGATTGAAATAGCCATCCTGCAATGCGGCCAAGGCGCGCACTGTCTGGCTGGTACCATCCCTGATGACGAGGTTTTTCATGCCGCTGATGCCGCCACGGTGGCCATCACCGGACCCGGCAGCGCTGGCAAGCGTGCCGCCGCTGCGCTATTTATTCGGTACATTGCTGGCCTCCAGGAAGTAGAACGGATAGACCATGTTGCTGCGCGTATTGGTGCCGCGGATGGTGTAGTCGATATGGATATCGAGGCGCCCTTCCTGCATGTCGCGCTCGTCCATGTTGATGGCATTGACGGAAATGCGCGGTTCAAAAAACAAGATGGCGCGCTCGATGGCATCGCGCAGTTCGGTTACGACACTCTCGTTGAGTTCGGCAAACACGAACGACTTCAGACCACAGCCAAAGGTCGGCTGCATGATCCGTTCACCGGGTGTGGTGGAGAGGATGATGAACAGGCTTTCGTGGATATCCTGCTCTTCTTCGACCATCTGCACGGCACCACCGGCGGCGCGCATGCCAAAGCGTGGCGGGAAACTCCAGCCAGTGCCGAGAAACGATTTATCAACGCTCACCGGGCCTCCTCATCCACCGATCATCACGGTCGGACAGCCGATCACGATGCTGCCGCCATGGGCACAGGTGTCCCCCATTCTGGCGGCGGGCTTGCCGCCGATCATGACGGTGGTCGAGCCCATGACGATGGAGTCCGGTGGCCCGACGCACACACAATTGTCGGTCACCACGGCGGCCGGCAGCTTGCCAATCAACACCGTCGGCACGCACGGCCCGATGATCGGACCGCCCACGTGCGGAATCGGCGGCAGCCCCGGTGTCACCATCGGGCAAACATGCATATCGGTCAGTCTGGCGGCTAAAGGCATGTGCTACTCCTCCTTCGTGTGCGGGCCGAACCTGCGGCAGGACGGCGCCTCAATTGATCATCACCATGGCACCCTTGACGGTGGTCTGGCCGCTGGCCGACAACTCCGCCGTAGCAGAGCCCTTGGCGACAAAGCCGACCTTGGCGGTAAGGTTGATGTTCAAGGCTTCGCTCTTGATATCCGCCTTGGCGCTGCTCTCGATATTAGCCACCGCGGTGATGCTGATCTTGCCCTTGGCATTGATGACGATATCCTTGGGACTGTCGAGCAAGATGCCGTCGGGGTTCATTTCGATCTTGTTGCTGTTCTGATCGGTCAGGCAGATCGACTTGGCATCGTCGCTGAGCACGATGGTGTTTTTTTGCGGTGTGATGATGGTGACCACTTTCTTGTCGTCGTCAAAGATCACCTTGAGCATGCCCTTGGTCCACAAGGCCTTGGTGAAGTTGTCTGCCGTCAGTTCATACGGCATCTTGCGCTGGCTGCTATAGAGACTGCCCAGCACCACCGGGTGCGAGGGATCGTTGTTGAAATAACCGATCACGACCTCGTCACCGATCTCTGGAATGAAGAAGGCACCCACACCGGAGGAGCCATAGAAATTGGCCAACCGCGCCCATACCCCTTGGGTTTCGGTTTGCAACACCGCAATCGCCACCTGAATCTTGTATTGCCCCTCGGGATCGGCATCGAGCTTGAGCACCGTACCGATCTGCAATCCGGCCGCCCCTGGCAGCAAACCCGAGGCCAGCGCGTCGCCGCCGCCGATCTGCTCACTGAACCATTCCGGTGCCATGCCGAATTCGACTTCGGTGATCCAGTTGCCATCGATCAGCTCCTGCTGCACGGCGCTGACAAAGACACTGCCACTGAAGCGCTTGCCGACCCCAACCAGTTCGATCATGGTGCCCGGTTTGGCCAGCGCGCTACCCTGAAACTTCATCTTGCCGCGAATCTTGGCCAAGGCCGATTTCATCTGCCGGGCACTGGCCCAGGCCTTCAGTTCGCCAGTCTCCAAGGGTGCCACCGTTTGCAATCGATAGCTGGATGGTCCGGCCACCTTAGCCAGCGCCGCCGCCGTGAGATCGCCTTGTGTGTACAACGACGCCTGACTGGCGGTTTGCTGCACCACGGCCTGCGTGGCTGGATCCCAGGCCGCGCCGACCACACTCTGCAACTGCGTCCGGGCATCGATGTCGGCTTGAAACGATATCAGATCGACCCCGTAGGTCACCTTCAGCACCGCTGCGACAGCGGTCTGCGGCGCCTTGACGATGACGCTGCTATCGTCTGCCACCACCAGAAAGCCATTGGCTTCAGCGCGCGCGACGATGAAGTCCCAATCGCTGCTGTAGTACTGCACAATCTCCTTGTGCTCGGTGTCGGAGGCGGTGACGTCAGCACTGACCCCGCAGGGTGCCACCAACTGGCTGATGATGTCGCTGTCCTTCATGTTGACGTAGTTGGCGTTCTTCTTGCCGATCGTCAACGATACTGCCTTGTGCTTGCATTCGATCAGCAGACGCGCTTCATTTTTCCCGCTGATCTTGATGCCATGCCTGACCACCACACCCTGAAAAATGGCCGTCGTCTCGCTGCCGTAACCGGCGCTGATGACGACATCCTGGCCGGGCGCAAATGTGACGGTGTCACTGACTGGAAAATCGTCGTTGGGCATATCGCCGTCCATGATCTCGATGCGCGCACTGGGCACCCGATTGATGGCGCGATTGACCTCCACAGAGATGATGCGGATGGTATCGGCAATCGGGCTGCCGTTACTGCTGATGGTCAGCTTCAGCACCTCGCTGGTGTTGAGTTGGGGAGAATCAGCCATGATCTCAGACCAGCGGTGGAAAGCGGAGCATCAGACCCGGCTCGAGATTGCGGAAATTGGTGAGATTGTTGATCCGCGCAACCTCACGGTAATACGACGGGTCGTTATAGATACGGCTGCACAATAGCGGCAAGGTGTCGCCCATGGCCACTTCCACCAGATGACTCAGATCGGGCGAACTCTGGTTGGCACGCAGGCTGCTTTCTTCGGTGCTCATCCAGCCGGTGAAACTCAGGCTGACCTTGGCCCGCAGCGGTTCGCCGCTGGGCTTGAACATGGTGTAATCAATCGAAATCGACTCGGCCCGGCCAAAGAAAATGAAAGTCCCCCACAACAGCCTGACATAGTTGGGCTCATGCTTTTTGCCGTTGTAATCATAGATCACGGCCAGCAAGGCATCGACCATGGTCTTGACACTCTGCATGCCGAGCAAAGCGACCACGCCGGTACTGTCGAGCACCAGATTGTCGAAGGTCAGGGTCTCCGGGCATACCGCGCTGAATTTGGGTTCGGCACTGGACTGGCCTAGCGTCTTTTTCTTGTTGTAGTTAATGCTCAGTTGGCGTTTATAACTGGCCGGATTGATCATCGCCTCAAACGCTGTCTGGCTTTTGTCAACGCTGATATTGCCGGCGCTGACCTGGCAGGCGGCGATACTGAGTTTTTTCTTGAGTCCGGTGGAAATCGGCATTTAGCGCTCCCGCGCACGACTGAGCAATTCCAGCACCAGCGCCCGACATTCCGCCAGGATCTCACCGCGCGCGTCGTCCGATAGTTCGCCACCGCTGCAACTTTCCACGCTGCCACCGGCGGCCGCGCTACTGGAACCGGCGGAACCGGCCGCGCTGGCGGCCTGCTGGATTACCTGCGATTTGATACTGAGCTGTCTGATGTCGATTGCCATGATGCTTATATCAATCTGTTGGAGTACGTGTAACTCAAGACGATTTTTTCAATCGCCACTTCATTCTTGGTGGAGTTGAAGGTTTCCACTTCCCATTTGACCGGATAGGCATTGGCAAACGACCACACCCGCAGCGGCGTGTGATGCTTGTCGAGCAGCATCACGATGATTGGCTGTGCCAGCACCGGTATCATAAAATCCATTTCAAACACCGAACGGCACCAGATCACCAACGGTGAGGTCAATGCAGCAATACCGCGTTTGAGTTCCAGATTGGGGTGCTTCACGCCCTTGGGCAGCGTATGCACGTAACGATTCTCGCCGCCCTCGACGACGGTCTCGGTCTCGACTTCGGCTGACATGCCCGAGACTTCCTGAAACGACGTATCGGTCAAGCCCAGGGTGGCGCCGAACACCACCTTGAAATGAAACGCCGCTGGCGGATAAACATCCGAAAACAAAAAAGACATCCGCTTGATCCACTTTCCTGATCATCCCTCATGACGCACACCACCAACCTTGGCAGGTGTTGTGCGCCCCCATCACATCAGCTTAGCCATTGGCAATGGTCAAGCCTTCGTGCACGATCTCGATGGTTTCGATGGCGACTTCATTGCCTTCGGCCTTGAGGTCGGTACCCGTGATCTTGGTCGGCCAGGCATTGGCCAGCGTCCACACCATGGTCGGCTTGCCGGCTTCGTCGAGCAGGCTGATGGTGACTGGAACGCGCTTGATGGTGTTCATCTTGATCTGGTTGAACCAGTCCCAGAACTTGTTATCGGATTTGAAGATACCCTTCTTCATGGTCACGTTGCCGACCTTCTTCATGCCGGGCATTTTGATGACCGAAAATTCCGGGCTATCGCCGTGGCGGTATTTGATTTCTTCCGACTGAATATCCAGGCCGCTGACTTCCTGGAACGACATGACTTCCGAATCCCATTTCACCTGAAAATAGAATTTCGGAAGCGGCCATACGATCGTTGATTGTTTCGAGCCATCATCTGCCATCACAAACCTCGTCTAAAAATGATTGATAAAAATAGTCGGGCGATGCACTTGGCATCACGACTTTTGCATTTGCTGCTGGAACGTGATTTCGATAAATTCGGCCGGACGGCTCACTGCCACCAGCACGGTCACCTTCATCAAGCCTTCCAGGATATCGTCGGCAGTCATGGTTTCACCGAGGCCGACAAACACACTGAACGCATCGTCGGCGCTGGCACCGGCGAGGCCACCGCGTTTCCAGACGCTGGTCAGGAAATTACGCACCATGCTCTTGATGGTGACCCAGGTGTTGGCAGTATTCGGTTCAAACACATAAGCCTTGCAGGCCTGCTTGATCGATTCTTCAATCATGATCATGGTGCGGCGCACGCTGACGTAGCGCCAATCCAGGCTATTGCCGTCGAGAGTACGCGCGCCCCAGACCAGCACACCTTCGCCGATGAAGGTACGAATCGCATTGATCGACTTGCCCTGGGTGGTGACGTTCAGGTCTTCCTGTTCTTCGTTGGAAATCGACACCGTCGGCGAGACCACGCCATTCATGCTGACATTGGCAGGTGCTTTCCAAACTCCGCGGCTGTTGTCCACCATCGTATACAGGCCTGCCATGCCGGCACTCGGCGGCAACAGGTTCAAGCGTTTCTGGATGGCGCCGACGATTTGCGGATACAAGGCGCTGACGGCCAGCAAAGTCTTGTTCAGGGTCAGGATATCGATCACCGGGTCTTTGCTGGTGTCCTTGGCAGGCGCAGAAGCATCGGCTGCAGCATCGGTCGCCGACGCTTTGGCCGCTGCCGGATCGACATAGCTGCGCAACTCGTTGAGTGCCGCATTGAGCTGATCGAGTTTGACCTGAGCAGCCTTGTTGGGCTTCTTGTCGGTCAGCGCCAGGCTATTGCCGGTCGCCGCCGCCGGCGCAGGCGCAGGCGCAGGCGCCGCTGGCGTAGTACCGTCAGCCGCTGGGGCGGCAGCCGGTGCCGCTGCTGCTGCACCGTAACTGAAACCGGGCAAGGAACCAAGCTCGTTGCCGATCAAATCAGCCAGATCAGCGCAATTGGTCAACGAGGTGAAATCGACATCTTTCTCTTTGACGATCGAGGTATTGACCCAGGGATAATAGGCTGCGCCAAAGTCGAGAAAATTGCTGCCGACTGTCTCGCGGAACTCGGCCACGCAATCACCGGCTGGGTCTTGGCGGTCACGGTAACCGTTGTAGATATCCAGAATCGCGACGCGGTTGCGCATCTTGAAGCCGCAGTGCATCAGTGCGGCTTGCTGCACCGAGGTGCAATCCTGTTCCGACAAATGGACCGCGTCGGGCACCACTACGATGGTCGGTTCCTGTTCCTTGAGCAGACTGTCGATGCCGGCTGTGATCTTGGTGGCGTCCAGGTCATCCTTGTAGGTGCCGACCGAGACGATATAGCAAGGGCCGCCGCCGTTCTGAAAGAACAGCAACATGCTGTAAAACAGGATGTAGGGTGTGCTTTCGGTCTTGAGCGCATATTCCAGGCGCTTCTTGGTCACCAGTTCGGTTACCGAAAAATCCGCCGGCACGTTCGCCGTGTTGGCAGTGGAACTGGCCTTGCCGGCGGAGTCCGCGGCATTGTCGGTGGCCGGCGCGCTTGGCGCAGCAATGGCGCTAAACGAAAATTTGGTCTTCGGCGCACTGCCGAAATAGACCATGAATTCGGCCATGGAGGTAATCCGCCAAGGCTTGCCCGCCAGCGAGGTGCCCTTGTTGTCGGCAGTTTCTGTGTAACCGATAAACGCCGGCACGGCAGTCGCTACTTCGACGACAGAGTTTGGAAAGGCATTTTTCTCGACGACATAAACACCCGGTGTTTTGTATTGCGCCATAATTTCACCCTCAGTTATTGTTCAATTGTTCAATTGATGTAGATCTCTGAAACCAACTCCACTTTGCTTCCCACCATTTCCTGCGTCATCTTGCTGACATCGGCATTGGGCAAGCGCCGAATCAGCACGCGTTCGCCCATCCCACCCTGCTCGCGCAACTGGAATCGTTGCCCATAGCGCTGCTGCATGGCGATTTCACTGGCGCTCGTAAACACCAGCGCACGCCGGTTTCCCGGTAGCTGCTCAACCGGCCCGGCGACAAAACGCACACGCTCATCAAGGTCGACAATCGCCAGTTCGGCGGCCGTGTCGTCGCTGATGAAAAAGTACTTCCAAATGCTCTTGCGCACACCAAAGCGCACCACATAATCGACACTATCTACTGCAGCACTTACCTGATCAGCCAGATCAATCAGCGCCACCAACACCGGCTTGCGCAAGCCGTCCGACCGTTCCAGATGCGCTGCCAGCAGCGCTGCCGTAATCGGCTGCGCCTGCGTTGCATCAATCTGCTCAGTCCCATGCAGGCGGCGCAACCCGCCGCTTTCAGCCACGCTGGCACCACTGGTGACGACCAGCAATTGCCCGGACGCCAACGTGGCCGGCTGCGAATACTGCGAAAACAAGGCATCTTGCGCATACCATTTGAACGCCAGCACCGCCTCGCCGCTGGCCAGCTCGGCCAACAGCAAAGCGCGTCGCGCCGCGTCGCAAAACAACGCCACGCCATGCCGCTGTGGCCGCAACAACAGGTCGCGTCGTTTGATCCAGTCCAGCGTTGCCACGCTTGGCTGACAACGCAACGGCGTGCCTGGCTGCTGCCAGAATGCATGCTCGACATCCACGCTCAATAGCGGCGAGTAACTGGACATCACCTACTCCTATTGGTCGCTAACGGCCCTTCAATGATTGGCTGCGCTGCTCGGCAAACGCACCGTCGGCACGCGCGCGATGATGTCGTCATTGTCGAATGCCACCATGCGCACCTTGTACAACACCGATGGCAGATATTTACCGCCCAGCAGCGTCCACATATTGCTCAGTTCATGTATTTTGAGATTTTCGATATCCAGCATCAGCTTCTCGATGCGCGTATCCATCCCCGGCGTGACCTGATGATCGAACACCGGAAAACGCTGAAAGTAAGCGATCGCGCCCGAGATCAGCTTAAGTGCCTCGGCATAATTGGCACTGCTGAAATTGGCCGCCAGCATGACGTACAAATTGAGATAGAGCGGTGCACTGCTGACCACAGCACGCGTGGCACCGGCGTCGCCGGGCAAGTGTTGACGATACGGCACCGTGTCTTTTTCGAGATTGGTGAGGAACATCACCAGCTTGTTGTTGGTGTTCGGCGCCGGACGGCCTTCCGCATCCACCAGACCCGACATCGTCACGATATCTTCCGTGAGTGCATAGGACTGTTTGAGGAATTGGTTAAGCTGAGCCGCGAGATGGCTCACTGCCGCATTGATCATGATTCCGGGACACCTTTCGCGATGAAACTATTTTTTTTCTAAACGATTCAGCGACTACAACGGATGCTTCTTATTATTTCCATGCAAACGTTCCGGCATTCGGAACGCTACAACTTCTTCGGATGATCTATTAATTTAGTGCGGAACTTTAGCATAAGGATTTGGTTTTTTTAGTG
>Ga0066798_10001003_pt1 | contig 12808 bp, 18 predicted proteins | sample PersoiDNA2013203_FD_70961 | JGI IMG/M metagenome (GOLD analysis project Ga0066798, IMG submission 70961) | Permafrost soil microbial communities from the Arctic, to analyse light accelerated degradation of dissolved organic matter (DOM) -... | ecosystem: Environmental > Terrestrial > Soil >...
CCGCGTCGAGTTCTCGATTGCGCTCAAGCGCGACGACGACGGCGTGCTGGCCATGGTCGGCCTGGGCGACATCGGCGACCTGAAAAACATGCTCAGCATCGACGGCATGACCAGCAGCATTGCCGGCGCGGCCAAGAATGCCGTGGGCAGCGTGGTGGGCAATGTGGTCGGCGGCATCACCTCGAAATATGGCGGCGTGGTCAGCGAAATGAAAGACAAGATCGGTGGCAGCATCAGCGGCGCCATCGGCAGCGCGGCGGACAAGTTCAAATGAGCGAGCATATCCCCGCCTTCAAGGTCAGCATCGAGGACAAGGATTTGACGGCCATCGTTTCACCGCGGCTAATCAATCTCACCTTGACCCTGTGCCGTGGCGACGAGAGCGACCAGCTCGATATCTCGCTCGACGACAGCGACGGCAAACTGGCCTTGCCACCGCGCGGCGCGCAGATCGCCCTGGCGCTGGGCTGGCAAGCGTCCGGCCTGGTGGACATGGGCAAGTTCACCGTGGACGAGGTGGAGCACAGCGGCGCGCCCGACACCATCACCCTGCGCGCCAGGTCGGCCAACCTGATCGACACCTTCAAGCAGCAGCAGGAGCACAGCTTTCACAAGACCACCCTGGGCGCCATCATCGAGGCCATCGCCTTCAGGAACGAGCTGGCGTCGGGCGTCTCCGCGCGCCTGCGCGACACGGCCATCGAGCACATCGACCAGACCCACGAAAGCGATGCCGCCTTCCTGCGCCGGCTGGGCAGGAAATACGATGCCGTGGCCACCGTCAAGAATGACACCCTGCTGTTCATCCCCATCAATCAGAGCCGCACCGCCAGCGGCAGGGCGCTGCCGGTCATTCCCATCACGCGCGCCCTGGGCGACGGCCACCGCTACCACAGCGCCGAGAGCGACGCCTACACGGGCGTGCGCGCCTTCTGGCATGACGAGCGCTACGCGCGCCGCCGCAGCGTGGTGGCCGGCGTGCCCGGCAACAGCAAGCGCCTGCGCACCACCTTCGCCAACGAAACGGACGCGCGCGCGGCGGCCGTGGCCGAATGGCAGCGCATCCTGCGCGGCCTGGCCACCTTTGAAATGAGCCTGGCCCTTGGCAACCCGGCCGTATTCCCCCAATCGCCCGTGACCGTGCAAGGTTTCAAGCCCGAGATCGACGCCACCGAATGGCTATCGGTCAAGGTCACGCACAGCCTGGGCAGCAACGGTTTTACCACGCGCGTGGAGTTTGAAACGAAAACCGAAGCGGTCGAGGCCGAGCGCGAGGACGAGAAAGACCCGGACGAAGGCATCACGGGCGTGGTGGCCAAGTGGAAGGATGTAGCGGCGAAGAAGAAAAAGGCGGGGCAGGAGCAGGCAGGCGCCACCGGTACGCTCAAGACGCTGGAGCATCTTTACAAGAGCAAGCAGGCCGCGAAGCGGGCGGTCCTGCATGCGTGGAAGCATATCGAAGAAGTGCGCGAGATCATCCGCGAGAACAGCGAGGAACCCCGGAAACCTTCGCAAGCGGTAGCCGTCGAAGAAGCGGCGTGAACCTGTGCCCTCTACTTCCGCTCAACGACTGCTTTCGCCCCAAAGCGGACGTCTACCTAGCTCTTAGATAGTTAGTCGCTTGTTGCACCGTTGACTGCGGCGGAAGTGGCGGCTCGACGCGTCTTTAGTGTTCCCGTTGGGTATAAGCGTGCCCGAAGTTGCATGAACGGAGTCTCTACCAGCCGGTACAGCAGCCAACCGCCCAAAATGCCGATGGCCATGACCATTGTAATGGTCAGTGGTGCGCTAGTGTCGATGCCCAGTCCCAGGAGTTTCGGGCGTAGAGCCATAAATATCGGCTTGTGTACTAAGTACACGGCATATGACCACAACGCCAAGCTCGCCGCGCCAGGAATGTACACCCGGTTCAGCAGCGACGATGGGCTAAGCGCCGAGCAGGTCAGCAGCGCAAAACTGGCGGCGACCAGCGAAAAGCCGAAGGTCGATGCGAGGAAGGCGGTCGGTGCTTCATTCATCACACAGTAGAGCACGCCTGCGGCACTGGCGAGGCCTGCAACCAACAGCGCGTTGCCATGGCGAAGCAGGCGTGCAAACGCTATGGGATGGAAATTCTTCAGCAAGGCAATGGCTACACCCGGCAGAAATTCGTCGAAGCGGCCGAAGCTCGAGTAGTACACTGGCGCCGCGAACACATCCTTTCCATCCATGAAGGCGATGCCGCGTGCCGTCATGCCTGCCGCGATAGCGGCAACTAGGGCGCACCAAAGCAGCCGCGGAGAGCGCCGGCTTCCGACTAGGACAATTACCGCTAACGGCAGCACCAGGTAGAACTGCTCCTCAATGCAAAGCGACCATGAGTGTGTAAACGTTTCCCCATAATTCATGCCGAAGTTCTGTGTGAACGTGAGGTAGCGCCAGACAGGCGCCATGCTCTTGCCTGCAATTGGGCTGTCGGGCAGCAGGAGGTAAACGGCCAGCACTACGTAGTAGTTTGGAAGGGTGCGCAGCAGTCGGCGAGCAAAAAAGGTCCATAAGTCTAGACTCTCGCCAAGGGCAACGGGTGCCAGGAGCTGGTTACCGATTAGGTAGCCGCTCAGTACGAAAAACAAATCGACGCCGGCCCAGCCAATGCTCCCGATAGCGCCAAAGCCTGGCGCCTGCCTGACAAAGCCGTTGTAGTGAGACATCAGCACCAGTGCAATGGCTAGCGCGCGCAAGGTGTCCAGCCCGACAAGACGAGCGGGAGGAGAATCGGAATGCATCATTAGAGTTTGATTTAGAGGTTTTTTTAACGCACCGCCCGAGCGGCATTTGTTCCCGAGTCGTCTACTTCAAGTGGCTGGGACACATGCCCGGGCGCGCTTCCGACCGGGATCGACTGTTGGCGGAAGGATAACATATTACCCTTGAGGAAATATCACGAATTATCACGAATTGCCAAAGCTGCTAAGCATCCTAAGGAATTTAGTAAATTTCGGCATCCGCTATAGGCCACAGCAGCTCATTGCAGGAAGTCCGCTTCTGGCCGGTAGCGGCACCAGAGCATAGCGGATTGCTAAGCAGAAAAACTCACAAATTGTCACGCTGCCGCGAATGACCGCTTGTGGCCGGCTGCTGTCGTTGGCAGGTTCCGCCCCATTGCGGACCTTCGCGCATCAAACTGAAACGCCGGTTTCGTAGTTTAGGCGGTAGTTCTTGTGATTGAAATCGGTCACTACGATATATTCTTCTTCAAGCTTAAAACCTTCCGAAAATATGTCCGCGCCAGAACTGCTCCATAATATTTTTCCATTTTCGTCCAGGCGAGCGACGTCTAATTCTCCGTGCGAAATTAAAGCCCTTCGTTTCGGTTCGTAGTGAATACCAAAGCAGGTGGCTTGGTCTACTACAGTTGCCCACATCAACTTAAGGTCAATTAAGTCAAAGCATACGACATTGTCCCCGACCGTCAAAAAGAGCTTTGACCCGAGGACCAGGAGGGAATGTTTGTGGACGGTACTACATCCTCCTGAGGCGCCGAAAACGACGATGGAAATGCCATTCAAGAAGACGCCATGAACGGACGTGGGCGTATATTCCGATTGCAGGTTCTTTTCCTGCGCATACCGCCGAGCATTGTCCACAGAACCAAAGGTGTAAGCAGGCTCATCGACAATTTTGACCTCGCCCAGCTGAGAGGGAACAGATATAGAACGCATTTAAACCTTAAAGTTTTTGTTCGCTTGGGGTGGCACAGGCCGGTAAGTGATTGCCGTTATCGTAGTCCTTCAAAATCGCATTAATCTGAGGTCGAGTGAACCGCTCTTCTGGTGACGGTGAGCGTATCTCATCGGGATAGAACTCGCCAGCATCAAACGCCTGAAAAACAGAGAACAGCACGGCAGGGATTGCCACATTTTGCGCAGCGTATGCGAATAATGCATTTGCCAGAGTATCACCGGCCTCATAAATCACGCTGCCAGCAGCATATCCTCTAGCCAACTCAAGAGCGCAGTTTTCCAGTCGCTGAGCCGTCGGCACAGCAGAGAACTCACAATAGAGCGCAATGTCTGCCAACGACAGTTGTCTTTTTGCAGCCTCTTGAATTAAGTCCACAAATTCCATATTTCTCCATGGTAGGCGGCATACACGTGAGCGTCGGCTTTTGGCCGAAAACCGCCGTTTTCACTCGACTTAAACTGAAACAGCATCGATTGGCTTCGCTTGGTTTAACTTACGAACCGCAAAGAGCATCGATACTGGCACAGCAGCATGAAACACAATTAGCCACCACAGGCTTCCAGTGAATGCATATCCAACAGTGAAAAGAAGCGACGCTATAATCGAGCCAGCAAACTGTTTTGAACTTTCAAAGCCATGTCCCGCACCGTAAGCAACGGCTGCCAGAACGATAGCAAATGGCATACCCATCAAGGGCGTAAGCACCAGTAGTAAGTAGCCTCGGAAGAGAACTTCCCAAGTCATAGTCATGCCGACCGTGGTTATGAGGTAGGCCGCACTTTCCAACCACGTCTGAGGCATTGGAAACGGCAAATTCCGCAGTTTTTTTGCAAGCTCGTTGCGCTCGTCGGTGGACATCCTGGATTCCTGCCGTATTCCCAAAAAATGCATGATAGTTAGTACGACCAGAGCTATCCCAAGCCCCCAAGTCCCAGCAGTGGAAGTTGGAATAGCTAGCCCAAGCTGATTGGCAGAATGATTCCCTAGCCAACTCACCAATAACAACGCTGCGAGATGAGCCAGGACATAACGCCCTTGCCGCCAGTAGCTCTGCAATACGGATAACTCTGGCTTCGGCAACTTGACGGATAAACTACGTCGAATTCCATCGAATGGGAAATACACCAGCAAATACAAAGTAAATGCTAGGTCGGTAAATGGTTGGTGAAAAATCTGTAGTGTCACTTCAATCCTCTTCGTGAACCTTGTAGCGGTTGTGGAGCTATAACAACGTCGGCTTTTGGCCGCTAGCGGTCCGTGAGCATAACGAATTACCAAGCGAGAAAAATCACACATTGTCACGTCAATGTGAACGTCTGCTTCTGGCCGATGGCGGCCACTGCCATCGGTCGCAAAGCCATGAGCCGGTCTAATATTGCTAACTCCAGTTACCGCTCACCCAGGTTGGAAAACCATCCGAGGAAGTGGGGGCGCACTCACATTTGACTCCGTGTGCCGTCTCGATGACGATACCAAGTGAATACGGCTTCCCGTCGTAATAACATGAATTTTTGACAAACCTTGTGGCCGTGGAAGCCTTCATTTCACATTTATATTGCGGCCAGCAGCAAGCAAAGAGTAGTGGGGCTAGAGCGGCAACTTTCCATGTTCCTGCGCTCCTTAGCAACGAGAACCTGCCCTTTCGACACGATTTACGTCGGCGATTTTTTTTTGCGACCAACGTTGATCGTTTGGGGAGCCGTAATATCTCCATGAATCTGTTGCCCAACTTTGCCATGAACAACCATGTGGCTTGTACGCTCTCCCGATTTAGTTAGCGGTGTAGTCGTGGGTTCGGAAATTCCTTCAACCACACCTAATACTCGTGCCTTGCCACGCAAGTCCAACTTGCGATAGCCGATCAAAAGTTCATTTTCATCGGTGGTCAAATCATCGCTTGTCGGAACACCAAGCATGACGTATCCGATGTCAACGCCAATACCCGACAGAGCCACCAGATACCCGGCATCAGGCAAGGTCTTGCCTTGTTCGTAAGAAATTTGAGCTAGTTTCTTGACGCCACCAACAGCAGCGAATGCCTCTTGCGTCAAGCCGAGACGTGTTCGCTCCTGCTTGAGCCTATCACCAAAAATATTTTTATTCATACATTCCAATTGACAAGTATGTTTAGACATACTATATTTACGTCATTACCATGTGACGTATACAAATCATACCTTATGACAACTATCGCTCCAGTGACGCGGCAGCCAAAGAATCCACTTTCGCAGCCCATCCCTATTCGTTTGCTCCCTCCTGAGATTGAGCGCGTCGAAAAGTTTGCGCAACAGGATTCCCGTTCACGGGCGTCTTTCATGCGCTTGATGCTGCTGCGTGGCCTGAACTCTTACGAGGCCGAACTCGTCCAATTGTCCGTTGTTCATCACGCTTAACTGCACAGGAGCAGGCCCATGTACCCCGATGCAAAACGTATCCGCAAACATAAAGTCATGCTGCGCCTGGACGACTATGAGCACCAACTCGTTTCCTCGATCGCCAATTATCAGGGCGAAGAATTAGCCGTTCTGGTACGCCAGATAGTCATGCGTGAAGCTCTTGCCGCTATTGCTGTAGACGACATCGACAGCGTACAGCGTCGCAGCGCTTAAACCGAGTCCCTGAATAGTAACTTTTGAGTAACTGAAAAGCTGCCGAACATGCCCGATCACGAAATTCATATCAATGACGAAGAACTTGCAGCGCTTGAACTCGTGCGTCAACGGCAGGGGCTGGCAAGCATTGAGCAAGCGGCTGAGTGGCTCGTCAAGTCGCGCTTACGTAAGCAGTCAAAAAGCATGACGGGTCGCGGTCGCGCCCTGTACCAAGTGGAAAGAAAGCTGAAATGAGAGTCATCGGCCTGCCCTGCCCGCATTGCAGCTATACCGTCCGCGCTGTCAAAAGCCGCATGATGTCTGCCATGTTCAAGGAAATCACCTACATGTGCCAGAACCCCGACTGCGGGCACGTCTTCGTGGCAGGCCTGGAAGTATTGCGCACCCTCTCGCTGTCCGCCATGCCCAAGCCGGATATCCGCATCCCGATGTCCCAGCATGCGCGCAAGGCAGCCACCAGCCAGCTGGCCCTGGACCTGACTGCGGGCTGCTGATGACTATCCCGATCCTCGCGCCGCCATAGTCCGGCCGCCGTAACTCCCCCTCTTTTGCTATGCCCTGCTGCGCTCCCTTTTGAGCGTGCGGGATTCGTTCAACCTGAAATAAGGAAAACCGATGGAAAACACGCTGCACGCCACCAGTCATGCCGACAAATCCATGACATCAAACACGATTCGCCCGACCTTGCAAAATTGTATTGTCCCCGTGGCACCGACGTGTTTTCTGCTGCAAGCTGGCGCGGGCATCAGCATCGCGGCGCTGACCTCCCGCATCCATGAGATTGCCAAGACCTATCACGCCTACGGCGCGGCCAATCTCACCTTCATCGTCAGCGATGCGCAGGCATTGGAGCGTGACGGCTTTTTCGCGCCAGCCAAGCAACGCGCCCTGGTCGGCAAGCTGCCCATCGAGGTGAACTACATTTTCGCCACTGAAGCGGGTTCACGCCACTGCTGCGGCACATCGCACACGCTCCCGTACTGGGCAGAACATTTTCTCAAGGAAGGGGCACGCTAATGCTGCGCCTGGCCAAAACCTGCGGCATTTGGCTGCTGACGCTCCTGATTGTCATTGCCCCCGGCGTGCTGCGGGCCATCGGCGCCATCAAGGACTGAACCATGCCGGCGTCCCTTATCGACAATCACCTGTCCTTCCAGCCTGCCGCCGAGATTTTGGCCGCGCGCGACAAGGACATGCCGACGCCACCGGGCGCCGGGCATGCGCTGGCCGCCATCGCCGAAGCCAAGGCCCAGCTACGCAGCATCAAGCCGCGCAACCTGGCGCCCTTCATGGCCCAGGCGTGGGGATTGTCGCCGCGTGGCGCGCGCCGTTCCGTGTTGATCGCCGCAGGCATGGACGCCGACCGCTGGGAGTCGCCCATCCACTCCTTTACCGAAGAAGAACGCATCGAACTGCGCGCCGCCACAAGCGCCGCCATCCGTGTGTACGAAAGACTGTTAAATGCAATCTAGCCAAATCCTGCTGCCTGCCCCGCAGCGTCACGAAGCCTTCTTGCGATCCGCCCAGTTCGCGCCCGAGCTGGCCCGCATCCCCTACAAATGGCGCAACCGCGTCATCACGGCCGCCATGGCCAAGATGGCCTGGTCGTCCTGGTACAAAGTCTATGAATCCGTCGCCACCAGCTTTGTGCGCGAGTTCGCCGAGCAGTACGTGCCGGCCGGCGTCGACCTGTCGCAGAGCGACGCCGACATCGTGGCCACCGCCGAGCGCGCGGCGGCCGGCGTGACCAAAATGCTGTGGATGGCCGTGTCCGACACGCACGCCCTGCAGATCATGGAAGACGAATGCGCCTCGTATGGCATCGAGCTGCCCGAGTTCGACGCGCTGACCGATACCATCGCCCGCCTGGTGGATGCACGCTGGTGGCGCCGCCAGTTGCGCAAGCGCGTCAAGCGCGCCTTCGAGGCGGGCAATATCCGCCTGGGGTACGTGAACTATCGCGGCGAACCCTACGCCAGCAACGACGCCGTGCTGTCGCGCCTGGCGCAGAACCGCCGCAACGCGGCAGCGCTGGCCGCCACGCTGGTGCAGAACGAGAACGGCCAACAATTCAGCATCGCCGAGCTGGCCGAGAAGACCACCGCCAACAAGGCCATCCGGCGCGGCGAGCTGATGTTGCGCATCAACGGCTTTGAGCAGATCGCCCGCGAGTGCGGCGACCAGGGCATTTTTATTACCTGGACGTGCCCATCGCGTTTCCACGCCATGCAGCACAGCGGCAAGGCAAACGACAAGTTCGACGGCTCCACGCCGCGCGAGGCCAACGCCTACTTGGGCAAGATGACGTCGCTGTGCCGCTCCGCGCTGGCGCGCCGTGGCATCGGCCTGTACGGCTTTCGCATCGCCGAGCCGCACCACGACGGCTGCCCGCACTGGCATCTGCTGCTGTTCGTGCGCCCCACCGCGAAATACAAGACGGCCCACCTGCAGGACGTGGCGGGCCGCGCCATCCGCATCATGAAGCGCTACGCCTGGCGCGTGGACCGTGGCGAACCGGGCGCCTTCGCGCGCCGCCTGGACGTGAAACGCATCGACTGGGCCAAGGGCAGCGCCGCCGGCTACATCGCCAAGTACGTGGCCAAGAACATCGACGGCGTGGCCGAGCACAAGACGAAAGAAGGCTATGTCGTTACGGCCGATACCGAAGGCGATGTCGAGCTGACGCCATCGGCGCGCGTCGAGTCCTGGGCCACCTGCTGGGGCATCCGTCAATTCCAGCAATGGGGCGGCGCGCCCGTCACCGTCTGGCGCGAACTGCGCCGCATCGAGGAAAGCATGCTCAACGAAGCGCCGGCCGCCATGCGCCGCGCCTGGGACGCCGTGCAAAAGATCGACGGCGAAAAGCGCGCCTGCTGGGCCGAATACCTGCGCGCCCAGGGCGGCGCCCTGGTGCCGCGCAAGGAACTGGTCGTCACGCTGGCCAAGGACGAAAAAACCGTCATCGGCCGCTACGGCGAAACGCTGCGCACCACGCCCTACGGCGTGCGCTGCAGCGACCTGATTGGTGTGGTCTTCAAGTCCGTGCGCCATACCTGGACGCCGGTACAGGCCACAGGCGGGCGCGCGGTGGCCGTAGGGGTTGCCGTTCCTCGGACTCGTGTAAATAACTGTACGCACCCCGACCGCCCTGCCCCGGCCACGCCGCCGGCGGCGCCTGTCCCTGACCTGCCCGACGAGGCAAAAACAGCACTGATTGCAGCCTGGGCGGCCGTCAGCGCCTGCCCGTATCCCCGGCTGATTGTCCCCGACAACCCACCCCATGAAGGAAATGGCACATGAGCACCTTTTCCGTGACCGTTCGCACGCAAACCGAACGCTTTGAATACGCAGCGATTGCCGCATCCAGCGGCGACGTGATCGACGCCGCCATCGACCGCTTCGGCGTGTGCGGCGTTACCGCCAAACTGAAAGGAAAACCGCAATGCTGACCACCACGACCAATTCACCGCGGCAAATCGCCCTGGGCGACCGCGTGACATTCGATACCGATGAAGGCTACCAGGCCGGCACCGTCAACGACCTGCGCCGCGACGTGGGCAATGGCGAGCTGCACGCCTGGGTGGAACTGGACCACCAGTGGCCGGGCATGTTCCGGGCGGTGCCCCTGGGCGCCATCGAGGCGGTCAAGAAAGCAGCCGCGTCTATCGGGTGCCCAGCATGATGGCGGAACGCTCAATAACCGCCCTGACCGAGGAAGCGAATTACAAGCAATTCTGTCGGCTGCGCGACTATCGCAAGCCTGGCGCCGAAGTTCCGCTATACACGGAGGCAGAAGCGTTCGCCCTGGCCACGGACAAATGCAAGGCATGCAACCCCGCCATAACGAAAGCGCCATCCAATGAATAATCTTTTTGATAATTCGATCCAGTCCGAAACCCTGACTGCGGAAGAGCTGGAAACCATTTCAGGCTGCTGCCGGAAAGTGGATCAGATCAAGTGGCTGCAGCAAAACGGATGGACCTTCATCAAAAACCGGGCCGGCGCGCCCATCATCGGCCGGCTGTACGCAAGGCTGCGCTTGAGCGGCATCAATCCCGCCAGCCTGGTGAGCACGCCGACCTGGGCACCGGACCTGTCCAAAGTACGTTAATAGAAAGAAAACAATGCGACCTAAGAGCACTGGCTACAAACTGCCGCCGCGCATGCTGCGGCGCGTGCGCAAGCTGAAATCGGGCGAAACGTGGACCGGCTATTACTACAATGGCCGGGACGACGCCGGGAACCGGAAGGAATACCCACTGGGTACGGATCTGGTTGAGGCCAAGCGCCTGTGGGCGGAATATGAGTGCAAGCCAGTCCCGACCGACGCCACGCTCATGGAATACGTGTTTGCGCAGTACGTCCGAGACATACTGCCCGGCAAGGCGCCAAGCACGCAACGCGAGAACTCCAGCTCGTTGAGCCAGCTGCGCCCGGTCTTCGACAGCGCGCCCATCGACGCCATCACGCCGCAGGACATAGCCCGCTACCGCGACGCGCGCAGCGCCAAGGTGCGCGCCAACCGCGAAATCGCGTTGCTGTCGCATGTGTTCAATATGGCAAGGGAATGGGGCTACACCAAGCGCGAGAACCCATGCAGGGGCGTGCGCAAGAATAAAGAAGTGCCACGCGACTTCTATGCCGACAAGGCCGTGTGGGATGCGGTACGGAACGCCGGCTGTGAAGAGCTGCAGGACGCCATGGACCTGAACTACCTGACCGGCCAGCGGCCTGCGGACGTGCTCAAGATGCGCGACGGCGATTTGAAGGATGGGGCGTTGCAGGTGCGCCAGGGCAAGAGCAACAAGCTGCTGCGCATCGTGCTGGAGCACGACGGCATCAAGTCCGAACTGGCGAAGGTCATCGAGCGCATCCACGCGCGCCCGCACCGGCCGCGCACCACCTTCATCGTCGCGCTACCGAATGGTTGCCAGGTCAAGAAGTGGCATTTGCGCCTGCGCTTCGATGGCGCCCGGAAAGCTGCAGCGGAACTGGCGCTAAAAGCTGGCGACGAGGAGCTGGCCAACCGCATCAAGGCCTTCCAATTCCGCGATATCCGGGCGCGCTCGGCCAGCGACATTGCCGACCTGGGCGCCGCAAGTTCCCTGCTGGGGCATAGTGAAAAAGTCATCACGGAAAAGGTCTATCGGCGCATTGGCCAGGCTGTCCGCCCTACCCGCTAGCGGCAAGTTGCGGAAACCATTTCCGCAACTTAGCGCTAAGTTGAAACTGAAGTTTTACATTAGCGATTTTTCAGGCGACAGCACAAAAAAAATAAGCCCTTGAAAATCAAGGGCTTATTTCATTTTTCTGGCGGAAGCGGTGAGATTCGAACTCACGAACAGTGTAACCCGTCGCTAGTTTTCAAGACTAGTGCCTTCAACCACTCGGCCACGCTTCCTGATGGCAGCATTATACATAAAGGTCAGTGGCTTACCAATGGCTAGCGCCATCACCACCATATTTCCCCCAATAGCAAAGACTGAAGTACGACCCTGGCTCTTCGCCTGCGGGTTCAATACCTGCGCCGGCACACCAAACGAGAAGCCTTACACGCCCCAGTTTTCCCGCAGCACCCTTTCAAACTCCACCGCTGGCAACGGGCGCGAGAACAGATAGCCCTGCACTTCGTCGCAGCCTGAACTCTTCAGGAAGGCCAGTTGCTCGGCCGTTTCCACGCCTTCCGCGATCACTTTATGGTGCAGCTGCTGGGCGATGCTGATGATGGTGCTGGCGATGGCGCAGTCGCTGGCGTCGGTCGGGATGCCGGTGGTAAACGAGCGGTCGATTTTCAGCGTGTCGATGGGGAATCGCTTGAGGTAGGACAAGCTTGAATAACCGGTGCCGAAGTCGTCCAGCGACAGGGCCACGCCCAGCGCCGTGATGCGATCCATGATGCCGATCACGCGCTCGATGTTGTGCATCAGCGTGCTTTCCGTGATTTCCAGTTCCAGCCAGGCCGCTTCCAGGCCGTAACGGGCCAGGGTGGCCGCCACCCTGGCGGGCAGGGCCGAGGTGAATTCGCGCGCGGAGACGTTGACGGCCAGGCGGATCGGCGGCAGGCCCGCCAGTTTCCACGCTTGCGCCTGGGCGCAGGCCGCTTCCAGCACCCATTCGCCCACTTGCACCACCAGGCCCGTCGATTCGGCCAGCGGAATGAACTCGGCGGGCGGGATCATGCCGTGTTGCGGGTGGTGCCAGCGCACCAGCGCTTCGGCGCCGATGATGCGGCCGCTGCCCAGCGCATATTTCGGCTGGTAGTGCAGCAACAGTTGCTGTTCCGATAATGCCTGGCGCAAGCCTGTTTCCAGGCGCATGCGCGCCTGCATGCCCAGGTTCATGTCCTGACTATAGAAGGCTACGCTTTCCGCTTCGCCGCCGCTGTCCTGCTTGGCGCGGTACATGGCGATGTCGGCCAGGCGCAGCAGGGTTTCCGCGTCCTGCCCGTCTTGCGGATACACGCTGATGCCGAT
>Ga0066798_10001005_pt1 | contig 12807 bp, 7 predicted proteins | sample PersoiDNA2013203_FD_70961 | JGI IMG/M metagenome (GOLD analysis project Ga0066798, IMG submission 70961) | Permafrost soil microbial communities from the Arctic, to analyse light accelerated degradation of dissolved organic matter (DOM) -... | ecosystem: Environmental > Terrestrial > Soil >...
ATTGCCAAACGCCGCTCATATAAACGCCATGATGGTGTGTGGGATACTGAAAAAACGGCGGTCGCTTTTTTAACAGATTACCGTAGCGGTGCTATTGGAAGAATTAGTTTAGAAACACCAGACAGTCGACTTTTGATGACGCAGGCAGAGTTGCCTGTAGTGCCAGAGCCGCAAACAGAAATCGAAGCAGAAGATAAGCTAGACGAGTGAGTTAACTGGCATAAGCAAATAGGTAACGAAGGTTAACGCCACTTCACTTGTAATTTGGTTGTTTGAAAATTTGCTTGTTTAAACCCAGCTAGTTAAACTTGGCTATTTATTCGCCAGTTCTGTTTAACAAGATAATCACACCTCTTTTTTGCTCAGCTGCTTACTAAATTCAACCTCAAGCTTACTCACTCGTTTTGGCGTCTGCGGACCGTAGGCATTAACAAAAACAACGAACTCATCAAGCATCATCGGTTCGCATAAGCGCTTAGATTCTCCAGAACCAATCGCCAGTACTAAACTAAATAAGCCGTTACTGCCTAAAGTCATTGAATATTGGCTGTTGCCACTACGTCGTTTAAGTCGATCAATTGCAGCACTTGCCTTAGTGGATCTTGGACTAGATCTCATGGAGTTCCTTTCATTAGGTTACGGCTTGATTGCTGACGGCACTTTTTCAAAGTTAGATTATGGCATGCTTTAATCAATCCCATTGAATAGACGAGGAATAGACAAGATTAGATAGCTAGTTGCGCCCTTAAACGCTAAAATCTGACGCTTACGTTTTACGTCAAACTATAAAAATTATTATTAAGTAATACATGCTAAACACCCTTAACTCGCCACAGCGCGAGGCTGTTAAATATCTCGATGGTCCTTTGTTGGTGCTAGCTGGTGCTGGCAGCGGCAAAACACGTGTCATCACCCAAAAAATCAGCTATTTGATTGACGAAGCCGGATACTCACCCAAAGAAATCGCGGCGATTACCTTTACCAACAAAGCTGCACGCGAGATGCAAGAACGCGTGAGCAAACTGATGCAGGGCAAAAGCACCAAAGGGCTGACCATTGCTACGTTTCACTCGCTTGGTTTACAAATGTTGCGCGCTGAAGCTGCGCTGCTGGGCTATAAACCGCAATTCTCGATTTTAGACTCATCAGATACGTTTAAAATTGTGGCTGACATTCTGGTCACTACAGATAAGCAATTATTACGTAAAACACAATGGCAGATATCTGCCTGGAAAAATGCCTTTATCAATGCAGACCAGGCCAAAGCGCAGGCCGATGAAGAGCTGACGCATGCCGCAGCTAAGGTGTATCAACTTTACCAACAAACGCTCAAAGCTTATCAGGCGGTGGATTTTGATGATTTAATCAAGCTGCCTGTTGAGTTATTTGAGCAACATGATGCAGCACTCAATAAATGGCAACGCAAGTTGCAATATTTGCTGGTAGATGAATACCAAGACACCAACGCCTGCCAATACAAGCTGATTAAAATGCTCACTGGCGTGCGTGGCCAATTTACCGCAGTGGGCGATGATGACCAAGCCATATATGGCTGGCGTGGCGCTGACGTACAAAACTTACATCAGTTAACGACGGATTTCAGCAAGCTAAAAGTCATTAAATTAGAGCAGAATTATCGTTCTACAATCCGAATCTTGCGAGCTGCCAACGCGGTTATTGCTAATAACCCAAAACTGTTTGAAAAGAAACTGTGGAGCGATTTAGGCACCGGCGATTTGATTCAAGTTTCTGCCGCGCAGAGTGAAGAAGCGGAAGCCGAGTCGGTAATCATGAAGCTGCAAGCGCATAAGTTTGAGCACAGAACCAAGTTTCTCGATTATGCGATTTTGTACCGTGGCAACCATCAAGCGCGTATTTTTGAACAATATTTACGCAACCATAAAATCCCTTATACGGTATCTGGGGGTCAATCATTTTTTGATAAAACCGAGATTAAAGATTTAATCAGCTATTTACGCTTGATAGCCAATGAAGATGACGACCCGGCGTTTATCCGTGCAGCGACCACACCTAAAAAAGGCATAGGCAACACCACGCTCGAACGCCTTGGTGAATTTGCCAGCGCACACAAAATTTCATTATTTGCTGCGGCGTTTGAGCAAGACTTTCAAAATGACGTAGGCAATAAGCAACTCGATGATTTATTGAATTTTTGCCAATATATCAACAAGCTGCAATATCGCGCCGTACGCGACCCCGCCGGTGAAGTGTTGAACGACTTACTCAATACGATACAATATGAGGCATTTCTATATGATGGTGAAGAAGCCCGTGCCGCTGAGAGCAAATGGGGCAACGTGCTTGATTTTATTGGCTGGCTGACTAAAAAAGGCGAAGCGAATACCGAGTTTGGTAATGAGTCTGCCGGTAAAAATCTGCTTGAGCTCACGCAAATGGTTTCGCTAATGAGCATGTTAGAAGGACGCGAAGATGGCGAGCCAGATGCCGTTAAGCTATCGACATTACACGCCGCCAAAGGCTTGGAGTTTGGCCATGTGTTTTTAATCGGCTGCGAAGAAGGCATATTGCCGCACCGCGAAAGCATAGATGTGGGGCTTGTTGACCCAAGTAAAATTGAAGAGGAGCGCAGGTTAATGTATGTGGGCATCACCCGCGCACAAAAAACTCTGAATATTTCATGGTGCAAAAAACGTAAACGCGCAGGTGAAATGCAAATGTGCGACCCTAGCCGCTTTATTTCAGAATTACCCAAAGAAGATGTGCGGCATTTTGGCAATCCGTTTAATAAAGATGCTGAAGTAAGTAAAGACTTTGGAAAATCAAAAATGGCGAGTATAAAAGCCATGCTGAATAAAAATGCATCAATCAACAATTAAATTAACACCTTAACAAATTACAAAATATACAGAGAGCAATCAATCATGCCATTTATCACATTAGACAACGCCAGCTTGGCTTTTGGGCATCATGCCCTGCTCGACCACGCCTCGTTCCAATTGGATGCTGGCGAACGAGTGGGATTAATTGGTCGTAACGGCGCAGGTAAATCAAGCCTACTAAAAGCGATTGCTGGCACGATTAAACTAGACGAAGGCACCGTGTGGCGTGCGCCCAATGTGCGCGTGGTCTATGTGCCGCAAGAGCCTGAGCTGGATACGACACACACCGTATTTGAAGCGGTGGCTGAAGGTCTGGGTTCGCTACAGCAAACCATTATTGATTATCACCAAGTGACGCATGACATGGGTATGCCAGATGCTGATATTGATGCGCTGATGGCCAAAATGCAAACCTTGCAGCACGATTTAGATACACAAAATGGCTGGGCCGCACAATCGCGCGTTGAAAATGTGTTGAGTCGCTTAAAACTGAATGCTGACGCATTAGTTTCGACACTGTCAGGTGGCTGGCGCAAACGTGTGGCATTAGGTCGTGCACTGGTGGCAGAGCCTGAAGTTTTGCTATTGGATGAGCCGACCAACCATTTGGATTTGGAGGCCATTGAATGGTTAGAGGATTTGCTATTAGGCTTTAACGGCAGCGTATTGTTTATCACCCATGACAGACGCTTTTTGGATAAATTAGCCACACGCATCACCGAATTAGATCGTGGCATACTCACAGACTTTGTCGGTAACTTTTCAGAATACCAAATTAAAAAAGAAGAACTAGCTGCGGTAGAAGAAGTGCATGCCGCCAAGTTTGATAAATTTCTAGCCCAAGAAGAAGTTTGGATACGTCAAGGGATTAAAGCGCGCCGCACCCGTAATGAAGGCCGTGTACGCCGGCTGGAAGCATTGCGCCTAGACCGCGCCGCACGACGTGAACGCCAAGGCAGCGTTAAACTCAATCTGGATAGTGGCGAGCGCAGTGGTAAGCTGGTGGCTGAGCTTGAGAATGTGGTGAAAAGCTACGGCAACAGAACACTGATTAACGGCTTTAGCACGCGCATTTTAAGAGGCGACAAAATCGGCTTATTAGGCCCGAACGGTATTGGTAAAACCACCCTGCTCAAGCTTATTTTGGGCGATATTGAAGCGGATAGCGGCGATATTCAGCGCGGCACTAAAATCAACGTGGCTTATTTTGACCAAATGCGTGAGCAGTTAGATGAAGAAGCCACGCTGGTAGATACGATTAGCCCGGGTTCAGATTTCGTAGAAATCGGTAATGAGCGCAAGCATGTGATTAGTTATCTGGAAGACTTTTTATTCCCGCCACAACGCTCGCGCTCACCGGTAAAATCGCTCTCAGGCGGTGAACGTAACCGCTTGCTGCTGGCGCGCTTGTTCGCCCGCCCAGCCAATGTATTGGTGCTGGATGAGCCAACCAACGACTTGGATATTGATACGCTAGAGCTATTAGAAAGCTTGTTACAAGAGTTTGCTGGTACGCTGTTTTTAGTCAGCCATGACCGCGCATTCTTAGAAAATACCGTCACGCAAGTGATTGCTTTTGAAGGTAATGGCGTACTCACAGAATTTGGCGGCGGTTATGATGACTGGCAGCGTTTTTCCCAGCAACGTTTGCAAGAAAGTCGCGCTGAAGATAAACGCCTGGCGGATTTAGCGCAAACAGCAAAAGCCAAGCAAACTGCAACGACTCAAGCTAAACCTGCGACTAAATTAAGCTTCAAAGAACAAAAAGAGCTTGACGAAATACCTACGCAAATAGAAAAGCTGGAAGCCGAGCAAACCAATATCAATACGCAACTTGCAGACAACGAACTTTATAAAACTCAGGCTGAAAAGGTCAAAGTTCTACAAGCTAGACTGATTGAGATTGAAAGCTTGCTAGAAAGCCTGCTTGCACGATGGGAGTCGTTAGACTCTAAAAAGAGCTGATGCGAAGGCGTAGCTTTAAATAGTTCAGAAAAGTATCAGAAAACCTAGTCATCTGCACACCGACGTCTTAAAAAGACTTGGTGTGCAAAAAACAGGTATGCTGAAAATAAAATAGTACAAATGAATGATTCTGGTCAGTTAACGCTCATGAAAATGCTGCTGTTAGCGCACTTTGCAGATTGATGCGGTCATTTAATCATGCTCTTTAGACTCCTTCGCGTTACAATACTATTTGAAACTTTCTGAATAACGCATAATACTTAGAAGAATAATTAAATACTTAAAGTATGACTCCTACTAAACGACATTTAATTTACTATGCCTTTTTTAGCCTGCTAGGACTTTCAAGTTGTAGCACGCCTCATATTGATGCGTTTAAGCCTGCAACCCCACCCAATCATTGGATTGAACCGCTTCCTGCCACACAAGCACATAACGGAAAACTGAGCGACCTTAACAGTTGGTGGCAACAGTTTAACGACCCCGTATTGCTGCAGCTGATTGATGCTGCACAAAAAGTAAGTCCTGATATTGAAAACGCAAAGGCCAGAGTGATTGCCGCACAAACCTCTGTCACTGTGGCAAACGCACAATTACTGCCAAACATCACTGCCGAAGCTAGCGCAAGCCGTGGCAAAACCGGTCAGGTGTTACCCACCTCTAACGGCGTAACACTTCCAACTTCGAACACCGCAGCCATTAGTGCGAATGCAAGTTGGGAACTAGATGTTTGGGGTAAGAATAAAGCCGCTAAAAATGAACAAATCGCCAAATTATCCGGCAGCAATGCCCTATGGCATGAAGCTAGAGTGATTGTTGCTGCGCAAACAGCCAACCAATATATCAACTATCGATTATGTGAAAACTTAAGCAGCATTGCTAAACAAAGCACTGATTCCAGTAGTGAAACTGCGCGATTATCTGACTTAACCGCAAAAGCAGGTTTTTTGGCGCCGGCAAGTGCCAGCCAGTCTTTAGCACAAGCTTCCGAGGCTGCCAATCAACTCAAAAAACAAGCATTACAATGTACTTTAATCATCAAAAGCTTAGTGGCACTCACCGCAATACCAGAGCCTGATTTAAAAGAATTGTTAGCCAGAAATTCTAGTGTAATGCCAATGCCTAGCGGTATTGAAGTGAGCGAAATACCAGCCAAGCTACTAATGCAACGCCCAGATGTATTGAATGCAGAGCGTAATGTAGACGCTGCAAGCTTTGAAATCACGACTATTGAAGCGCAACGTTACCCGCGCTTGAGTTTAGCGGGCAATATTGGCCTGTCATATAATTCATCGGCAAAGAAATTATTGCTTAACAGACGCAGCGGTATATCTGACGGCTTAACGTGGTCAATTGGGCCAATCGCGGTATCTTTACCAATTTTTGATGGCGGTATACGCGCGGCAAACTTAAGTGCAGCTAAAGCACAGTATGAAGCAGCCAAAAGCACTTATGAAAGTGTCTCACGTAATGCGGTGCGAGAAGTTGAAGAAGCGATGGCCACCTTAAATAATGCCGCATTACGCCTTGATGACGTAAGCAAAGCGGCAGATGGCTTTAGCGTATCATTAGCGGCTACTGAATCCCGTTACAAAGCCAATTTGGCCAATTTATTTGAATTAGAAGAAGCACGTCGCGCTAGTATTCAATCACATAGCAACGTATATACATTGAAAAATGAGCAAGCGCTTGCCTGGATTTCACTGTATCGTGCAATGGGTGGTGGCTGGACAGAAGCGTCCAACACGCCCATTATTACTTTAGACAGCGAACTTAAGAAAACTGAGCTGAATAACTCAGCTTCAGGAACTCCAGTTCAAACACAAGATCAAGCCTCAGTCCAAGTACCAGTTCAACCATGAGATTAACCATGCCATCTATAATCAAGCCGTTGTCAGTCAGCGTAGTGCTAAATAAATTTATAGTACTATTTGCACCCTGTTTTTTACTGCTAGCAATTGAGGCTCACGCGGAGAAAGCAAATGAAGTAACAAGCGTCACACCAGCGCTAACAGTAACCCTCACGCAAGCACAACAAACCGTCTTGCCACTTAAAGTCTTTGCGAATGGCAATATTGCGGCATGGCAAGAAGCCATTATTGGCAGTGAAGTCAACGGCTTACGCCTGACCAACGTGCTGGTAAATGTTGGTGATGTAGTCAACAAAGGTCAGTTATTGGCCGAGTTTTCTGCAGAATCAATTGTCGCTGAGCTTAACCAAGCCAAAGCAAGTTTAATGGAAGCCGAAGCGCAAGGTAAAGAAGCGATTAATAATGCTGACCGCGCACGCACTTTACAAAATACTGGGGCAATGTCTAATCAACAGATAGACCAATACACCACCGCCGCAGACACTGCAAAAGCAAGGATTGAAGTCGCTAAAGCGGCGGTTGCCACGCAACAAATTCATCTAAAAAACACAAAAATATACGCACCTGACAGCGGCATCATTTCAGCACGCAGTGCAACCGTCGGTGCGGTAATCGGTTCAGGCACCGAGCTTTTCAGGCTGATAACACAGTCTAGGCTAGAATGGCGTGCAGAGGTTATTTCAGCTGATTTACCAAAAATTAAAATCGACATGCTAGCCAACGTAACGGCAGCTGATGGCTCAACCATTAAAGGCAAAGTTCGTAAAGTGTCGCCCACCGTAGATTTACAAACACGCAACACCATCATTTATGTGGATTTACCTGCCAGCACTTCTGCAAAAGCCGGCATGTTTGCAAAAGGTGAATTCATCTTAGGGCAATCCAGCACATTAGCTGTAACGCAACAAACGCTAGTGATGCGCGATGGCTTTACTTATGTATTTGCTGTTATTACTGATCACGGCAAAAAAATTGCCAAGCAAATTAAAGTACAAACAGGCCGACACATTGGTAATTTAGTTGAAATCGTCAGTGGAATAACGCCTCACCAAATGCTGGTGTCATCTGGTGGCGCATTTTTGTCTGATAACGATATTGTTAAGGTTGTGTCAGCCGCCTTACCAGCATCACCAGCGCCTGGCATTAAAAAATAAGTACATTCAAACCCAGCCCATATTAAAGACCTAATAAGCGCATGAACATTTCCGCCTGGTGCATTAAAAACCCAATTCCAGCCATCATGTTGTTTGTGATGCTCACTTTCGCGGGTTCCATTAGTTATCAATCAATGAAAGTACAAAACTTTCCTGATCTCGATTTACCTACGATCAATATTACCGCATCGCTTCCAGGCGCTTCACCCGCCCAGCTTGAGACCCAAATAGCGCGAAAAATTGAAAACAGCCTCGCCAACCTGCAAGGTTTAAAACATATTTACACTAATGTGCAAGATGGCGTAGTGTCTATTACAGCTGAATTTCGACTGGAAAAACCTGTCCAAGAGGCTTTAGATGACGTGCGTTCTGCAGTAGCTCAAGTACGCGCGGACTTGCCAACGGATCTGCGTGATCCTCAGATTAACAGGCTGAATGTTTATGACACGCCAATCTTGGCCTATACACTAAGCGCAACTGATATGGACGATGAAGCATTATCTTGGTATGTAGATAATGAACTCACCAAAAAATTATTAAGTGTAAAAGGCTTAGGTCGCGTAACCCGCGTAGGCGGTATCAATCGTCAAATCACTATCGACTTAGACCCAGCAAAACTACAAGCCCTCAATACAACAGTAGCCGACATTTCACAGCAGCTTAAATTAAGCCAGATGGAGGCATCTGGTGGCAGCACTAAGCTGGGTGGTAGCGAACAACCAGTTCGCACTTTAGCAACAGTCAATTCGGCGGAAGATATAAGCCGCATTGAGCTTAGCTTAACTGATGGTCGTAAAATTAAATTAGACCAGGTAGCCACCATTACTGACAGCTTTGCCGAACCAAGATCAGCGGCATTATTAGATGGGAAACCGGTCGTTGGCTTTGAAATCTCTCGAAGCAAAGGCGCCAGTGAAATTGAAGTGGGTAATGGCGTACAAAAAGTGTTTGCTGAACTCAAACTCAAGCATCCAGAGATCGTTCTTACAGAAGCGTTCAACTTTGTTCAACCTGTTAAAGATGAATACGAAGCTTCACTCACTATGCTGATAGAAGGTGCACTACTAGCGGTGCTGGTCGTATTCTTATTTCTACGCAATTTCCGTGCAACCTTCATTTGTGCTGTCGCCTTACCTTTATCGGTCATTCCAGCCTTTATCGGTATGTATAACTTTGGTTTCAGCATCAATATCGTAACCCTTTTAGCGCTGTCATTAGTCATCGGAATTTTGGTCGATGACGCCATTGTAGAAGTTGAAAATATTGTGCGCCATCTGCGCATGGGCAAAACACCCTACCAAGCAGCTATGGAAGCAGCAGATGAAATTGGTCTGGCCGTTATAGCAACGACTTTTACATTGATTGCCGTATTTTTACCAACTGCATTTATGAGCGGTATTCCAGGTAAGTTTTTTAAACAATTTGGCTGGACGGCTTCATTTGCAATCTTTGCTTCCTTGGCCGTAGCACGCGTGCTAACACCCATGATGTCTGCATACTTGCTAAAACCAAACAACATAAAGACTAAAGATAGTTCTGTCATGCACAGCTACTTAACGCTAAGCCGCTGGTGCTTGCACCACAGGTTTATTACAGTCATCGCGGCTGTTTTATTCTTATTTGGCTCAATTAAACTAATCCCGCTATTACCAACAGGCTTTCTCCCTGCGGATGATAGTTCACAAACACAGGTCTATTTAGAGTTGCCTCCGGGCGCTACGCTAGCTCAAACCAAACAGTCTGCAGAAGATGCACGCCAACTCATCAAGAAAGTCGCCCATGTAAAAACCATTTACACGGCTATTGGTGGAGGCAATGCAGGTTCAGATGCATTTGCTAGCGCAGGTGCACCAGAAACAAGAAAAGCTACACTGACAATTATGCTAGACGATCGAAGTGCAAGACCACGCAAACAGGTCATAGAAAACGAAATTCGCGAAACCTTACTCAATTTAGCCGGAGTGCGTAGCAAAATTGGTTTAGGTGGCTCAGGTGAAAAATATGTTTTGATGTTAAGTGGAGATGACCCTGTAGCCTTGCAGCAAGCTTCCAATGCCGTGACGCAAGACTTACGCACCATACCGGGCATAGGTAATACCGCTTCAAGCGCCACATTGATTCGCCCAGAAATGATAGTACGCCCGGATTTTAGTAAGGCTGCTGACTTAGGCGTTACCAGTAGCGCCATTAGTGAAACATTACGGATTGCCACCAATGGTGATTACGACTTTGCCGTTGCTAAACTCAATTTAAGCCAACGACAAATTCCGATTGTTGTAAAACTGGCTGACGAAGCGCGACAAGATCAAAGTATTTTAGAGCATTTGACCGTGCCTGGCCCTAAAGGCCCGGTAATGCTGGCACAAGTAGCCAGTTTTGATTTGGCCGGCGGTCCCGCAGTAATAAACCGCTACGACCGCTCACGCAATGTGCAAATTGAAGTAGAACTGTCAAAACTGACCTTAGGTAACGTTACAGAAGCAGTTAAAAAACTACCTAGTATTCAACAATTACCAGCCAGCGTTAAGCAAGTTGAAATCGGTGATGCTGAAGTAATGACCGAGCTATTTTCTGACTTTGGATTGGCGATGCTGACTGGCGTACTATGCATTTATATTGTACTGGTTATATTGTTTAAAGACTTTTTACATCCAGTGACTATTTTAGTTGCCCTGCCCTTGTCATTAGGCGGTGCTTTTGTTGCATTATTAGTGACAGGCAAAAGTTTTTCCATGCCATCACTCATCGGCTTAGTCATGCTGATGGGCATTGCCACCAAAAACTCGATTCTATTAGTTGAGTATGCCATCGTGTCTCAACGAGATCATGGCTTAAGCCGCTTTGATGCATTGATAGACGCTTGCCACAAACGCGCCAGACCGATTGTCATGACCACGATAGCAATGGGTGCTGGCATGTTGCCGATAGCAGCAGGTTGGAGCGCTGGTGACACCTCATTCCGCTCCCCAATGGCAGTAGCGGTCATAGGCGGCTTAATCACCTCTACATTTTTAAGCCTGTTGGTGATTCCAGCGGTATTTAGTTATGTCGATGACATTAAAAATTTTTTCAACCGCAAGTTTTCAGGGAACTGATGACCTACATTTGAAACAAAGCGAGCGCCGCAAATATCAAGCTACCCAAGGTCATGCCATACACACCAACTAAAAGTATTTTTTTACGAGTGAGTAAGGTAATTGCCGCCAATGATATAGCCACTTGAATCAGCGTCATAGCTAGCGCCCATCGATGATGAACATGCATCTCGGCTTCTGACTTTGCATCCCAGTCCTTTGATTCTGCTTCTAACTTTTCCGCCACTTTTTTGATTGTAGTTTTTTCACTGTCATAACGCTCAATGGCTTTGGTGTATTTATTTTGATCGATATTTGGCAAACTTAATGCTAGTTCAGCCAAGTTTTCCTTACTGCTCTTTGCCTGATAAAAGTTCCATTGATTTGAAGCTTCAGTCTTTTTAATGGCGGCATCATTTTTAAACATCGCTGCTTCATTTTGCGTAGAACCAGCCTGGTAACTAAAGAATGCACCAACCGTAGCTAACACGGCAGTCATTACGGCAATCTGGCCGGAGAATGAATCACCATGCTCTGCTGCATGTTCCAAAAGTTCATCATGTGGTCCATGTACTTCAAACTCTTCATCGGACATAAGATTTCCTTGAAATAATCACCACTTAAAATAAAACCTTAAAATAAAGCTAAGCTATCTACCCACTACTTGGCGTTTTCTTTGCGTTCATCTGAGAAGTAAGGGAAGAGCAGCGGTAAAAGCAATAAGGTAAAGAAAGTGGCTGTAATCAAGCCACCTACAATCACAACCGCAAAAGGTCGCTGAGTCTCTGAACCTATGCTATGTGATAGCGCGGCTGGTAATAAGCCTAAGCCGGCCATAAATGCCGTCATCAAGATAGGCCTTAATCTGGCGATTGCTCCGTCCAATATCGCACTGGATAAGTCTTGCCCTTCTAATATGAGATGTTTTATTTGCTCGACCATGATGACGCCGTTCTGTACTGAAATTCCGGCTAAAGCAATAAATCCGACAGCAGCAGAAACAGATAAATGCAAACCCGCTAAACCTAGTCCGGCCAAGCCTCCTATTAGGGTAAATGGAATCATCAACAATACAAGTAATGCATTTCGTACTGACTTGAATGCCCAGAACAGAATCACAAAAATAAGTAATATTGACAGTGGAACAATCACCTCCAGACGCTTCATCGCGCGTTGTTGGTTCTCGAATTGCCCTCCCCATGTCATGGTGTACCCAGTTGGTAGTTTTACATTATCCTTAACTTTAGCCATGGCTTCTTTAACAAAGCTACCTTGGTCTCGATTGGCTAAATTACATTTTACGGACACAACACGAGAAACCCCTTCGCGACTAACACGAGAAGCCCCTTGTTTAACGGTGATGTCGGCTACGCCACTTAAAGGAATGGTGCTCACGCCATCCGGTAATGATATTGGCAGCTTGCCAATATCATCAACGGCTTCACGGAACTGCGCATCTAGTCTTAGCGTCACATCAAAACGTCTATCGCCATCGTAAAAGGTATTGGCCGCGTTGTTAGCGAGCGCTGTTTGAACTGTATTATTGACATCAGAAACCGCTAATCCATAACGTGCAAGCTTAGTGCGATCCAAGGTGATATCTAATTCAGAGTTACCGGAGATACGGATAGCTTCTACGTCAGTTGCTCCCTGCACCGTATTAAGTACACTAACCACCTGATTAGCTTTCTCTTCGAGGATGCCAAGATTAGGGCCATAAATTTTAATCGCTATTTCACCTTTAACGCCTGACATTGCCTCCTCAACGTTGTCTTGAATGACTTGTGAAAAATTGGTGGGGATGCCTGGAATTTTATGAATTTTTTCAGACATATCTTTAATCAAGGCTTCTTTGTTTGGAAAGCTCCAACTATTCGACGGA
>Ga0066798_10001008_pt1 | contig 12784 bp, 13 predicted proteins | sample PersoiDNA2013203_FD_70961 | JGI IMG/M metagenome (GOLD analysis project Ga0066798, IMG submission 70961) | Permafrost soil microbial communities from the Arctic, to analyse light accelerated degradation of dissolved organic matter (DOM) -... | ecosystem: Environmental > Terrestrial > Soil >...
CAATTCCAGTCTCACTTGCGCCCTTAATTCTCTTAGTGCGGTATCTAAAGTGTGTCCAACAAAATAATCAATGCCATCTTCAGTCAGGTCTGGCAGGCCAAGACGATTGGGAAACAATGCGGCAGCAATGCCTTCAACGATTTCAGCCAGGGTTTTGCGTGAAGGTAATTTGGGGGGCTTATTGCGACGCTTACGATGTTCTAACGATGAAACGCGCACACTGCGTAAGTCGCTCACAATTTTGGCAATATTTAATCCGCCAGAAGCAGCTTCTGGACTTTGAGTACTATCGGTCATACAGGCAATACCTCAAGACTCACCTAGCTTTTGCAAGCAAATTAGAGCCAACTCAATCAACGATGAATTGGCCTCCGGTTGTCCGGTCAGCATACTTTAAAACATATATAACAATTTCATATATATTAATTCTATTTTGTTATATAAGCAAAACCTTTTTAATCGCGTCAATAAAATAACTGATACAAAACTCATTCTGGCAATAAAAACACCCCCATCTAAATAATATTTATCGCTAATTATATATTTATATATTCTTTTACATTATTTTGAAAAATCCATAGTATGGTGTGTTGATTAAATCATCTGTATTAGCAAAATAAAAAGGGAGTTTTTATGTTCAAGCGTCTATTTTCAGGGGTTTCATTTGGTATTTTATTCATACTGTCGTTGCCTAATCTCGCATTTGCTGACAGTGCAATACTGAATGTTTCATATGATGTTACTCGCGAATTTTATAAAGATTTCAACCCTGCATTTGCCAAATACTGGAAAGACAAAACGGGTGAAACTGTCACCATCAACCAGTCACACGGTGGCTCTAGCAAACAGGCGCGCTCAGTGGTTGATGGCCTTGAGGCTGATGTGATTTCCATGAACCAGGCTACTGACATTGATATTCTTTACGACCGCGCACGCTTGATCCCCAAAGACTGGCAAACACGCCTGCCTAACCATAGCTCGCCTACTGCTTCGACCACGGTGATATTGGTACGTAAAGGTAACCCGAAAAACATCAAGGATTTTGATGATTTGATTAAACCTGGTATTTCTGTCGTGATCGCAAACCCTAAGACCTCAGGTAATGGCCGCTATGCTTATTTGGCTGCCTGGGGTGCAGTGCTGAAGAAAGGGGGCGATGATGCCAAGGCCAAAGACTTTGTGACAAAACTATTCAAAAACGTACCAGTTCTGGATACTGGGGGGCGTGGCGCGACCACCACCTTTGTGCAACGTGGCATTGGCGATGCGCTATTAACCTTTGAGAATGAAGTTAGCCTAATCAGAAAAGAGCTGGGTGGCGACCAGTTTGAAGTGGTTTACCCGTCCATCAGTATTCTTGCGGAAAATCCAATCAGTCTGGTTGACCGTTTTGCAGATAAACATGGTACGCGCAAAGTTGCACAGGCGTATCTTGAGTTCCATTATTCAGATATTGGTCAAGAGTTAGCAGTAAAACACGCTTTACGGCCTCAAGTAGAAGCAATAGCCTTAAAACATAAGGCTGATTTTAAACCCGTTCAGTTCTTTACCGTGGATGATACTTTTGGCGGGTGGGCCAATGTACAAAAAACACATTTTGCTGATGGCGCTAACTTCGACCAAATCTACACAAAATAACCAACGAAAAAGCTGAAAACCCCATGGCAAAAAAAAGCATCTCCTCATCACATCTGGAAAAACTCAGGCAGCAGTTGCATGACTCTTTATTTCTCGATTTCGATGAATATGGCCTAGAAGAGCAAAGTACAGGCGAGTTCAATAGCACTTATCTGGGCGTGCAACTCAATAGCGCCTTCCAGCCGATTTATGACAGCGCTGCGGGTGAATTGCACGGCCATGAGGCTTTTCTGCGTCCATCGCTGGGCGGAGAACTGCCCAGCACGCCAGAATTCGCATTTAGCTATGCCGAACAATCAGGCAAGCTGGTGCAATTTGACCGCGTAAGCCGTACCTTACATGTACTGAATTTCCGACAGATATACGATGAAAACGGACTACTGTTTTTGAATGTACACCCCAAGCTACTGATTAGTGTGAATGGACATGGCAAGGTATTTGAACGCATATTGCATTCAAACTCTGTGGCCACTGAGCGCGTAGTGATCGAAATTAAAGAAGCACTGGTTGAGCAGGACAAACAACTCGTTGAGGCCATAAACAATTACCGTGACCGCGGTTACAAGATTGCGCTGGATAACTTTGGGAGTGATGGCTCAAACATAGACCGCTTGTGGAAATTTACGCCTGAATATGTCAAGTTTGATTTGAGCGTGATTCATTCCGCACAAAAAAATAACCGCGTGCATCAGATACTGCCTGCCCTGGTGCGTCTGGTAAAAGACTCAGGCGCCAAGCCAGTATTTACGGGCATAGAAACCCAGTTACAACTGGATATTGCCTTCGCCAGTGGTGGCGAGTTAATTCAAGGCAATTTTCTCGGTAAGCCAGCCACAGCAGATGCGCTGCAAGAAAAACGTTTTTTCCCAACTGCGGCTAACCGCGGCTAATCAGAAATCAGCAACTGGTTATGGTCCGTCTTTAAATAAAAGGTGCCATCAGGGTCAATTTTGAGGGAGCGTATGCGGTAGCCTGTCAGCACGGGTTCCGCATACACCAGGCTTGAGCCTTCTTTTCTGATGCGCAGCAGTGTCATCGAACCCATACCCGCAACAAAGTAGTCGTTATCCCAATAGTCGTTTTTGCCTGTGCTTGCATATTTGGCGATGGGGCCAATGCCAATTGAAGGGACAAAGGTCATTGCAGGTTTTTCATAACCCTCATGGTTGTTGAATTTATTTCCGTAGTATCCACCTATGCCATCACGCTCATAAATGGTGCCATAGCTGACAATAGGCCAGCCGTAGTTCTTACCACGTTTAACCAGGTTAATCTCATCGCCACCGCGAGGACCATGGTCATCTAACCACAACTCGTTGGTATCATGGTCATAAAACAAACCGCCTGAAGGCGACCTGAAGCCCGTAGCAAAGACCTCGGCATTGAGGCTTTTGAGGTCTATCTTGATGACTTTACCTAGGGAAGTAGTTTTATCCTGCACTTTGTCAGGTTTAGAAAAGTCACCAATGGCCAGATACAAAGTGTTTTCGTTTTCGCCCATCGCCAGCTTTCCACCAACCTGGTGTCCCAGGAATGGCTCCTTGATGGCGGGACGACTTAAATAGATTTCCCGCTTGAATGTGACTTCAGAATTGACCAGGTCAAGATCAAATTCAGACACAGCCAACCTGGCACCATTATTCTGCTCGTCCCATGTGGTATAGGCGATAAAAATTGAGTTTTTGATAATGATTGAATCTTTAACGCCAGATAACTCCTTGCAATAAACAACTTTTTTGCTACTACTCTCATCAGTAGATTCATCACCGCCTGGTATATATTTGGATAAAGCTTTAGCTGGCTTAACCAGCACGAATTCACCGTCAGGTTTAGTAAAGTCGAGATTGCTGAAATAGACGTCGCCGCATTTGCTAATAAAAATAAACTGATTTTAATTCAGCTTTTCAAACGAACCCGAGGGATAGCCATCCTCGAAAGGTAGCTTGTATTCCTTCAGAGCAAGCGTGCCATAAACAGAGGCAATTTTGATAGGCTCTGCATCAACATTGCTATTCGCGTGGGCATCAAGCACCGCAGGATAAGGTGAGCTCGACTTGCTCGGTATTGAACCTGAATCTTCAGCGGCAAGCACTGAAGATGAAATCAATGTGAATAAGATAGCCATCAAACTGACCATCAATCGGGCTGATGAATGATTCATAAAAATTGCGCCATGAAATACCAATAAAATACTGCCCCCCATGGATAAAAATAGTTCTATCAAGTATGCAATAACGATGCTGAAAAAATATCATTTTGTGATTTTCTATCCGCTAAACAGGCACTTGCAAGTATCAAAATGTATCAGGCGCATGCCAGGCGCTAGAAATTAAAGCCATTCATTAGCCGATCAAGTTATATCAATATAAAAAAATATTATTTTTAAGTTATAACGGGGACTGGTACATTGCAGATCGACAGTGGATTACCTTTATAACTCCCATTTAGCCCTACTTTTTTACCCCTACTTTATTAAGCTATCGCAACTTTATTAAGCTATCGCCACCATGCCCCTATTTAAAAAAAGTAAACAGCATAATGTGCTACCTGGCTTTAGCCTCTCACTGGGCTACACGCTTTTATACTTAAGCCTGATTGTGCTGATTCCACTTTCTGCCGCGTTTATCAAAACCACTGCGTTTACCTTTGAAGAGTTCTGGCATGTGGTAACAGCGCCACGTGTCATGGCCTCATATAAACTCACATTTGGCGCATCATTGATTGGTGCTTTAATTAATGCAGTGTTTGGGCTGTTAACCGCATGGGTACTCACCCGCTACACCTTTCCAGGTAAAAAACTGGTCGATGCATTGGTTGACTTACCTTTTGCATTGCCGACGGCGGTCGCTGGTATTGCACTTACTGCGGTCTATGCCTCAAATGGATGGATAGGCAGCCTGCTTGAGCCACATGGTATTCAGGTCGCTTTCAAGCCATTGGGCGTGGTCGTTGCGCTCACTTTTATTGGCTTACCCTTCGTGGTTAGAACAGTACAACCGGTACTGGAAGATTTGGAATCAGAAACAGAAGAAGCCGCTGCCAGCCTGGGGGCAAATCGTTGGCAGACATTTAGCAAGATTATCTTGCCCGCTATCTGGCCTGCATTACTGACGGGGTTTGCATTAGCCTTTGCGCGTGCCATTGGTGAATATGGCTCCGTCATCTTTATTGCTGGCAATATGCCGATGGTGTCTGAGATCACGCCACTGATTATCATCACCAAACTTGAACAATATGATTATGTAGGCGCAACGGCTGTGGCTGTGGTCATGCTGGTCGTTTCATTTATCTTGCTGTTCGCTATCAATGGGCTGCAGTGGTGGACCAATAAGCGTATTACTGAATCCCGTTAAAAAAATATTTAAAGTTATTTAAGAAAATACAAAGGTCAATATGTCCGCAGTTGCAGTGTCACAATTAGGCAAATACAACGCCAAAGTCGCACGTAGCCGTGCCACCTCTGAGCCTGCATGGATACGCTGGCTACTCATTGGCATTACCTTGGTGTTTTTGAGCCTGTTTCTATTCGTACCACTAGCAGCTGTATTTACCGAAGCCTTGCGCAAAGGTTTTGGTGCTTACTTCGCAGCACTGGTTGATGAAGACGCTTTATCTTCAATCAAGCTAACGCTGGTTGCTGCGGCAATCTCGGTGCCACTTAACCTAGTATTTGGCGTTGCTGCGGCCTGGGCGATTGCAAAGTTTGAGTTTCGCGGCAAAAGTATTCTGATTACCTTGATTGACCTGCCATTTGCTGTATCACCCGTGATCGCTGGTTTGATTTATGTATTGATATTTGGCCTGCAAGGCTGGTTTGGCTCATGGATTATCGACCACGATTACAAAGTGATTTTTGCTATCCCTGGCATTGTGTTAGCCACCATATTCGTCACATTTCCATTCGTGGCACGCGAATTGATTCCACTCATGCAAGCACAAGGCAAAGAGGAGGAAGAAGCAGCGCTAGTGCTTGGAGCAACTGGCTGGCAGATGTTGTGGCGCGTGACACTACCTAATATTAAATGGGGTCTGCTCTATGGGGTGATTCTGACCAATGCGCGGGCAATGGGGGAGTTTGGCGCGGTATCCGTGGTTTCAGGCCATATTCGTGGGCTCACCAACACCATGCCCTTGCATGTAGAAATTCTTTATAACGAATACAACTACTCTGCTGCTTTTGCCGTCGCATCTTTGCTGGCCTTACTTGCGCTGGTAACCCTAGCTGTCAAGAGTTTTATTGAATGGAGAACCGATTACGGTGCGGAAAAGAGCGGCAAACTTGCAACAGACGAATAATGACATCTGCAACCACTGGCGCATGAACAGTAGTCAATAAAATAAAGGTTAGATAATGAGTATTGAGATTCGTAATATTGTAAAAGGCTTTGGCAGCTTCCATGCACTGAAAGACATCAGCCTGGATGTGCCCAATGGCGAATTGGTCGCGCTACTTGGGCCTTCTGGTTGCGGCAAAACCACCCTGCTACGCATTATTGCTGGACTGGAAACGCCTGATTCAGGCAACATCCTGTTCCACGGCAATAACGCCACAGACCGCAGCGTGCGTGACCGTGAAGTAGGATTCGTATTCCAGCACTATGCATTGTTCCGCCATATGTCAGTGTTTGAGAATGTAGCCTTTGGCCTGCGTGTAAGACCCAAAGCTACCCGTCCGACCAATGCTGAAATCCACAGACGTGTGCACAAACTCTTGGAACTGGTGCAACTGGACTGGCTGGCAGACCGCTATCCACCGCAATTATCTGGTGGTCAACGCCAGCGTATTGCCCTGGCACGCGCACTGGCTGTAGAGCCAAAAGTCTTATTACTCGACGAGCCGTTTGGGGCGCTGGATGCAAAAGTACGTAAAGATTTACGTCGCTGGCTACGTCGACTGCATGACGAACTGCATATCACTAGCGTTTTCGTCACTCACGATCAGGAAGAGGCACTGGAAGTGGCAGACCGCATCGTGGTCATGAACCAAGGCAAAATCGAGCAGATTGGCTCTCCACAAGAGGTTTACGACCTCCCTGCCTCACCTTTTGTCTATCAGTTCCTCGGCAATGTGAATCTGTTTCATAGCCGCGTCAATGATGGCCTCGCGAAAATAGGGAATATTGAACTCAAACTCAATGCACATGAAGACACCAAAGATAGCGCCGCCTTCGCTTATGTGCGTCCGCACGACATTGAAGTACACAAAGTGCAGAACGGTGAAGCCTCATTTGAAGCAGTGGTGAACTACATTCACGCGATAGGCCCGCTGGTCAGGCTGGAATTGCAACGCAAAGATGAAACTGAAATCATCGAAGCCGAGTTAACCAAAGAACGCTTCCGTGAACTTGCAATTAGCGAAGGGGAGCATGTATTTATCCGACCAAGAAATGTAAGAGTGTTTTTAAATCAAGCGACATAAATAGCCACTTTAATTTAAAGCCGACCTGACAAATGGAGGCTAGCGCGAAAGCGCTAGCCTCTTTTTATTTGCCGCAACCGAGCTATTTAGCAGCACTGGGTAATATCCATATCATCACAAAAAAGGGAGTCATCATGAAATCTAACTACAAACTATTGACCTTGGCCGTCTTACTCGCGGCCACACAGGCACATGCAACCGATGGTTATTTCACGCCTGGTTATGGCGTGAAATCGCAAGGCGCTGGCGGGGTTGGTTATGCGCTACCACAAGACAGTTTAACCATAGCCACTAACCCTGCGGGATTATCCTGGGTAGGCGATAGACTCGATATTGGCGCCACCTTGTTTCGTCCGAATCGGGACGCTGAAATTACTGGCAGCCCTTCCCCTGGCGCCAATGGCATTTACAATGCCAATGATCAAAAAAATTTTATCATCCCTGAATTTGGTTATAGCAAGCAAGTATCGCCCGAGCTATCTCTGGGTGTTGCTGTGTATGGTAATGGTGGCTTGAATACCAATTATGATCGTGCCATACCATTGTTAGGGAGTTCTCAAGCAAAAGTAGATTTAATCCAGCTATTTGTGGCGCCCACAGTTGCATGGAAATTCACGCCTACCCAGTCTCTAGGCGTGACACTCAATCTGGCTTATCAACGCTTTACTGCTAAAGGGCTGGAAAACTTTGCCAATGCCAGCTTCTCACAATCGCCGAACAATGTCACCAATAAAAGCTTTGATCAGTCGTATGGGGCAGGCCTGCATTTTGGCTGGTTAGGTCAGTTTGGCGATTATGTCTCCTTGGGCGCGAGCTACCAAACCAAAACCTACACCACCAAATTTGACAGATACCAAGGTCTGTTTGCTGAACAAGGTCGCTTTGATATTCCCGCCACCTTTGGCGCAGGTATCGCAGTGAAAGCCACTCCACAACTGACCCTTGCTGGGGATGTTCAACGCATTCAATACAGCGATGTGAATTCGGTTGGCAATTCAATAGCTAATTTCCTGGCGGGTAATCTGCTCGGCTCTGACAATGGCGGTGGCTTTGGCTGGAAAGACGTCACCGTGTATAAATTAGGTGCGGTGTATGCCTATGATGACAAGCTCACCCTGCGCGCTGGTTACAACCACTCAGATCAACCGATCCCCAGCAGTGAAACCCTATTCAATATACTGGCACCAGCAGTAGTGCAAGACCATATCGCCTTCGGCACTACCTGGAAATTTGAAAACAAGAGCGAGCTTTCATTCAACTATATCCATGCGTTTGAAAATACTGTGAATGGCAGTAGCACTTCGATTCCATCAAACTTTGGTGGCGGCGCAGTCAATCTGAAAATGTATCAGGATTCAGTAGGCGTGGCTTATAGTTGGGCGCTGTAATTAGTTACAATCTTCAATAACCATAACAGAGGCAAAACCAATATGGCGATAGACTGGGCACACTTCACACCGCTGGCCTCATTGGCTGGCGGGCTGCTAATCGGCCTAGCCGCCGCCATATTGGTGCTGTTTAATGGAAAAATTGCAGGGATCAGCGGCATACTGGGCGGACTGATAGCAAGCAAACAAGCGGCTTGGCGCTGGCTGTTTATTATCGGGCTAGCCATCTCACCATTCATTTATGGCCTAGTGCATTCATTGCCTAGTACTGAAAACCAGACGAGCTTACCAGTGCTGTTAATCGCAGGTGTATTAGTCGGTATCGGCACTACAGCATCATCTGGCTGCACCAGCGGGCATGGTGTGTGCGGTCTTTCACGCGGCTCCCTGCGTTCATTGGTAGCAACCATTTCATTCATGTCTGCTGGCTTTGTTGCCGTTTTCGTAGTCAGTCATCTGATCGGATAATTACCATCATGCAACTCATTTTCGCTGCGCTTTCAGGCATTATTTTTGGCCTTGGCTTGATCCTGTCTGGCATGACCAACCCTGCCAAAGTCAAAGGTTTTCTTGATATTACTGGCCTATGGGATCCCTCCTTAGCCTTTGTTATGGGTGGCGCGATTTTGATCGGCATATTTGCCTTCGCAATCGCCAAAAAACGTGGCGAAACCATTCTGGGCGAAAACATCATGCTGCCAGACAACAAGCAGATAGACCGAAAACTGGTCATAGGCGCATTAATTTTTGGCGCAGGCTGGGGGTTATCAGGCTACTGCCCAGGGCCTGCCATTGCCTCATTATTCAGCGCTGGCGTGCAAGCCGCCATATTCACAGCAGGCATGCTGGTGGGTATTGCAATTTATAAAGTTTTCAACAGCCGTAAAGGCTAATATTCATGGGGAATGTCCATGGTAATATCAGCCTTAATTCGCCATTACTTTAATTCGACTAGCAGCAGCCATCCATGTGGAAAGATAATTTTTCGTCAACCGTCATCCAACTGATATAGATGCAACAGTAAAGTGCTTTAACAAGCATGGCTTTTCCCATCTATTATTCTGTATTGAAAATACTATCAAGCACATCAAGCCTAATCGGCAAGTGATTTGGCTAATCGTATATAATTAAGTCATTATGATTTTTCTACAGCGCAACTAGATTCCATTAATGATCAAAAAACTGCTGCAACGCGTTTTCAATTCAAAAAGTAAAAAAACGGCTGAAACAACTTCAGCTGCTACCGCTACGCATAATAAAAAGACCAGGCGCAAGCCTGATTCCAAGGCCAAACGCATCCTCAAAAAAGACCATCGCATAGACCGTAATCTACTCAGTGTAGGTGCAATTAAAACTACAGAAGGCTTACAGAATGCGGGGTTTGAGGCTTATGTGGTGGGTGGGGCAGTGCGCGATCTGTTATTAAAAAAACGCCCCAAGGATTTTGACATCGCCACCGATGCAACGCCCGAAGAAGTGAATCGTGTATTTCGCCGTTCGCGCATTATCGGCCGTCGCTTCCGCCTGGTGCATGTGATGTATGGCGATGAAACCGTAGAGGTTTCAACCTTCCGCGGCAGTCACTTAGCGGATAGCGAACAAAATGATGCAAAAGTGGCCGATAGCGGCCGTATTTTGCGCGACAACGTATTTGGCGACCAGGTAGAAGATGCCTTGCGCCGTGACTTTACGGCCAATGCGCTTTATTACGACCCCGCCACCGAGGTCGTGTTAGATTTTCATGATGGTGTGGCTGACATTCAAGCAGGCGTTTTACGCATGATTGGTGACCCGGTCACGCGCTATAGGGAAGATCCTGTGCGTATGCTGCGCGCCATCAGGCTGTCTGCGAAGCTAGGTTTAAAAATCGAACAAGCCACCGAAGCGCCTATTCCAAAGCTTGCCGATGCCTTGGGCGATGTGCCGCCTTCGCGCTTGTTTGATGAAATGCTCAAGCTATTTTTATCGGGGCACGCGCTTGAAAGCGTGAATGCATTGCGCCATCACGGCCTACACCATGGCTTACTACCCATGCTGGATGTAGTGCTAGAACAGCCGATGGGCGAACGTTTTGTCAAACTTGCGCTGAAAAATACTGACGACCGCGTGTTGGCAGAAAAACCTGTTTCCCCCAGCTTTTTGTTTGCGACACTGCTCTGGCATGAAGTGCTGGTGGCCTGGAAAAAATATCAGGACTTGGGAGAAAACAGCATCCCCGCACTACATCTGGCCATGAACGAAGTCATAGATACACAAGCTGAGAAACTGGCGATACACAAACGCTTTAGCGCCACCATGAAGGAAATCTGGGGCTTGCAAGTGCGCTTTGAGCAACGTGCTGGCAAACGGCCTTATAGTCTGATTGAGAATCCCCGCTACCGTGCTGCCTATGACTTTTTGCTGCTACGCTGTGAATCTGGCGAATTGCCGATGGAACTCGGTAAGTGGTGGACAGATTTTGCCAGCGCCGAGGGTGAAAAACGTCAGGCGATGCTGTTGCCAGATACTGCACCCAAAAAGCGTCGTCGTCGCTCACGCAAAAAACCTGCGGCATCTGGCAACACCAGTGTTGAATGAAGCGCTGAATGACAAGCAAACCTAAACATCGCGCATTTATTGCGCTAGGTAGCAATTTGCAGAATCCAGAATTACAGCTTAGGACTACGATCAATGAGCTGAATGCATTGCCGCAAACTAAGCTCATAAAAGTATCATCACTGTATAAAACCGCGCCAGTAGGCTACGATAAGCAGCCAGATTTTATTAACGCCGTTGCAGAAATAGATACGACGCTAAGCGCTCCAGCATTACTAGCGGCCTTGCTTGAACTGGAAAATGCGCATGGCCGTGAACGACCATTCCCCAATGCGCCACGCGTGCTGGATTTAGATTTGCTGCTTTTCGATGATGTGGCTATGCAAACAAACACACTGACACTACCTCATCCGCGTATGCATTTACGCGGTTTTGTGATGCAGCCTTTGGCTGAAATCGCGCCAGACCTTATCATTCCCAATATCGGCAAAGTGAGGGATATTGCATTAAGTTGCGCAGACCAGTCAGTAGTAAAAATGCATGATCCAGACAAGAAACCAGCATGAGTATTTTCGATAAATTTCCGTACATCGTGGTTGAAGGCCCTATCGGCAGCGGCAAAACTACGCTGGTGAATCGGCTGGCAGATCAATACCCAGTAAACCTGTTACTGGAAAATGCCGAGGCCAACCCTTTTCTGCCACGCTTTTACCAGGATGCGCAACGCTACGCATTTCCAACACAGATTTTCTTTTTGTTCCAGCGCGCAGAGCAGATTCGCGATTTAATGCAGCGTGACATGTTTCACCATGCCATCATCGCCGATTTTTTTCTGGAGAAAGACCCCCTGTTTGCCAGATTGAATCTGGATGATGAAGAGTTTTCTCTGTATCGCCAGATGTATCAGCATCTGCAATTGCAAATCCCAAAACCAGATTTAGTAATCTATTTGCAAACCCCTGTAGATGCCTTAGTTGAGCGAGTGAACCAACGCAAAATTCGCTATGAACAGGACATTCCAAAAGAATACTTACAACGTCTGGCTGACGCCTACAGCGAGTATTTTCATCAATACGATGCTTCACCTATATTGATCGTGAACAATGAAAAACTGGATGTTGCAGCCAGTGACGAATCGCTGAAACTGCTGATTGAACGCATTATGCAGATACGCGGTCGCCGCGAGTTTTTCAACCCGAACTTTGAATAATGCACTTGGGTTAATTCGCCATTAACCGGCGCTCAACCAGCGTAAGTTAAGCAAAACTCAGTTTCTCGCCGCTAATAATCATCGAAGTCCTCATCGTCTTGTAATAGAATAGTCCCCCTTATGAATCTATTCACCCTGCAGCAAATGGCAGATCGCGGCGAAAAAATCGCTGCACTCACCAGCTACGACGCAAGCTTTGCAACACTCTGCGAAAACGCGGGGGTGGAGATATTGCTGGTCGGCGACTCGCTCGGCATGGTGTTGCAAGGCGGCAATAACACGCTGGCGGTCACCCTGCATGACATGCAATACCACACACGCTGTGTCGCCAAAGGCAGCAAAAGCGCCTACATCATTGCCGACATGCCTTTTGGCAGCTACCAGCAATCGCCTGAGCAGGCCTTGCGTAACGCCACACGGCTGATGGCGGCAGGTGCGCATATGATCAAGCTTGAAGGTGGTGACGTGATGCTGAAAACCGTGGAGTTTCTGGTCAAGCGCGGCATACCAGTATGCACCCATCTGGGCTTTACACCACAATCGGTTAACCAGCTCGGTGGCTACCGCGTCCAGGGTCGTAGCGAGGATGACGCT
>Ga0066798_10001009_pt1 | contig 12781 bp, 10 predicted proteins | sample PersoiDNA2013203_FD_70961 | JGI IMG/M metagenome (GOLD analysis project Ga0066798, IMG submission 70961) | Permafrost soil microbial communities from the Arctic, to analyse light accelerated degradation of dissolved organic matter (DOM) -... | ecosystem: Environmental > Terrestrial > Soil >...
CCTCGAGGTGATGGACTACGTGGCGATGCGGCTGACAGGACGGGTGGTGGCGAACCAGTGCACGGCTTGGACGATGATACTGACCGATAACCGGCGTCACAACGTCACGGCCTACGACCGCCGACTGCTCTCGGCGTCGCTGGTCGACGAGGAGAAGCTGCCCGAACTGGTCCCGGTCGACAGCATCGTCGGGAAGCTGCTGCCCGGGGTCGCCGCGGAGCTCGGTCTCTCCCCGAATACCCCGGTGGTAGCGGGAATCAACGACACCATAGCCGGCGCCATGGGGACCGGTGCGTTCACCGGCTCGCACGCCGGCATGCAGGTCGGCAGCAGCAGCTCGATGATCGCCCACGTGAAGGCGAAGCACACCGACCTGTTCAACTTCCTGTTCACGATGCCAAGCCCCGTTCCGGACCTGCACTGCATATTCGCGGAGAACGGCATGGCCGGCGCGGCCCTCGAGCGGATCCTCTTGAACCTGATCTACGCGGACGACTGCTTCGGCAGGATCGACCCGGAAGGCCGGTACGAGGCGCTGGGCGAAGCCGTCGCCCAGGTGCCGGTCGGCAGTGACGGACTGCTCTTCTTGCCTTGGATGACCGGATCTCTGGCCCCACAGGAGGACGGCCGGGTCCGCGGCGGCTTTCTGAACATCACTCCCGAGACCACGCGCTGCCACCTCGCCCGCGCGGTACTCGAGGGAATCGCGCTGAATATGCGCTGGCTCCGGCGTCCGGTCGAGAAATTCGCGAAGCGCAAGTTCTCGCACTTCGTGTTCTATGGTGGCGGCGCCGAGTCACCCGCCTGGTGCCAGATCATGGCCGACTGCCTCGACGCGCCGGTCCATCAGCTGGACCAGCCGCTCTACGCCACCTGCATCGGCGACGCGCTCCTCGCCTTCCAACGGCTCGGCATGCTTGGCTTCAAGGACATCGGCGACCGTCTCCGAGTCCGCCAAGTGTTCGAACCAATGCCCGCACACGTACCTTTGTACGAGCAGCTCGGCGAGCAGTTCTTGAAGGCGTTCAAGGCCAACCGGCCGGTCTTTCGCGCGCTGAACGGCGACGGGTCCGGGTGACCACCGTGTCTGTGTACGGGTCACGTGGGCAGGCGCGGAGTCCTCGACGGCTCAGCGGCGCGACGGTGGCGACGTCCGTCGACCGCCAGACGTGCAACCACGCGCGGGCTACCCTGCGCCGAGACAAGGGAACATCCACATGAACATCGACGAGTACGTGCGCGATCTCTATCCGTACACGAGTCGCTACGGCGCGATCCGCGCCTTGCCCGATGAGGGCCAATCCCGTGACGTGATTCTCGGTCAGCTCGCGGAAATGGCCCGCGAGGAGGACGCCCGATGGGAGCACGGAAAGTGCTCCGGCACGATCTACCACGGTGACCACGACCACTACGCATTCCTCAACCAGTGTTTTGGACTCTTCAACCACACGAACGCGCTGCAACGGGACATGTGCCCGAGCATGAACAAGCTCGAGAGCGAGATCGTCGCGATGACCCTGGATATGCTGCACGCTGAGGCGGTCACGGCCAGCACCCCCGGGCTGACTCCGGGCGGGACTCTGAGCTCTGGAGGAACTGACTCGATTCTGACCGCAATGCTGGCCTACCGGAACCTGGCCAACGAACGGGGCATCCGCCGCCCTGGCATGATCTGGCCCGACACAGCACATCCGGCGTTCACGAAAGCGGCCACCTATTCGGCATGGACGTGACGGTCGCTCCAACCGACACGGTGACGACCAAGGTGGATATCGACTTCGTGCGCGAGCACGTCACGAAGGACACTGCGGTCATCATTGGCTCCGCCGCGAACTACCCGTACGGGACCATCGATCCCATCGCTGACCTTTCGGAGATCGCGCTCGAGCACGGAGTTGGCCTGCACGTCGATGGCTGCCTGGGCGGGTGGATCCTTCCCTGGGGCCAGGAGCTCGGCTACCCCAACATCCCCATCTTCGACTTCCGCATCCCCGGCGTTACCTCGATTTCTGCGGACACGCATAAGTACGGCTACGGGCTCAAGGGCACCTCGGTTCTCGCCTGGCGTGACGCCGCCATGCGGCGGCATCACTACTTCATGCAACCCGACTGGAAGGGTGGCGCCTACGCTTCTCCCGGCATAGCGGGGAGTCGGTCCGGCGGCCTCATCGCCGCAACCTGGGCGGCGATGGTCCACCTCGGCAAGCAGGGTTACCGTGACCGGGCGAGGCGCATCTTCGAGACTGCGTTCGCCATGCAGAACGTCGTGACCAGCCATCAGGAGCTGCGACTGATGGGCCAGCCTACGTTCTGCTTCTCATTCACCTCCGACGAGTTCAACATCTACCACGTCAACGACGCGCTCGGGAAGCGCGGCTGGCGGCTCAACGGCCAGCAGCTTCCGGACTCGATCCACATGGCAACCACAGGCCCGCAACTCCAGCCGAGGGTCGTCGACGCCTTCGCTGAGGATCTTGCTTTCGCAGTCGAATACGCGAAGAAACCCGCGCAGTCATGGCCGCTGAGCGCAGGAATGTACGGTGGTGGTACGGGGGCGCCGGTGCCCGATCCGCAGATCGTGGCAGAGATGTTCACTATGCTGCTAGACGCGTTCACGGATGGCGCGCCCTCACCAGACACCGCCTGAAGTCTCCGAGACCCGCGATTAGGCGATCCCCGGCTCGGCGATGGTACGTCTGCGATCTCCACTAGATGTCGCCAGTCGTCGCCAAAGTCGTAACGATAGACGAACGCGCACGCGGCTCTCCGGGCCCTCCATCACCACGGTCTGGTCGCTGCCCGGCAGCGCGCCGGCTGTCGCGACGAAGTCACCTGAGGAGCGTGGGGGGGCGCCAGTGCAGCGGAGGCGCGTTGCGCACCTCCCATTTGAGCTTGACGTAGTCGCACTCGCGCCGCGCGTGGAAGTGAGCGAGTTGCGGGCCGTTGCTCAACCTCCGCAACCCGGGAGAGGCGGGAGCTACCTCGCGTCACACTCGACGCTTGTCGGAGTGTCACTGCCGGTGTGAAACTGACCCACTACGGCCGGTTTGAAATGAACCCCCTCTGAGCCTGCAGGAGAAGGCTCGCCGCAGTCCGAAAGGCGGCCGCGGGAGGGGTGTTCGTGATCACACGGGAGGAGTGGGTGGACATCGTCTCGCTGCATCGCCAGGGCCTGTCGATCCGGGCGATCAGCGCTCGCCTGGGTGTGAGCCGCAACACCGTGCGCGCCGCCTTGCGCCGCGAGGGACCGCCGAGCCGTCAGGCACGCGCCCTGCCGAGTGCCCTGCCGAGCAAGCTCGACCCCTACAGGGACTACCTGCTGGCGCCTGGCCGAGTTCCCCGAGCTCTCGGCGGTCGTCTTGGCAGAGGAGATCCGTGCCCTGGGCTATGAGGGCGGCCTCTCCATCCTCAAGGAGTTCACGTTTCCCTACCGCCAGCGCCGCCGCGAGCCGGTGGTGCGCTTCGAGACCCCACCGGGCCGCCAGGCCCAGGCCGACTGGAGCGGCCTCGGGCGCCACCTGCTCGGCGACGAGAAGCGCAGCCCGCAGCTGTTCGTCATGGTCCTGGGCTTCTCTCGCGCGCTCTACGCCGAGGCCGTCTGGCGGGCCGACCTGGAGAGCTTCCTGGCCTGCCACGCCCGGGCCTTTGCCTACTTCGGCGGTGTGCCTGCCGAGGTCCTCTACGACAACGGCCCAGCCGAGGCGTAGAGTGTTGATCGATCGAGCCCTGAGTGAGATGAGTCCGGCGCTCGATGACCACGCCGATCGCGCGCATTGGGTGATCGGCTGGCACGACATCCTCGAGGGGTCGTCATTACGATGAACCCCTACCGCAGCTGCTCGTCCCCGCGCACGCTTTCCCTCCAATACGTGATTTGCAGGGACTCTTCTATCAGCCGAGCGCGCTGCGAGGCAGTTTGGCCAAGGCTGGGTACACGCGCGAGCCACAGAGCCGCACGACTATTTCAGCAGCCTGCAAACGCCTCTGAGCCGGAAAGACGCGGATCGCTCTCGGCGGTAGTGCGGTCCGCGGTGGAGGCCAACGACGGCGGCAAGCTGGTGAGGCCTGCCTGGGCCAGTTGGACCCTACCGTGCCGGTGCACCTGGTGCGTGCAGTCCCGCAGGGCCTCCCACGGTGACGCGGTCACATCCCAGCCCGTTCCGGCCGTAGGTTCCGACAAGGCCTGCCGGCAACTGGATGTGCGCCCAGGCCAGGGCCGTCAAGCATCCGCCGGTACCATGTCGGCTTTGTCGACCTTCAAATCCACGGCCAGCACGTTCTCGTTCTGGCAAAAGGCGATGCACTGCGGTTCGCCGTCGCAGAGGTCACACTTGAATGCCACATGGCGACTGGGGTGCTCGTGGATGACGTCTGTGGGGCACACGTCATAGCACTCCCCACAGTTGGTGCATTTGCTTTCGTCGACCACGAGCACGTGTCCCTCGACGAAGCCGCCGTTCTTCTCCTTACTGGCGAAGAGACCAAGCGGCGTGACCGCAATGCTGCGCGTGACGATGGCATCGTTGGGACACGCCTCCTGGCATTTGGCACAGCCAGATTGCAGGCACGTACGACCCTTGATTGTCGCAGATATGGGGTTGACAGCGGCGAAGAGACGCGCGCACGACGGCTGGAAGGCGCCCTCGTGGAAGGCAGAACAAGCAAGCTCGCACATGTGGCACCCGGTGCATTTCTTGCTATTGATCGCTACGTAAGGCATCTGATCCCCTTCGTCTCGGCCGGCCGCTAGAGCCGAACGTCGATGCCTAGCTCAACAAGCTTGGCCTCAGTTGGCACACCCTGTGCGTCCCATCCACGTAGTGTGTAGTACTCAGCGATGGCGTCGCCCAGTGCCTTGGCGCCAATCGATCTTCCGGCCGGAGGGCCCTCGGTGAGCGCGTATTCCTCCGCGTAGAACTTGGCAGGGACGGCGTCCGCCTCAATGCCCTCACGCAGGTTGAAGAGGCGACCGAGGTTCCAGACACATTCGCCGACTGCCCTGAGCTCCTTTTCGGTGACCTCGCGCTTCCACACGTGGCTCATGAGCAGCGCCATTTGATCGAGCCCTGCCGCCCAGAACGCGCACCAGATGCCCGTGAACTCCATCGCCTGGTAGTCCTGCCCGTCAATCACGTACGCAGCTTTACCCTCGAGGCTGTCGGGCGCCAATGTGCCGGTAATGATCTCGTCGCCGACCGGCCACACCCGCATGTGGCAACCGCCACGGTCCGAAGTCGCATACGAGAGACTCATCCCGAAGGCACCGCGTGCGTCGTAGCCTGGCAACTCAAGGTTCTTGACCTCCATCGCCAGCTCCGGCCGGCCATACTTGGCGGCGAGGGCGCGCGAGCCCAGAGCCAACTCGGCGCCGATACCTTCGCGATTCGCGATGAGTTCAGGGGCCTGCAGATATGGCCCAGCCTCGCCGAAGTGCAGCCCGAAGTCCTTGACGCCCTTCTCGGTGAGGTCCATCGCAAGGCCCACAACGCTGCCGCTCGAAATGGTGTCCAGGCCCAGTTCGTCGCACGCGTGATTGAACTTCATCAGGGCCTCGATGTCGCCTATGCCGCAGTTGGCACCACAGAGGGCGATAGTCTCGTACTCGGGACCCTCGCTGGCCACGCCGCCGGCCACGTGAAACTGGCGACACGCGATCGCGCACTGGGTGCAGGAGCAGTTCTTAGTCCTGATCTTCAGGAACGACGCCGAGTTGATGTTTCCGATGCCCTCGAAAGTGCCCGTCGACCAGTTGCGCGTGGGGATAATGCCGGCATCACTCATCATTTGGGCGAGCACGGCAGTGCCTTCCTCATTCTGCGCCATGTTGTCAGGGGTCAGCACGTTTTCTCCCTGCATGCGATACATGTCGGTAAGGAAGGCCTTTGCATCTCCAACGGTCACTCTGCCCGTGCCGCGAACGGCGATCGCCTTGAGGCCCTTGCGGCCCATGAGGGCGCCGTGACCGCCACGGCCGGCCTTGTGGTACTGGTCCGTGGAGACGCATGCCCAGGGTATCTCGCGTTCGCCGGCAGGACCGATGGAGAGGATCTTGGCGTTGGCGTCGAAGTCGGCGAGCAAGGCGGCCTCGAGCTCCGACGTTCTAAGTCCCCAGTACCTACCCATGGCCGGCACGAAGGTGATAACGTCGTCTTTAATGGTCACCACGAGGGGCTCTCTTGCCTGGCCAGTAATTATGAACGCGTCGTAGCCAGCAAACTTCATCTCTGAGGCGAACGATCCACCGGAGTAGCTGTCGTTGAGGATGCCGGTCACGGGGCTCTTGCAGCCGACAAGAACACGCGAGGCGGTGGCGACATTCGTTCCGGCGAACGGACCGGTCACAACCAGGATGGGATTCTCAGGCGCCCACGGGTCGACGTTCGGCGGCACTTCTTCCCACAGGTATCGAAGAAACAGCCCCTTGCCGCCAACGTATTTCTCTGCCCACTCCATGTTAAGAGGCTCGACCGTCGCCTCTTGCGCGGAGAGATCGATCCTGAGGACATTGCCCCGATAGAAGTCCACGTCTACCTCTCAGTCATTCGAATCAGGACCCGGAGACGGCCGATTGGAGGTCGGTATCGTCAAGGGCGTGGAGCCTTGCCGGACATTATCGGCGGTGTCCAAAAGAGCGCCGGGCGAGGAGGCTCCCGGGGACAGGAGGGGCTCCTCGCCGGCGCCCTTGCGCACGACCCTTTGGTCCCTCAGGAGGTCGCGGTATGACGGACCCTCGGGGTCGCTGCTAGGCGGGCGCGAAGATTTCGGCGAGTCGCCGCTCATCGCCTTGGCACCCGCAACTTGGGCGGACATTGGCACGTTGCCTTGTTGCTTTCTCACCATGTCGTGCAACGATCAGAGCCTTCGCGGCACTCCCTCAACTCATCGCGCGTGCTCTCGTCGACGACTTGAACCGTGCACGTGGCCTCTAGCACGCTCATCCACTCGTAGGCCTCCTCGAGTAGGTGGCCCACCGAGAAGGCCCCCGTGGCCACGCAGCACAACGATCGGGTGCTACACAAGCCGCCGTGCGAAACCCTGCCCATCAATTCGGGAGGCTCCTATCTGTTCAAGAGAGTGCCGGTCATGGCATCCGAACTGACGTAGGTGACGTAGCGCGTCTCCATCTGTCAGACGAACCTTCGCTCGGGTGTTGGTGGTAATAGCTACGCCCTCAGGCTCCAGCGCCGGCTGGTATTGGCAATTCGCGGAGCGCTTGAGCGGCCTCGTACATCTCTAGGAAGTCCTGCTCACTGGCCACTCTCGGGTTGCTCCTCGCGGAGACGCTGACCGAGGCCGCCTTGGCGAGCCGTGGGAAGTCCTCACGGCGGACGCCAACGTCGGCGGCGCTTGGCATGCGAAGGTCCTGAGCGAGTCTGCGGATTGCCTCCGGAGCGCGCTTTGCCGCCTCGAGGATCGACAGATGTGCAACATCTTCGCCGAGGGCTTCAGCGACGACTGCGAACTTCTCCGGGACAGCGATGCAGTTGAACTCGGCCACGACGGGCAGGTAGATGGCCATGGCGTTACCGTGCGGCGTGTCGTAGAGGCCGCTAATGGCCTTGCCCATGTAATGCACACCGCCGATGTCGGAGTTGCTGAAGGCAACCGCCGCCAGCAAGCTGGCGAGCATCATGGCGTAGCGAGCCTCGAGATTCCTGCCGTTTGCGTAAGCTTGGCGCAGGTTCTTCCCAATCAGGCGTATGGCCGAGACGGCAAGGCTATCCGTCAGGGGCTCTGACAGCCTTGCGGTGAAGCCTTCGATAGCGTGGGTCAGGGCATCCATGCCCGTGGCAGCTGTCACAGCAGCTGGCAGCTCGACAGTGAGTTCGGGGTCTGCTAGGGCAACCCGTGCAGCGATCAGAGGGCTGCCAATACTCATCTTGAAGGACCGGGCGGTATCGGTGACGACTGACCAAGACGTGACCTCGCTGCCAGTGCCGGCGGTGGTGGGCATGGCAATAAGTGGAGTGATGGGCTTGGTCACGACTCCCAAACCCTCGTAGTCCGTGATCTTGCCCCCCTCTTGCTGGATCACGCCAATTGCTTTGGCGGTATCCATCGAGCTGCCGCCGCCAAGAGCCACCAGGACATCGCACCCCTTGGATAGCGCGACTTCAGCTCCGCGAGCAACTGACGTATCACGCGGGTTCGGAGCAACATCGTCGAAGACGGTGACAATGATCTCGGCCTTCTTCAGGTTATCCACAACGGGATCGAGGAGGCCGGCTGACACAACGCCTGGATCGGTCACGACGAGCGCCCTCGAGCCCCCCAGACCCTTGGCCTCTTCGCCGACGTTTGCCGCAACACCATTGCCAAATTCGATGCGCGTAGGCAGCTGGAAACTGAATTGCTTCATGGGTCCCCCTTGAGACAAAACGAAATGCGCGCCGTCAGACCTCGTCATCCCCGTCCTCGTCGGCCTCGAGCTCGCGGCCGAGCAGCTCGCGCACCGAGGCGACTATGCCGTCCGCGTCAATCTTGTAGTACGAGTAAAGGTCCTTGGGGTTGCCGACCTCGAGGTAGCAATCGGGCAATGCGATCTTTGCGAAAGCGCAGCCCTTGCCGCCGGTGACAATCACGTCGGCCACAGCGCTGCCCAGGCCGCCGACGACGTTGTGCTCCTCGACGGTGAGGATGCGGTGTGTCTCGCTGACGGCCACTCTGATGGCCTGCTCGTCAATCGGCTTAATCGTGTGCATGTTGAGCACGCGCACGCTCAGACCGTCCCGGTCGGCGAGTAGCTTGGCCGCCTCGGCGGCGTGGTAAACGGCCACACCGCAGCAGACGATCGTGATGTCGGTGCCCTCGCTGACGGTCACGGCCTTGCCGATCTCGAAGCCGTAGTCCTCGTTGGCGTAGTGCACGTGTTCAAAGCGGCGAGGGAGACGAATGTACACCGGACCCGGCCACGAAACACAGGCGCCCACAGCATTGGCCGTCTCGTAGCCGTCGGCCGGCACGATCAGCGTCATGTTGGCCAGCGCGCGCATGATGGCGATGTCTTCGGTGCAGTGGTGCGTCGTGCCCGCCTGGCCAAACGACACGCCGCTGTGCGTGGCAATGATGTTCACGTTCAGGTTCTGGTAGCAGACGTCGGTGCGTATCTGCTCGAGGGCGCGCATGCTGGCGAAGGCAGACATCGTGCTCGCAAAGGGCACCAGGCCGCTGCGCGCCATGCCGGCCGCGATACCAATGAGATTCTGCTCGGCGATGCCCACGTTGAACACGCGCTCGGGGTGCTTGTCCTGAAAGACGCCGATCTTGGTGCTACGCGTCATGTCGGCGGTGACCGCCACGATCCGCGGGTCGGCGTCAGCCAGGTCGCACAGCACGCGGCCGTAGATCTCGGCCTGGGTGAGCGTGTTGGCGTCGTAGACGTTCGACGTGGTACCGGTACCCTCGGGCATCACGCACCTCCCGCGACGGCCACGGCTGGGGCGCCCATGATCGATGCCTTCGCCTCGGCCGCGAGCTCGGAGTCGATGCTGCCGTAGTGCCACTTCACCTGGTCTTCCATGAAGTCCACGCCCTTGCCCTTGACGGTCTGGCAAACGACGACTGTGGGGGCGCCCTGCGTAGCCTGGGCGCCCTCGATGGCCTCGCCGATCTGGGCGAAGTCGTGACCGTCGATCTCGCGTACCTCCCAGCCGAAGGCGCGCCATTTGTCGGCCAGTGGCTCGAGCGCCATGACGTCCTCGGTCAGGCCGTCTATCATCAAGTGGTTGCGATCGACGAAGGCGGTCAACCTGTCGAGCCGGTAGTGGTGCGCGGCCATGGCCGCCTCCCACACCGACCCCTCGTCGCACTCGCCGTCGCCAAGCAGGCAGTACGTCCGCCAGGTCTGCCGCTGGAACCTGGCGCCCAGCGCCATCCCGACCGCCATCGAGAGTCCGTGGCCGAGCGAACCGGTGCTGGCGTCGACGCCCGGCACTTTGTTGGCGTCGAGGTGCATGCCGAACGGCGATTTGAAGTGGTTGAACCCCTTGAGGAGCTCCTTGTCGAAGTAGCCTTTGTCGGCCAGCACCGCCGCGAGGCCGACGCCCCCGTGCCCCTTGCTCAGCACGAAGCGGTCGCGCGCGGGCCAGTCGGGCTCGGCCGGCTGGATGTTCAGGTAGTGATAATAGAGCGCCGTGAGCACGTCGGCCATGCTGAGCGAAGCGCCGATGTGCGCGCCGCCGGCCCACACCGTGACGTCGACCATGTCGCAGCGCAGCTGCCTGGCTTTTGCCTGCAGGGTCTTGATGTCGTCGAGTGTGAGCGCCATCGTCGACCCCCCTTTCATTGTTCATTGGATCCATCTTCTCGACGTCAGGGGTAGGTTGACGGCACTTGCGACGAGGCCCGGCCGGCAGCATCTCGCTCTCGCTATCCGTTGTGCCGGCCGGGCCACTAGCCCCGTTACGACTTAGACCTACTCCTACTTGACGAGAGCCGACTCACCACCGGCGCCGGGGTTTTCCTGAGCCATCACCTGCTCGATCGATGCCGGGCCGGCTATCCCTTTCTTCAGCCTGAAGCGGAGGACGCCGAAGTACCAGATCGCCCCAAGCACCACGAGGATGGCGACAACCCGATCTGCCCCGTGGAAGACGCTCGGAAGCATCAGGCAGGCCAGAACCAGTACTGTCCAAACCAGCGTGGCATAGATTACCGGGCGCGACCACCGGCCGAGATTGAACTGGCCTGGAACAGACTCCATGGTCTCACGCTTGAACATGTACGCCACTATGGTGAGGAAGTAGATGATGTACGGAACGATCGCATTGGCCCCCACCAGTGTGCCGAACGCATTCGGCTGCAAGTAGCCATACATCATCACGCAGATGTTGAGGAGTCCGAAGACCACGAGGGCGACGATCGGCGTCTGTGTCTTCGCATTTACCTTTCGCAGTGCCTTCGACCAGGGCAACATGTTGTCACGAGCCAGCGAGTAGACGAGCCGGGCCTCTGCTGCCAGGGCCATCACCGAGAGCGCGAACATGGAGAACACGACCAGCGCGACCATGACCTTCGTGAGCACCGTGCCCAGCCAGAACTGGGCGATGTTCACGAGCGGCGCTTCCGAGCCCTCGATTGCATGGAGGCTTGGAATTGCCAAGGCGAAGCCGACAAGGGCGACCATGCCGAGGCAGCCCGAAATGATCACCGACCACAGCACCGCTTTTGGCACCGTCGCTCCCGCGTCTATGGCTTCTTCGGAAAGGTCAGCGCAGAGCTCGAAACCGACGACTGTGTAGACGCCGACTAGACTGGCGAGCGCAATCGAGTACCACAGCGCGTGGTGTACCACGGTTGTCGTGTTGAACAGAATGCTAGCCCCGCTATGGCTGGTGCTCGGCGCTCTTAGGCCCCACAGCACGATCAGCACTACCGCGAACGCCACGGTGCCAAGGATCTCGGTGAAGACCGCAATGTTGTTGACACGCGCCGCAAGTTGCACGCTGATTATGTTTATCACTACGGGCAAGATCATGATCATGATACAAACCGCCAGCGTGAGGTGTGGGCTCGCATTCGAGGTGAACAATTCCAGGAAGTATAACGTGGTGCCATACAAGGCTATTGCGCCACTGCCACACAGCATGAATATCAGCCCGAACCAACCTACGAACCAGCCATAGTGCGGGTTCACCAGTCGAGCGCTCCACTGGTATGCGTAACCAGCCAGCGGAATCCTTGTACCGAGTTCTGCAACCACCAGCGCGATGAGGAAGTTGCCGCAAACGACGACCGGCCAGATCCAGATCATGGCCGGTCCAAAGTATTCCAAACCGAATGCGAAGTTGAGGAAAATGCCGGTAGTGATCGAGATCATTGAGAAGGCCATTGCGAATATCGAGAAGAATCGCAGCTTCCTGCGGAGCTCCTGCTTGTAGCCGAAGCGATTAACGATCTCTTCGTCGGTCCCTAGAGGAGCGGCAACAACGTCGTTTCGGTGCTTTGTGATTGTCATGATCCCCCCTGTTCTAGCCGCAGTGCCAATCACTTCCGCCAAGCGCTCCTTTGGCCAAACCCGGCCCAAAGGATGACTTGGAGGCCCTTACACCCGCTTCACCCGGGAAGTCACTCCACGCCTTCAAGCCTCCTCACTGCGCCGAACGCCTCGTCGGTTGCTTCCAGCACGCGACTGACGTCCTCCTCAGTCATCGCCGCTGAAACGAACCAGTTGTGGCGAGGGTGCAGGTACACGCCTCGACGAATGGCCTGTCCGGCGAAGGTGTTCGCCATGGCGAAATCCACGTCGCCGTCAAAATTGAGGAAAGGCATCTGCGCTGGGCCGGTCTGTCGAATCCCGATGCCCCATTGCCTTGCCTGCTCATCGAGCCCGGTCCTCAACGCCTGCCCGCGCGCCTGCATCGTTTCGACTGCGCGCTCCTCCGCCAGTGCTTTCAGGGTCGCCAGCGCCGCCGCCATCGACACTGCTGCGAACCAGAAGGAGCCCGTCGCGTAGACCTCGGAGGCTGCCGTACGGAATCGATCGCTGCCGAGGACAGCCGCTAGTGCGTAGCCGTTGGCGATGCCTTTGCTCCACGCGCTGATGTCGGGGTCGACGCCGATCGGTTCCCAGCTGCCGCCGAGGTGCAGACGAAACCCGCAGCGCACGTCGTCAAGGATGAGAGCGGCTCCGGTCGCATCGCAAAGAGCCCGCAGTCCGCGTGCGAAGCTCGGGTCGACAAGCTCTTGATCCAGCGGGGCATCGTGCCGAAAAGGAGTGACGATGACGCCTGCGAAATCGTCTGCTGCCTCTGCAGCTGCCGCCTGGGCGCTCTCGAGGTCG
>Ga0066798_10001010_pt1 | contig 12768 bp, 16 predicted proteins | sample PersoiDNA2013203_FD_70961 | JGI IMG/M metagenome (GOLD analysis project Ga0066798, IMG submission 70961) | Permafrost soil microbial communities from the Arctic, to analyse light accelerated degradation of dissolved organic matter (DOM) -... | ecosystem: Environmental > Terrestrial > Soil >...
GGAGCAAGCTCCCGTGCTGCCGTTCGACTTGCATGTGTAAAGCATTCCGCCAGCGTTCAATCTGAGCCAGGATCAAACTCTTCAGTTTAAACCTAACTATTACTTAATTTTGACCCTCTTTCGAAGGTCTGTATGTCGCTTTTGCTTAATTCACTCAAATGAATCTTCAGTTCGTCGCTTTGACTATTGCTAGTCCAAGCTTCTTACAAAGTTCATTCAAGGTGTTAAGACTTGTATCTTGAGTGCCATATAACGCAAACTATTCTGTTAAACCTGCATACCGCCCTTTAACAAGCACTACACAAATAACTTCTAGCCGTTATATGACTGCCTCAACTACAAGCACTCACACCTATCGATTGTTCAGTTTTTTAAAGAGCGGTTCGCTGTTTGTCTTTCAACATAAGCAACGAGAGGGGCGCATTATACAGACCTGATTCATTTGGTCAAGGGAAACATCAAACTATTTATTTCCCTGCTGCTTCTGCGTTCCGCTTCGTTACTGAAGCGAGGGGCGCATTCTACAGAACATTGAAAATGGGTCAAGCGCTATTTTTGGATTTTTACAAAGGAATTACAAATTGTTTAATTTATGATGATGCGTGCAAATTTACGCTTGCCTACTTGAGCCACGATGGCAGTAGGGCGCGCAAGCTGTAATGTCTTATCCGTAACCTTTTCACCATCCAGCTTTACCCCGCCTTGATCGATCATGCGCAAGGCCTCTGAAGTGCTAGCCACGAGATTGGATTGCTTTAATAGCTGTGCAATATTGATAGTTTCTTGCATCAGACTAATCGTAATTTCTGGCACTTCATCAGGAATTCCACCCTTGGCACGCAGTTGAAAATCCGCAAGCGCTTCATCCGCAGCTTGTTTAGAATGGAAACGGGTCACTATTTCCTGCGCAAAGCCAACTTTAATATTACGTGGGTTAGCGCCAGCAGCAACTTCATTCTTCCACTTACTTATAGTTTCTATAGATTCAAACGATAACAACTCTATATAACGCCACATCAGTTCATCAGAAATTGACATGATCTTACTGAATATATCGTTGGCAGGTTCAGACACACCTATATAGTTACCGAGCGATTTGGACATTTTATTAACACCGTCCAGGCCTTCAAGCAAAGGCATCGTGAGTACACATTGCTGAGCTTGGCCAAAATGCTTTTGTAACTCACGGCCCATAAGCAAATTAAATTTCTGATCCGTACCACCAAGTTCTAAGTCTGCTTTAAGCGCCACAGAATCATAGCCCTGCAGTAAAGGGTACAAAAACTCATGAATAGCAATAGGTTGGTTACTTTTATAGCGTTTGCTAAAATCATCACGCTCCAACATGCGCGCCACCGTATGGCTGGCAGCTAGCTTGAGCATACCAGCGGCACCAAGCTCGCTTAGCCATTTGGAGTTAAACACGACTTCTGTCAATTCAGGTTTTAGAATCTTAAAAACCTGCTCAGCATAAGACTTGGCATTGTCTTGCACTTGTTCTGCTGTCAACGGCGGGCGGGTTGCGCTCTTACCCGTGGGGTCACCAATCATTCCAGTAAAGTCACCAATAAGAAAGAGTACCTGATGACCTAGCTCTTGTAATTGACGTAGTTTATTCAGTAATACAGTATGGCCCAGATGCAAATCTGGCGCTGTAGGGTCAAAACCTGCCTTAACACGCAACGGTTCACCCGTTTTAAGTTTCTCTATTAATTCTTGCTCTATCAAAAGCTCATCAGTGCCACGTTTGATAATCGCTAATGTTTCTTCTAAAGGTTTCATTCCGTCAATTACTCCAGCCAGTTCGTAGGACTTCACCCTACAAAGGTTTTCTGTTAGCATGCATTTTCAATTTATGACTTGAGGTAACGCCCGGTGCAACCAAGCGAACCTAGCTACAATCCGAGTAATATCTCGAATCCTAAACCGCGCAGCTTTAAGCAGCGCATTCTAGCGCAAAATCCAGCAACTCAATTACGAAAGCTACGTTTACGTTGGCTACTTGCGCTTTCCAGTATTCCATTGTTTGGTATTTACACCGCGTTTGGTATTGCCCCGCAGACCATTACCCAAGATATTCCCATCAGTACAGTGATTGAACAAGTAGCACTTCCGCAGCTGGATGAAGCATTAAGTTCAGCAAAAAACGATGAAAGCTTCTGGCAGGCTGATCAGGTGCGTCGTGACGATACCCTGGCTAGTTTGATGACACGCCTGAATATTCGAAACCAGGAAGCAATAGATTTCTTGCGCCGCGACCCAGATGCAAGTGCACTTGCATCTCAACTTCGTCCAGGACGTTCTATACAAGCACAAACAACGGATAGCGGTGAGCTGCTTCAACTTCAATATCAGACCGATAACAAATCAATCATTAAAATAGAGCGTGGCGATTCTGGTTATCAGGCAAAGATGGTGGACGCATCTTTTGTAACGCACAGCGTGCTGAAGTCCGCAGAAATCAAAAGCTCACTGTTTGGCGCAACCGATGAGGCGGGCATCCCCGATCAAGTCGCTATCCAGATGGCGGATATTTTCTCCTCTTATATCGACTTTCATACTGACTTACGCCGCGGCGACCACTTTGTTGTGGTCTATGAAGCCGTTTACAACAATGGTGAATTAGTTAGAACTGGACAAGTATTAGCAGCAGAATTTACTAATCAAGGTAAAACTTACAAGGCTGTGATGTATCGCAACCCAGAAGGCCAGATCAGCTATTACACCCCTGACGGCAAAAATCTCCACAAATCATTCTTGCGTTCACCTTTAGAGTTCACACGCATCAGCTCAGGTTTTAGCCTAGCTCGTTTACATCCGATTTTAAATACCATACGTGCACACAAAGGCACAGACTTTGCTGCACCCATAGGCACTGGTGTAAAAGCACCAGCTGATGGCACTGTTGCTTTCGTTGGCGTACAAAATGGCTATGGCAATGTAATTATTCTGCAACACCAGAATGGTATTAGCACCAAATATGGTCATCTATCGCGATTTGCAATGGGTTTGCATAAAGGCATGAAAGTCTCACAAAGCGAAGTGATTGGCTATGTGGGTATGACAGGGTTAGCTACTGGGCCTCATCTGCATTATGAATTTATGGTCAATGGCGAAAACCGGGATCCATTAAAAGTAGCCCTACCTAGCTCTGTTCCAATTGACCCGAAATATAAGGCCGACTTTACTGCACATAGTGCCAATCTTGCTGCACAACTTCGCCTCTTAAGTGCAAGCAACATGGCGGCATTAGAATAACGCAACACCTTGAAACATGAACTATTCATAGGCTTGATGTCTGGTACAAGTCTGGATGGTGTTGATGCAGTAGTGATTGAGTTCAAAGACGATCAATGTCAGGTTTTGCATACAGCGAGCTTGGCTTATCCCGATAGTATCCGCAGCGAATTACTAGCACTGCATATTGCAAGCCACAATGAATTAGAGCGCAGCGCATTAATCGCCAACCAATTAAGCGCTCTTTATGCAGACTGCATCCAACAACTTTTAAGCAACGCGACTCTCTCTGCCGCAAAAATCAAAGCCATCGGTTGTCACGGCCAAACTATCCGCCATAGACCCGAACTTGGATTCACCTTACAAATCTTTAATCCCGCTTTATTGGCAGAATTAACTGGGATTGATGTCGTCACTGATTTTCGGAGTAGAGACATCGCTGCAGGCGGCCAAGGCGCGCCTTTGGTACCAGCTTTTCATCATGCCTTTTTTGGTTCCCCTAATAGAAATCGCGTGGTAATTAACATAGGTGGCATTGCCAATCTCACCAGCATTAGCGCCATTGGTCATGTCATTGGCTTTGACTCAGGACCTGGCAATATGTTGATGGATGCCTGGGCAGAAAAACATTTGGGTGAACGTTATGATCATGATGGGAAATGGGCGTCGAGCGGGCAAGTCATAGTACCGCTATTAGTCCGTTTACTAGCACACCCCTATTTCAAGCAAACACCACCGAAGAGCACTGGGCGTGATTTGTTCAGCTTAGCCTGGCTGTTAGACTACCTGACACCTGATTGGGCTGCAGCAGACGTTCAACGCACCTTGCTGGAGCTTAGCGCACAAACTATCAGCATGGCACTGAAGGATTTTTGTAAGGGGTTTGATGAAATCTATGTTTGCGGTGGTGGCGCGCTGAACACAGAATTAGTAAAGCGCTTGCAACAATTGCAATCCCCTACAAGAATCAGATTAAGTGATACCCTAGGCATCAACGTACTATGGGTAGAAGCAGCCGCATTTGCGTGGCTGGCTAAACAAGGTATCTCAAGGCAGGCCGCCAATTTACCTGCGGTCACAGGTGCAAAAGGCGCTCGTATATTAGGTGCGATTTATGCTTCTTAAATCTGGTAGCATTTCATCATTGATTAAAAATAACGTGAAACCATCATGACAAAACCAACCAAAGTCACCCTAACCTTTGATAACGGCGCGCCACCTGTTGAATTACCTATACTCTCAGGCAATCTTGGGCCAGATGTCATAGACATCCGTAGCCTTGGTAAACACGGCATTTTTACTTATGACCCTGGCTTTCTCTCTACTGCATCCTGTAGTTCCAACATCACGTTTATCGACGGTGATGAAGGCCTGCTCTACTATCGTGGCTATCCAATTGAACAATTAGCCCAGCACTGTGACTTCATGGAAGTCTCCTACCTACTATTGCACGGCAATCTGCCCACAGTAGAAGAAAAACAAACTTTCACGCACACCATTACCCATCACACCATGCTGCATGACCAACTGACCAATATATTCAGGGGATTCAGGCGCGATGCACACCCAATGGCAGTAATGGTAGGCGTCATTGGCTCAATGTCAGCGTTCTACCATGATGCAATGGACATTAAAGATGCGCAGAGCCGTGAGATGTCTATCTATCGCCTGATTGCAAAAGTACCTACGGTTGCTGCCTGGAGCTTCAAATATAACGAAGGTCAGCCATTTACCTATCCGCAAAATCGCTTCAATTATGCTGAAAACTTCTTACACATGATGTTTTCAACCCCTTGCGAAGAGTACGTGCCTAACCCGGTGATTGCCAAAGCCTTAGATCGCATTCTGATTTTGCATGCAGACCACGAGCAAAATGCATCCACTTCTACTGTGAGACTAGCTGGTTCTAGTGGCGCCAATCCTTTCGCCTGTATTGCAGCAGGTGTTGCCTCCTTATGGGGTCCTGCCCATGGTGGTGCCAATGAAGCTGTGCTTAAAATGCTAGAAGAAATTGGCGATGCCTCCAATATTGATAAATTCATCAAACGTGCAAAAGATAAAACTGACACTTTCCGCCTCATGGGTTTTGGCCACCGCGTCTACAAAAACATAGACCCGCGTGCCACCATGATGCGCCAAACTTGTTATGAAGTGCTTGAAGAGCTTGGTTTGGGTGATGATCCATTGTTTAAAGTAGCTATGGAACTGGAAAGAATCGCGTTGGAAGATGAATACTTCATCAGCAAACGTCTGTACCCCAATGTCGATTTCTACTCAGGGATTGTACTGCGCGCAATCGGTATTCCAACCAATATGTTTACCGCTATTTTTGCCTTGGCAAGAACCGTGGGTTGGACTGCGCAATGGAATGAGATGATCTCTGACCCTGAAGCAAAAATTGGGCGGCCAAGGCAGCTTTATACTGGCGCTGTCAGACGCGATATTGTGCCACTCGAAAAGCGCTAAAGAAAAATTGCAACAAATAAAAAAGGAGCCTATCGGCTCCTTTTTTATTAATCATTACCAATGCTTTAAGTCACAAACTAGGCTGAGAACGAAGAACCACAGCCGCAAGTGCTGGTTGCATTCGGATTGCGAATTACAAACTGCGAACCTTGCAAGCTATCCTGATAATCAATCTCAGCGCCCATCAGGTATTGCAAGCTCATAGGATCAATCAGCAGTGTGACGCTATCACGTTCAACCTGGGTATCATCTTCATTGACGGTTTCTTCAAATGTGAAGCCATACTGGAAGCCAGAGCATCCACCTCCACTGACAAATACGCGTAGTTTTAAATCTGGCGAACCTTCTTCATCAATCAGCTCTTTTACTTTCTTGGCCGCATTGTCGGTAAACACTAATGGGCTTGGCATTTCTGTAATTGCGTTCATCTTTTACTCCTTAGAATTCTGTCTTAAAAATCATTATCCTGCGCACATGCGGCGCGGTCAATCTTTATCCACAGGCAATTATTTGGTTTTATCTTCAATCCTGCCTTGTGGTGGTTCACCCAGATAAATCAATTTGCCTTCAATCACTGCACCAGTATGCATTTCAAGAGACTTGTAATATACATCTCCTACGACTCTGGATTTAGTCTGTAATTCAATATATTCGTTGGCGCGCACTGGACCTTCTACCTTGCCATTCACAACAATATGAGAAACAGATACTGCACCTATAATGTGGGCGCTTTCACTTAAAACAAGAGTGCTTGGCGCTGTGGGGAATTCTGTGACATTGCCACGAACACTGCCATCAATCCGTAATCCGCCAGTAAAATGAATATCGCCTTCAATCTTGGTTTCTTCACCAATCAAGGTATCGATGCGATTTTGGGCTTTGTTTTGGTTTTTCGAGAACATTCCTTATCCTTGGCATTCAATTCAGTTGATCACGCTGGAAATAATTGATTAACTGGAGATACTTGATTAAATTGGTAATTCCTGTTTTTGAACAAACTTGGGCTCACGTGCGCCCAATTCATAAAAGCTAGCCTCTATGTAACCCTGATTCACATTATCTGGCAAGCTGAAAGCGCCATCAATCCGCTGAAAAAACTTAAAATTAACATTGGCATCGACTAATCCAGCATTCGCATTAACGGGCAACAACACCATTTTATCTGCCTGCATTCCGCCAATAGCAAACTTCATCGTGCCTTTAACCACATTGTCATACTTGCCGTTTTGAATGAGCAAGAGATGATATTCATACTGATTCTTTTGCGGCGATCTATTGATTTTAAAACTATAAAGCTTTACTTCGCTGACCGTAGGTTTCTCAACCAGTATATGTTGATAAAAAGCGATATCCTCTTTGTGCTGCATATCTTCTTCTTGCAGTACCGAAATTTCTTTAGCCAGATTGGATTGTGCCACGCGTTCAACCTGAAGTTGCCGCTCCCCATAAACAAGCTTTGCCTGTAGTTGCTTATTCTCTTCCTGCAACTGCTTCAAATTATCAGTCAGATTAGTGACCTGGTTCATGGAATAACGCCAACTACCTGCAAAAAACCCCGTGCCTAGTAGTAGCAATACCAGCAATATCTGCCAATACCAGGGACGGTGAGATTTCACAGCCACATTTTTGGCTGTTACCCCAAAATGACGTTTAATCCCACGACTCACTCTTCTCATAGCTTTGGCATCAGCTTATGGCAGCAAAGGCACAACTTCAAGCCCAGTGTTTTCTGCCAGACCAAACATGATATTCATATTCTGCAAGGCCTGCCCCGCAGCGCCTTTTACCAGGTTATCAATCACTGACAAGATCACCACTGTGTCACCGCCTTGAGGCCTATGCACAGCAATACGGCATTGGTTAGAACCACGCACCGAACGGGTTTCTGGATGTGAGCCCTTGGGCAGAACATCCACAAAGCGCTCATTGGCGTAACGCGTTTCAAATAATTGCTGCAGATCTAGCTCTTGGTTTAATCTAGCGTACAAAGTCGCATGTATGCCCCTGATTAATGGCGTTAAATGGGGTACAAACGTCAATCCTACTGGCTTTTTAGCCATAGCACCTAAGCCTTGACTGATTTCTGGCAGATGCCTGTGCCCAGCTACGCCGTATGCTTTGAAATTATCACCAGCTTCTGCAAACAGGGCACCTACCTCAGCTTTACGCCCTGCCCCGCTAACACCAGACTTAGCATCAGCAATCAGATGTGTTTCATCAATGACTCCTGCTTCGAGCAGTGGTAAAAAGCCTAGCTGCACCGCAGTTGGATAACAGCCAGGGTTGGCAATGAGTTGCGCCGTGCGGATTTTTTCACGATTCACTTCTGGCAATCCATAGACTGCCTTTGCAATCAGGTCTGGGCAGGCGTGTTTCATGCCATACCATTGTTCCCAAGTGGCTAGGTCATGTATGCGGAAATCTGCCGCCAGATCAATAACGCGCACGCCTTTATCCAGCAAGTCGCGCGTTTGCTGCATGGCAATACCGTTAGGGGTAGCAAAAAACACCACATCGCAGCCACTTAAATCGGCTTGTGCTGGGTCACTGAAAGGTAAATTTACATAGCCGCGCAAGCTTGGAAACATATCAGCCACAGGCAAACCAGCCTCACCACGCGAAGTAATCGCGCTCAGTTCTATGGCTGGATGGATAGCTAGGAGCCTAAGCAGCTCAACGCCTGTGTATCCTGTTCCACCAACGATGCCTACTTTAATTTTCTTTAATGACATAATCTTTCCATATACCACGCATCTGTAGAACCAAGTTGGTGGCCGAGCGGCAATAATCTTTCAATGGTATCAAAGCTTGAGCTTGATGCAAAATAAGTCTGAGCTTGATAAGGCTGAACTTGATAAGTATCAACCTGCCGCGCAATCTCAACTGGGGCGCAAAAACAAAAAAGCCGCAAAAAGCGGCTTTTTTGGAAAAACACGTTCTTATCGTTTAGAGAACTGTTTACGACGACGCGCTTTACGCAAGCCAACTTTCTTACGTTCAACTTCACGTGCATCACGTGTCACAAAACCAGCCTTAGACAAAGCACTTTTCAACGCTGCATCATAATCGATCAAAGCACGGGTAATACCGTGACGCACTGCACCAGCCTGGCCAGACTCACCGCCACCATGCACATTGATCTGAATATCAAAGTTTGCAACATTATCAGTCAATTCCAGTGGCTGACGCAGAATCATGCGTGAAGTCACCCGTGAGAAATATTCATCAGCGGGCTTGTCGTTAATCACGATATTGCCTTTGCCAGATTTCAGGAATACACGTGCAACAGAGCTTTTGCGACGTCCTGTACCGTAGTTATATTTACCAATCATCTTGAGATTCCTTACGCTTGACTTTGAATAGTCAACGGTTGAGGCTGCTGAGCCACATGGTCATGCTTGGCACCAGCATACACTTTTAATTTGCGGAACATTGCATAGCCCAGAGGACCTTTTGGCAACATGCCTTTTACTGCTTTTTCCAACGCACGACCTGGGAAGCGCTCTTGCATCTTGCCAAAGTTGGTGGTTGAAATGCCGCCTGGATAGCCAGAGTGGCGATGATAGAGCTTGTTCAAATCTTTAGTGCCAGTCACCTTGATTTTGTCTGCGTTCACTACAATGATGTAGTCGCCAGTATCAACGTGTGGGGTATAGATGGTTTTATGCTTGCCGCGCAGGCGGTGAGCGATTTCGCTCGCCAAGCGGCCTAGCACGAGATCCGTAGCATCTACTACGAACCAGTCACGTTTTACTTCGTGAGCTTTTGCTGAAAAGGTTTTCATTGGACAGCCAATAATTCGTCAAAAAAATTAAGAGGGCGATTTTATGTCAGCGCAGACTCGTTTGTCAAACGATATATGGCTTTGTTTCAAGCTTTTATCTGAATTAAGGCAACTTGCTAGCCACGAAGATTCCCACAAAGATCGCCAAGCCTAACCAGTTATTATGCATAAAGGCTTTGAAACACTGTCCACGGTCATGCTTTTTAATCAGTAAATAGTGATAAACGGCAATTGCCGTCGCCGCCGCTAAGCCTAAAAAGTATGGCCACTTCAAACCTAGATGGATACCTACAAAGACCAAGATAGTCAGCATGATCAGGTAGCAGGCCATGATTGCAATGACGTCAAAACAGCCAAACAAAATGGCGGAGGAACGAATACCTATTTTCAGATCATCCTCTCTATCCACAATCGCATACTCGGTGTCGTAGGCAATCGCCCAAAAGATATTGGCGACCAACAGTAACCATGCGACCAATGGTATCGTGTCGGTCAATGCTGCGTACGCCATCGGGATGCCAAAGCCGAAAGCAATGCCTAAATAAGCCTGCGGTATGGCAAAAAAGCGCTTGGTATAGGGGTAACTCGCGGCAAGAAATAAGGCCGCAAACGAGAGCAATATACTGAGCCTGTTAAGGTAGACCACAATGGAAAAAGCACCTAAAGCTAACATAAAAGCGAGTATCAATGCTTCTTTTACGCTGACTTCATTGGTCGCCAAAGGCCGTTGCTGGGTGCGCTCAACATGCGCATCAAATTTGCGGTCGGCGATGTCATTTAGCACACAGCCCGCTGAACGCATCAGAATAGTGCCCATCACAAATATGGCGACAATCAACCAGTATGGATGACCTTCGCCAGCCAACCAAAGCGCCCACAAAGTAGGCCAGAGCAGCAGCAAAATACCTATGGGCTTATCCAGCCGCATCAGCCGCTCATAGGCATCCAGCTTGGTTCTGAGTTTTGACCAATCAATTGTTTTCGTCATAGCGCTAATATTCCTGGCAAAAACACTTCCGTGACTAAAATTTGGGCATGACCAAGTATGAATACTGAGCGACGCGCCCATAATACGCCTGGTTTTGTTTGCAAATGCGCAGTTGCACGCTGGTACAAAGCTTGATGACACGCCAGCTTTTTAAACATCAATGGTGTACGTCTCACTTTTGGGTCTGAAAACAAAGTGGCGCCCAAAGGCTTATTGCCCAAACGCCGCAAACCAAGCCAGGCACCAGACAAACTTTTATGCGGCAAAATACTATGCGCAAACACCACAGGCACCGTGCCATCTATCAAGTGTACTTCTCTCAATAATGCTAATTGCTTTGAGGCAACACCCAGTAACCATGCCTCATCTATTGCTGGCTTTGCATTCAGTACCTTAAGCGGATTTACCTTAAAATCTTTGGCACGCAACTGCAAGCGCCGCGTCAGTGAGCCTTTATCGATTAAGCAATTACGGTATGCACCACTGCCAATTGGTTTGATTCGCCAGCCACTGCGCTTATGAATAAATTGAGCTTGAATTTTCACAGTGAAATTATCGCATATAAACAAAGGCAAGATTGACACTCAAAAACCATAAGTTTAAACTCTGTTTAAACTTATGGAGATTGATTATGTCTAGCGCTATTCTTGATATTAAACAGTGGGGCAACAACCTCGGCGTGCGCTTACCCGCTGCCGTTGCCAAAGCAGCCAATCTGCATGTGGATCAACGTGTACACATCGCCGTAGAAGAAGGTCGCGTCATCATTACGCCAGAAGCCCCGCCACCTTTAACGCTTGAACAACGTCTGGCAATTTATGATGTTGAAAAACACGGTGGCGAAGTCATGGCAACAGAACCCATAGGGGCTGAAAAGTGGTGAGCCAGTCAGCCAAATGGGTACCTGACAGACAAGACATCATCTGGATAGACTGTAACCCACAAGTGGGTAAGGAGATGCGCGATGTTCATCCGTTTCTGGTGCTTTCTCCACGCAGTTTCAATCAAAAAACCGCGCTGGTGATTGGGTTGCCAATGACCACTGCTGAATATAACAGTAGCAACCCTTTTGCAGTAGCGGTGGGTCAGGCTTCAGATAATAAAGCAGGTAAAACCAGCTATGTGCTTTGCCACCAGCCCAAGTCTTTTGATTGGCGCTTGCGCAAAGCTAAAGCACATCCCTTAAAAAAACTTTCAGATGTATTGTTTGCAGATGTTTGCACAAGGCTGAATCAGATTATTCAGATTCACTAAAAGCTGCCCCAGTTTAAACTTCATAAATTTATTAGGCTGAATTCGAATGGCATTTACTCAGATGGAACTGATTCAATCGCTTGGTGAAGCAATGTCTTGGTTTGAACGTGAAGTAAAGTGGGGCGTCCCACCCACAGAATTACGTCATTTATGTGGTCGTATTGGTGAGCTTTACGCTGCCGTAATCACAAATGGACAAATGGCTAACCAAGTCAATCAAAAAGGGTATGACGTAGTTGGTGCAAATGGCGATCAAATTTCAGTTAAAACTACGGCAATAATGGGTTATGGCGGTCATGTAACATTTAATAGCAATACCTTAAATGCTGTACATCGTGTAATTGTTCTTCGGATCAAGGCAGAAGAACGTGAATTTGAAATTTTGCTCGATGCTCCAATAGCTGAGGCTCGCGAATTAATGTCGCCAGATAATCAAGGGAAACTAAGCTTGCCACTTTCCAAGCTGAGAGATAAAACTAGGGTAAGAAAAGATATAAAGGCAATAAAGTCGGTGCTATATCAAGGTAAAATTATCAGAGAATTAGAGAATGGCAGTATTGAGGTAGAACAGAATGGAGAATTAGTTATTCCTGTTAAACCAATTTTGAGGGAGCTGGCGATTCAACTCAATGTTGGTCTGCTCAATGGCAGTGACAATCCTTTCAATACTCGCCAGCTAGGGAACCAGATCATTAAAAGTTTGGAGGCATTGGAAGCTAACAGTACTTCAAGTTATTCTGCGCAATAAAATTGATTCATGCAGTTCAATTATTTATACCTTCACCAACTCCTCCGCCTGACTCAACCACCGCTCCAAATGCTTGTCCACATACGTTGGATAGTCTTTTAATAACTTCTCAGCCAAACCCTGTGCGGTTTCCAGCAATTCGGTATCTCGTTCCAGATCAGCGATTTTTAGCATGGGCACACCGCTTTGGCGCAAACCGAGAAATTCACCGGGGCCACGTAATGCCAAATCGGCCTTGGCAATTTCAAAGCCGTCGCTGGATTCGTAGATGATTTTTAAGCGGGCACGGGC
>Ga0066798_10001014_pt1 | contig 12737 bp, 13 predicted proteins | sample PersoiDNA2013203_FD_70961 | JGI IMG/M metagenome (GOLD analysis project Ga0066798, IMG submission 70961) | Permafrost soil microbial communities from the Arctic, to analyse light accelerated degradation of dissolved organic matter (DOM) -... | ecosystem: Environmental > Terrestrial > Soil >...
GATCGTCTTCATCCCCCGCGAAGATGCGCTGGACTCGCTGAAAAGCAAGAATGGCCTGGCCGATGTCTTGAATACCCTGGGCGACAATCCCTTGCCGGACAGCTATGTGCTGAAACTGGACGCGTTCAATAGCGCCACCGAAGCGCAGGACGTCGATGCGGTGGCAGAACAATTACGCCAGTTGCCCGGTGTGGAATCGGTGCAAGTCGATTCAGCCTGGGTCAAACGCCTGGCTGCGCTGCTGGGCGTGCTGCGCCTGGTCTTGCTGTTGCTGGCCATCACCTTGGGTGCGGCCGTGATCGCCGTGGTCTTCAATACCATCCGCCTGCAAGTGATGACGCAACGCGATGAAATCAGCGTATCAAAGCTGATCGGCGCCACCGACACGTTTATACACCGGCCGTTTTATTACACGGGAGCCCTGCTGGGCCTGTGCGCAGGCGTGCTGGCGCTGGGCGCCGTGGCGCTGGCATTGCGTCCATTGAATACGGCAATCGCCGAATTTGCCCGCCTGTATGCGTCGGAATTCCAGTTGGTGCCGCTGGCGCCGCTGCCGATGGCAGCCTTGCTGGCGATGAGCGCCGGCCTGGGCCTGATTGGCGCATTCTTATGCGTGCAGCGCCACCTGGCGCGTGTGAACTAAGTCTGTTGTCCAAGGCGGCGCTGCCGGCGCCGCCTTCTTTCCTGCAATCTCCCAATTTACTTGATATTTGACAAGTATTCTTAAGGTTGGCTTCAGTCAAACCCCGTAGACTCGATTACTCAGAAAGCATGCTCAACCAGGCTGAGCATGGCTCAGGCTGCGGCTTGTACGATACATATGATCTTATTATCAAGCACCATCGGGTCATAGTATTAAGGCTATCAGGGCGATTAGAGGAGCCGATTGGCACTCATCACCAGAGAGTGCTAATATATGGCATACCGTTAGCAGAATAGTCATGCGCAGCTAGATTAGATGGTGGCGCAATCTGCCAAGAACAAGAGCATCAAGAGCAGATAGAGCAACTGACAGAACACACAATGGCGCCATGTACAACACATGGCCACAGGGAACAAAGCAAGACTACGAGGAGTAAACATGACTACGATGTCCGCAACGTCCGCACTGGTTACAAGCAAGAGTAATGCACTGGGTCTCGGTTTTACCGGCAACCTGGGCAATATCGACGCCTATATTTCGGCCGTGAACCGTCTTCCCATGTTGACCCACGAAGAAGAAATCTCGCTGGCCACGCGCCTGCGTGAAAAAAATGATCTGGGCGCCGCCCAAGAGCTGGTGTTGTCGCATCTGCGCCTGGTGGTATCGATCGCCCGCGGCTACCTTGGTTATGGCTTGCCGCACGCCGACCTGATTCAGGAAGGTAATATCGGCTTGATGAAAGCCGTCAAGCGTTTCGACCCGAACCAGGGTGTGCGCCTGGTGTCATACGCCATGCACTGGGTGAAAGCCGAGATGCATGAGTACATCCTGAAAAACTGGCGCCTGGTGAAAGTGGCGACGACGAAAGCGCAGCGCAAGCTGTTCTTCAATCTGCGCAGCCACAAGACGGGCCTGGATGCGATGACGCCGAAACAGATCGATGCGCTGGCCAAGCTGCTCGATGTGAAACGCGAAGAAGTGATCGAAATGGAAACCCGCTTGAGCGGCCGCGACATCGCGCTGGAATCGCCGAGCGATGATGAAGATGACAAGTTTTCGCCTATCGCCTACCTGTCGTCGGAACAAAGCGAGCCGACCAAGGTGCTGGAAGCGGAACAAGTGACGCGTTTGCAATCGGAAGGCCTGGAAACAGCGCTGGGCAAACTGGACGACCGTTCGCGCCGCATCATCGAAGCGCGCTGGCTGGCCAACGACGACGGCTCGGGCGCTACCTTGCATACCTTGGCTGAAGAGTTTGGCGTATCGGCCGAACGCATCCGCCAGATCGAAGTGGCGGCCTTGAAAAAAATGAAGGGCGCGCTGGCGGCCTACGTATAAGTAATAAGCTGGATCGGTATTAAAAAAGGCGCCGCAAGGCGCCTTTTCCATTGTTCTTCGATATTTAGCAACAGGCCAATATTTCCTGCAGTTATGCTGCAGCGAGGCCCTTGGTCAACACTTCAGCGACGGCTTCATTCAAGTCCACGCCGCGCTCCTTGGCCAGGTTTTGCAATTGCAACACCAGCTCGCTGTTGAGTTTGACAGCGAATGGCACCAGGCCCAGAGCCTGGTCGCGCTTGCGCTGCTCGCGGCGGTCGACGACCACCGCTTCCTTACCGAAGGCGCCGGCGCCGGGAACATGCATCTTCCCCATTAATTTCTTGGCATCGCTTTTGGCCAGATCGGTTTTTTTCATGGTTGTTTCCTGATTTTCAAAACAGCCATTTTACGCAGTATTCAAGACGCCGCGTAGCCGGCGCCGCAATTCATGGCCATGGCGCCAACAGAGTGCCCGAAAAATAACATTTTGTTATTATCAGTTCAATCTTATGCGTGCAAAGCACGCCAAGGACGCCTTAGCGATCAGTACTTGAAAGGAAAAACATGTTTTATCTGACCCACACCTATCGTCGCTTGATCTTGCCTTTATGCATAGCCGTACTGGCCGTGCTGGCCGGTTGCGGCGCGCCCAGCAGCGCCAGCGATGCCGAAAACACCCCGCGCACGGTGACGCAAGTACTGACACCTGGCCAGCAAGTCGCCATCACAGCCACCGACACCCTGAAACTGGAACGCGTCAACGACAGCCGCTGCCGCAAGGGCGCCGTGTGCGTCTGGAAAGGCTATGTCAGCTATAGCTTCAGCCTGATCGGCAAGAGCGGCAATACCGATATCACCCTGTCCGACTCCATGCCCGGCGGCGCCAGCTCTGTCACCGTGAACCACCTGACCTTCACCCTGCTCGACGTCGACCCGGACACGCCGCCCGCCATGAATGCGGCCGAGCCTACCTATCGTGTCAAAGTCAAGATTACGCAGAACGCCATACCTCGATAAGCGCTAAGCCTGGTGGCGCTGGCGGCTGTCCGGTGGCGCCTGCTGCCGGTCCTGCATGCCGTAATCGCGCACCACGCCGGCGATGCGCAGGCGGTAATCGTCAAATACGCCCTGCCGCCCCGCGCTCTGCGCCGCGCGATGTGCTTCCAGCTGCCGCCATTGCGCCAGCGCCGCCTCATCGCGGAAGAACGATAGCGACAATAATTTGCCTGGCTCGCTCAGGCTGCTGAAGCGCTCGATGGAAATGAAACCATCGACTTCATCAAGCAGAGGACGCAAGGATGCCGCCAGATCCAGATAATGCTGGCGTCCATCGAGATTGGGCCAGACTTCAAAAATCACGGCGATCATGCTGCTGTTCCTTCCATAAACACGGGTATGCGGGCGTTCAATGACGACTGGTAGCGCCAGGCCAGCGGCATGCCATTGAGAACATCGGCCCAGGCCTGCGCGCCGGCCACCGCTATCGTTTGCGCCAGTTGCTGGCCCGGACAGGCATGCCGTCCATGGCCATAGCCCAGCATCGGTGAAACAGAACGTTGCAGCATGAAGCGGCCCGGCTCCGCATGCACGGACGCGTCGTGGCCGGCACTGGCCAGCACCACCAGGATCATCTGCCTTGGTGGCAAGGCCACGCCGCCGATCTCGACCTTACACGCCGTATAGCGGCGCGTGTTGTGGATCGACGGATCGTGCCGGCTCACTTCACGCAGCACGGCTGGCCACAAGCTGGGGTCGCTTCGCAGTTGCGCCTGCAGTCCCGAATGCGTGCGCAAGGCCAGCACCGCATTGCCGATCAGGCCCGCCGTTGCTTCGCAGGTTTGCGACAGCAAGCCGACCAGGTTGGCCAGCAAGCCAGCTTCGCTTTGCCAGCCTGCCGCCTTGATCTCGGCCAGCAAGCTGCCAGGCACTGGATCGCGCAGCAACAGGATAAAACGCTGCAATAGCGCGGCAGCCGCGAGCTGTGCGCCAGCCAGCTGGGCGCTATTGGACAGTGGGGATAAACAAGCGACAAAATCACGCGTCCAGGCGGCCAGCTGCGGCCATTGCTTAGTCGAAAAACCCAGCAAGTCCGCCATGGCAAACAGCGGCAATTCAAACATTGCATCATTCAGATCCACAGCGTTGCCTGGGATGTGATCACTGGCAATCTGCAGCGTACTTTGATGCAGGCGCGCCAGATCCACTTGTCCCAGCGCGCTGGCCAGCACCTGTTTCGGCACAGTATGGCGCGCACCTTCATTCATGCGTACCAGTTCGCCAAAGATCGCCCCGCAGGAAGTACCGAGCAGGTTTTCAGGCACCGCCATGCCGGGCGGACGCACGTGGCAATCGGCGTGAGCTAGCACGGCCTGCACGCCGGCGGCGCCCGTCGCCAGCCAGCAATCGAGCTGGACATCGAAACGCAGCGGCGGGCCTTCCGCCAGGCGCCGATAATAATCTTGAGGGGCCGGATGCGTGACAGCGGCGAGCGGGTGGACGGGATCATTGGGGCACATGGCGCTTCCATTGCGGTGAGGGTGAGAGACGAGTATGCTGGACAGCCTGCCACTACACTTCGCTGACGAACGAATCATGGATGACAACACCGTTCCCCATACCGCCGATACGGGCCTGGCGCAACTGGCCGGCGCCATCGCCGAACCGGCCCGCGCGCGCATGCTGTGCGCGCTGCTCGATGGCCATGCGCGCACGGCCACGGAATTATCAACGCTGGCCGAGGTAGGCGCTTCCACGGCCAGCGCCCATTTGAGCCGCTTGCGCGACGACGGCTTGCTGTCGGTCGTTGCGCAAGGCAAGCACCGCTACTACCGGCTGGCCAGCGCCGAGGTTGGCCAGGCGCTGGAAGCGTTGCTGGTGGTGGCCGGTGTAGCACGCCAGCCCTTCGTGCCCGGTACGCCAGACCGTTTGCGCCATGCGCGTACTTGCTATGACCATATGGCCGGCACGGTCGCTGTCGCGCTGCACGACCAGCTGTGCGCGCAGGGCTGCCTGATCGCAGAGGAAAACAATTACCGTCTCTCGCCAACAGGCGCAGCCGCCATGGCGGCGCTCGGTATCGACGTTAGCGCACTGCAGCGCCAGCGCCGCCGCTTTGCCTGCCCCTGCCTGGACTGGAGCGAGCGGCGTGCCCACCTCGGTGGAGCATTGGGAGCGGCGATATTGCAACTGGCCCTGCGCCAGGGCTGGGCCGAACGCGAACTCGACAGCCGTGCCTTGCGCATCAGTGCGATTGGTGAACAACGTTTGATACAAGCATTTGGCAACCATTAAGTGTCAGGCTATCATCTTGCAACCCATAAATTCTTTCCAGGATGCAAGATGATCGTTTTCGAAGGTCTATCCAAGCAATACGGCAGTTTCGAGGCGCTCAAGCCGCTCAGCCTGCAGGTCGGCAAGGGAGAAGTATTCGGTTTCCTGGGCCCCAATGGCGCTGGCAAGACCACCACCATCCGCATGATGATGGGTATCCTGGTGCCCAGCGGGGGGCGGGTATTGATCGATGGCCTCGATTGCCACCGCGATGGCGCCGCCGTCAAGCGCAAGGTGGGTTATTTGCCAGACAATCCCATTTTTTATGATTATTTGCGCGGCCGCGAAATCCTGCAGTTCGTCGCCGAGATGCATGGCTATCCGCGCGCGGAAGCGGCCGAGCGCACGGCGCGCCTGCTGACCGAATTCGGCCTTGATGACGCGAGTGACGATTTCGCCGTGAATTATTCGCTGGGCATGAAAAAAAGGCTGGGCCTGGCCTGTGCGCTGATCCACGACCCAGCCGTGCTGATCCTCGATGAACCGATCAACGGCCTCGATCCGCGCGGCTCACGCGAGGTGCAGGAACGCTTGCTGCGCATCGCCGCCGCCGGCACCACCATCTTCGTTTCCACCCATTTGCTGGACATGGCGGAAAAACTGTGCAGCCGGGTTGCCATCATCAACAAAGGCGCACTGGCTGCTACCGGCAGCCTGGACGATATCCGGCAACAGCTGGCCAGCAAGGGGAGCCTGGAAGAACTCTTCCTGCAATTGACGGAGCCTGCAGAATGAACGCCGTGCAAGTCACGCCCTTGCGCGCTACCGGGCTGCTGATACGCTTGCGCCTGCAACGCATGTTCAATGTAGGCGGCGCGGCATTCCGGCGGAAAAAAGCACAGGGAAAATCACGGCCCGCCACGCCGGCCAAACGCAAGGGCCTGTGGTTCATCAGTATCCTGGTGCTGGCCTGCATGATGTTTTCCTTTGGCAGCATCGCCAGGCAAAGCATCGTCAACCTGCATTGCGAACTGAACGCCATTGCCGCCTGCCATGGACACAATTATGAGCAAGCCGTCATAGACCAACTGAGCAGCGCTCCGTTCAGCATGGCGCTGGTGGCGAGCCTGACGATGCAGCTCAGCCTGTTATGGCTGATCAGCGTCCTGTTGCCGCTGGGCTCGGGCGAATTGAGCAAACCGGACTGGGACCTGGAATGGCTGGTCACCTTGCCCACCTCGGCCAGCACGCTGCTGTGGGCCCGCGTGCTGGAGCGCAGCATCGCGAATCCGGTCGGCCTGATTGCCCTGTTGCCCACCACCACCATACTCGCCTGGTATGGCGGTTATGGCTGGCTGGCGCCGCTGCCGGCGCTAGTGCTCAGCCTGGTACTGCTGCTGGCAGCGGCCATGCTGCGCACCCTGGTCGATACGGGATTGCGCCTGAAACTGGCGCCCTCCAGCCTCGGTAATCTGCAAGCATTTATTTCCATCGGCGGTGTCTTGCCCATGTATCTGGCCATGTCTTTCGGCATGGGCCGGCAAGGTTTTGCCTTTGGCTGGGCCATGGCCATGCCCGCCTGGAGCGTGTGGACGCCACCGGGCCTGGTGATACAACTGCTCAATGCTCCCAGTCTGGCGGTAGCGGCCGCCTTGCTGGCGCAAGTGGCGATACTGTTAGCGATAGGCATGTTGATCCTGCGCCACCAGTTGCGCGATGGCGTGGCGGGGAACGGCCAGCGTGACAGCGTGCGGACGGCATCTAAGGCAAGTACCGCGGCCCCGGCGACCAGCCGCTGGCGGTTCGGCTCAGTGATACAGCGGCGCGAACTGAGCCTGCTCAAGCGTGACCGCAATTTCTTTGTGCAAACCTTGTTGCTGCCCCTCGTCATCCTTGGCAGCCAGGTGATATTTGCAGGCCGCCTGCATGATGTCGGCAAATTGCTGGACAGCCCTGCCCTCCTGGTCTCGACCGGCTTTTTCCTCGGCACCTACACCCTGATGATGTCCGCCTTCCAGACCTTGAACAAGGAGGGCGGTTCGCTATGGATGCTGTACACCTTCCCCACTTCCGTCGAACAGGCTTTGAAGGAAAAAGCCCAGCTGTGGGCCGTGCTGTCCATGCTCTATCCGCTGATATTGTTTGGCGCAGCCCTATTGTTCATGCCGCAATGGCGCTGGGACATGGCCGGCCTGATGCTGCTGGCGCTGGCCGGCATCCCCTTGTATAGCGTGATCGCCGTGGCGCTGGGCGTGTTTGCCAGCGATCCGCTGGCCACCGAGGTGGCGGCGAAAATGCGCCCCACCTATCTGTATCTGTACATGCTGCTGACGGGCCTGTATATCGGCGCCCTGTCGGCCGGCAGCGTGGTGCAGCGCCTGGTCTTTCTCGTACTGACGGTGGCGCTGGCACTGGCGCTGTGGCAAAAGGCGCGCGACCAGATACCCTATCTGCTCGATCCGGCCGCCTCACCGCCGGCCCGCGTGTCCGCCTCGGATGGCCTGATGGCCGCGATGCTGTTCTTTGTGCTGCAGGTGCTGATCTTGCTGCTGCTCAAAGGCAAGGGCAGCGCCACCCTGCTGCACATCGCACTGGCCTTCGGCGCCGCTGGCGGGCTGACCTATACGCTGGTGCGCCTGCTGTACTGGCGCAGCAAGACGACCGGCGTGCCGTCCGTGCTGGGTGGAAAGCAGCCGCTGCGCTGGGGCAGTCTTGGTGCCGGTCTGGCGGCCATGTGCGGCGTCGCCTATCTGTTCGCCTTGCAGGCGAGCGGGCAATTGCCGGCAGCGCCGCTATTGCATGCGGCCGGCTGGAACTGGGACTGGCTGTGGTTGGCCAGCCTGACCGTCCTGGCTGCGCCCCTGTGCGAGGAATTCATCTTCCGCGGCTTGATACAGGGCGGCTTGCGCCGCTCGCTGCCCGCCTGGCAAGCGATTACCATCAGCGCCGCCATCTTCGCCATCGTCCATCCGCCCGCCTCGATGCTGCCCGTGTTCGTGCTGGGCTTGTGCACAGGCTACGCCTACCAGCGCAGCGGCTCCTTGCTGGCGCCGATGCTGACTCACGCCGGCTACAACGCCGCGATTTTGCTGTGCCAGCGGTTCTGGATATCGTAAAGATCATCCTCAACAGGCTACAAAATAAAAAAGCCCGCACGCCGATGTTGCTACATCGCTCGTGCGGGCTTTAGCGCAAGGATTTCCCGGCGCCCGGGGGATTTAAATCACCCGGCTACGCCTGCGCATGTAGCTGCGGCTTACGGCCCCTTCCAGTTCCTGCTCCGTCTTGTGCTGGTTCACCGTGTGCAGGGCCCACAGGGCCCCCGGCACCCAGCCGATCACAGTGCACTGCAATATCAGGGCGGCGGCACCGGCCAGCGGGCGCCCCAGCAAAAAGAACGTGAGACATGGAAGTAGCAGGGCTATCAGCAAACGCATCACAACATACTCTCCTTCAATCTAAGAGCAGCGGGCAAGGCCCGGTATCCGGTCCGTTCCCCGCCCGCCGCGGACTACTCCTTGGGACTACTCCTTACAAATGCGCCGCGATCTGTGGCATCAAATCGTCAAAGGTACGGCCATTGCCGTTTTCGCCGATCGCGTGCATTTTCCATTCGCCGTTATGGCGGTACAGCTTGGCCATGATCTGCGCCGTGTGGGCGCCTTGTACCGACAGGTTGAAACGAGCGATTTCCTGGTTATTGCCGGCATTAACGATGCGGCAATACGCGTTTTCCACCTGCGAGAAATTCTGGCCCGTAAAGCTGTTGACCGTGAAGACCAGGCTTTTTACCTGCGGCGGTACTTTGCTCAGGTCGACATTGATCTGCTCGTCGTCGCCATCGCCTGCGCCGGTGCGGTTGTCGCCCGTGTGCACAATGCTGCCATCGCGGCTTTTCAGCTGGCGGAACCAGACGATATCGGCCAGCTTGCTGCTGTCATCGAACAGCACGCAGGAAGCGTCCAGGTCGATCGCTTCGGTTTTCGCGCCGAAGCCGAAAAAGCCCTTGGTCTTGATGGAATCCCAGCCCAGGCCCATGGTGATGCGGCTCAGGCTGGCGCCAGCTTCCTTGTCCAGGGATATCTTCTGGCCTTTGCTCAAATTAACAGACATATCTTTTCTCCTTCAATTCACTGTATTGATTACGATGCTTTGCTTTGCGTCCAGGCAAGAAAGGCTGCGCGGTTGCGCGAGCACACGAGGATCTTCCCTGTGCCGCTGAACTTGAGCACCAAACCTTCGCCGCTGGTCTGGCTATTGATCAGATTGCCCAAGAATCCTCCGCTGCTGCCGGTGGTCATCGAAATTTCGTATTGCAGGCGGTTGTCCCAGCACACCACGTGGGAGTTATCGATCACCACGTCCTTGCCAGGCGTCACCTCCAGTTCGGACATCGCACCGAAACCGGATACCGCCAACTGGCCGCTGCCTGCCGTCTCGGTGATGAAAAAGCCACCGCTCTGGGCAAACAGCGCATTGCCAAGGCTTTGCGTGCGCACCTTCAATTCCACGCCAGAGGTGGCTGCCACGAAGGCGCCATCGCTGATCATGTATTGCTGGCTACCAACGTCCAACACACGCAAGGCGCCCGGCAAGGTGGGCGACAGCAAACAATCGCCATCGCCGCGCAAGGCCTCGATATGCTGCTGGAAGAAAGACTCGCCGTTGGCAAAGGTGCGCATCAGCGCAGCGCCTATGCCACCCGTCATCTTGCCTTTCAGCTCGAGATTGGTTTCCATCATCACCATCGCATCGGACTCGCAATAAATCTTTTCGCCCTTGGCCAGCGCGATATGCAGAAACGGATCGACCTCTCCGGTCACATTGAAAATTGGCATACAGCAACTCCTTCTTGACGATGGTGATAATAGAACTATTGCAACTTAGACGCCCACACCGAACGATGCGGCCAAAGGACCTAAACCGCCTTTGTAACCCTGGCCGATAGCCTTGAATTTCCAATCGGCGCCATTGCGGTAGATTTCACCGAAGACCATCGCCGTTTCCGTCGAGCCATCTTCCGACAGATCGAAGCGGGCGATTTCCGTATTGCCGTTTTCATTGACGCAGCGCACATAGGCCTTCGATACCATGCCGAAGTTCTGCTTGCGCGCTTCGGCGTCGTGGATGGTCACGCAGACGGCGATTTTCTCGATGTCGGCCGGCACCTTGGCCAGGTCCACCACCACGCTCTCATCGTCGCCATCGCCGGCGCCGGTGCGGTTGTCGCCCGTGTGGGTAACGGAGCCATCGCTCGATTTCAGGTTGTTATAGAAAATCATGTCGATGTCGGCGCGGACCTTGCCGTCTGCCTTCAGCAGGAAGGCAGAACCGTCGATATCGAAGGCGGCGCCATCAGTGACGCGGGCATCCCAGCCCAGGCCGATGATCATTTTGGCGATGCCAGGTGCTTCCTTGCTCAGGTTAACGTTGCCGCCTTTTTGCAGATTGATAGCCATGATGTGTTGCTCCTATTTAAAATAAAAACACCTGACGCCCTCCACCGGCCCGACTCCCCGGGCCGGTGGCGACGCTTGCTGCCTCATGCTGGCAAACGGGTGTGAACGTTTGCCGCGGTTTTCTTAAGCCTTGGCCGCTTGCAGCTCAGGCTGATCCTCACCTTCCAGCAAGGCCATCCTGCGTTTGTAGCGGATCGACGACCACAGCGAAGCCAAAATAAACGCCACGCCGATCAGGCCCGTGAAGATCTCGGGGATGTGGAACTTCATGCTGGCCAGCATGATCAGCGCCAGGATGCCGATCGCATAATGTGCGCCGTGCTCCAGATAGACGAACTCGTCCAGAGTGCCCTTGCGTACCAGGAAGACCGTCATCGAGCGTACAAACATGGCGCCAATCGCCAGGCCCAGCATGATGATCACGACATCCTTGGTGATGGCAAACGCGCCGATCACGCCGTCAAAGCTGAACGAGGCATCGAGCACTTCCAGGTACAGGAAACCACCGATACCACCGCGCTTGACGATGTCGCCCACATTGCCATTACCGTTATCGCCTTCCAGCAAGCCGCTGATCACGTCCACGCCCACATAGGTCAGCACGCCCCACAAGCCGGCCGTCAGCACCACCAGTTTCTGGCCCGGCTCTATCATGCTCAGGCTGGCCATCAGGGTGCCCAGCGCGATCATCACGGAAATCGAAGAGACCTTGCCCAATGCGCCCAGTTTTTCTTCAAAGCGGCCCAGCCAGTGGGTTTCTTTCTCGTCATCGAGCAAGAAGTTCAGGAACACCAGCAGCAGGAAAATACCGCCGAAAGCCGCCACTTCGGCGTGGTGATTAGTCAGGTGCATGGAATACTGCTGCGGATCGCTCAGCGCCAGGTCCCATACTTGCAGCAAGCCCAGATCAGCCGCCTGCGCCACGATTACCAGCGGGAATAGCAGCCGCATGCCGAACACGGCGATGATGATGCCCACGCCCAGGAACAGGTTTTGCCAGAATTTGTCCCAGGTCTTCAGCACGGAAGCATTGACCACCGCGTTATCGAAAGACAGCGACACTTCCATCACGCCCAGGATCACCGCGATACCCAGCGCAGACATCATGGCCGAAACGCCGCCATGCGTATAACCCCACCAGGCCGCAATGGCCAGGCAGACAAATGTCACCAGGAATGACACTCTGAAATGCTTCATCAATTTTCCTTGTTGTCATGATTGAATGACAAGCAGTATAAGGACACACGATTGATTTAAAAATAGAAGATAATGGAAGCATTACTTCGTAAAAACAGAAGATAGGATGCATCCATGAAAACCATGGGCTTTAATTACCGGCATTTGTATTTCTTTTGGGTCGTGGCCCGCGAAGGGGGCGTGACGCGCGCGGCCGAACGGCTGGGCCTGGCCGTGCAAACCATCAGCACCCAGCTGGCGCTGCTGGAAAAAGAGCTGGGCAAATCCTTGCTGCAACCGCAAGGCCGCCGCCTGGTGCCCACCGAAGCGGGCCGGCTGGCGCTCGGTTACGCGGACCAGATTTTCTTGCTGGGCGAGCAGATGCAAGATGCGCTCAGCGACGCCGATGCGGAAAAGATGCGGCTGACGGTGGGCATTTCCGATTCCCTGCCGAAACTGATGGCGTATCGCATGCTGGACGCTACGCGTAGCCTGGACAAACCCGTCAAGCTGGTGTGCCTGGAAGATGAGTTCGAATCCCTGCTGGCCGACCTGGCCCTGCACAAGCTGGACCTGGTGCTGACCGACCGCGCCGTGCCGGCTGGCGCCAGCCTGCGCGTGTCGAGCCATTTATGGGGAGAAAGTTCAATGAAGCTGTTTGGCGCACCGGCGCTGGCCGCCCGCTATGGCCCCGGTTTTCCAGGCAGCCTGAGTGGCGCACCGTTTTTGCTGCCCGCCCGCAATAACGCCTTGCGCGGACGCATCGATGAATGGATGGTGCAGCAAGGCGTGCGACCCGACGTGCTGGGCGAATTCGAAGACAACGCCATGCTGAACGCCTTCGGCCGCAAGGGCCTGGGCCTGTTCTT
>Ga0066798_10001015_pt1 | contig 12736 bp, 8 predicted proteins | sample PersoiDNA2013203_FD_70961 | JGI IMG/M metagenome (GOLD analysis project Ga0066798, IMG submission 70961) | Permafrost soil microbial communities from the Arctic, to analyse light accelerated degradation of dissolved organic matter (DOM) -... | ecosystem: Environmental > Terrestrial > Soil >...
CAGCACGAATGTCGGCGCCGGGCGAGGTGGAGGGTTCGGCCCGCACACGCAGGGTGGCCCCGCGCCGAGGCGCGGGGCCACCCTGCTCGGGGGTCGGTGACGTCCGTCCGGAGCCTCAGTCAGCGGGTCCCGAGGTGCAGAACTCCGCCCACTGGAGGTCGGACCCGTACCTGCCCTTCAGGACGCCCGGCGACGTGCTCGCGTACTGGGTCGACCCGTTGGAGAACACCTTCACGCTCTGCACGACCAGTGGCTCGTCGCTGAAGTCCCAGCGCCAGTTGTCGTGCCCCCGTGCGGGGCTGGTGACGGTGATGCCGCCCTTGCTGACCGTGACGGCCCTGTTCCAGTTCCAGCCCAGGTCGGACCGGTCGAACCTGGTGCAGTCGACGATCGGGGGCGCCAGCTTCCGCACGATGTCCACGACCGCGGTCACCGGGCCGAAGTCGGTCGCACCGGCTACGACCAGCTGGCCCGGCGTGTTCGTCGCTCCCGCCGGGACAGGGTCCCAGGTGACCGGGACCGACGTGATCGAGTTGTCGGCGGTCGTCAGCACGCTGACCGTCTCCGGCAGCTTCGGGTCATGCCTGACCCGCGTGGTCCGGTAGACGGTGTCCTCGAGCACGTGCTCGGCGTCGCTCAGGCTGTAGATGCCGACCGACGCGTTGAACTCAAGGGTGGGCCAGCCGTTCCAGCTGATCATCTCCTGCCAGTTCGTGGGCTCCCAGACGAGCACCCCGACGCCCCGGTTGTCCGGGAGGTCGTTGGCGATCTGGAACACCCGCTGGATGGCGTCGGCCTGACCCTGGACGGTCTTCGGGTACGGCGAGTTGGGCACCGGCAGCCCGTTCCAGTCCGTCGCGGGGTGCGAGGTCTCCGCGATCTCGAGCTTATAGCCGGGGTGCGCTGCGGCGATCGCGTGCAGGTTGGCCTCGTAGTGCTCCGGCGTGCCGTGCCATTCCGGGTAGTACGAGTGCGCCATGACGTCGATGTCCTGACCCTTGGCGTTGAGACGCGTGAGGAACTGGTCCCAGAACTCGAGCGTCCGGTCGAGCCGCCCGTTGTCGATGATCACGTGGGTCTCGACCTCGATGTCCACGCCGTTGGCGGCTGCGACGTCACGGACGGCCCCGATGCCGGCGGCCTGCAACGTCGTGAACCGGTCCCACGCGGCGTCGTACGCGGCCTGTTCGGCGGGGTCATCCGAGCCCCAGTAGTCCCACAGCAGGGCGCCGCCCGGCTGCGACACGAAGGCGGGGTCGGTGTTGAAGTAGCAGACGTAGCACCACGCGGACGGGTCGTCGAACCAGGGCTGGGCCCGCTCGCTGCCCCACAGGAAGCCGCTGATGACCTCGTTGCCGACCGCCACCTTGTCCGGCGTCGTGCCCTGGGCGATCAGCTGCTGGATGTAGTCGTAGGTGTAGTCGTAGACCGCGTCCACGAGCTCCTCGAACGGCAGCTCCGCCCACGCGGTCGGCTTGGCCTGCTTGCTCGGGTCGGCCCAGGAGTCCGCGTAGTGGAGGTCGATGCCCAGGCCCATGCCCGCGGTCTCGACCCGCTGCGCGACCGCCAGGGTCCGCTCCGGGCTCTGGTAGGCCGGGTCGAGGTAGGCGCCGCTCTGCTCCTCGCGCGGGTCGTTGAACACGCGCAGCCGGACGTACTCCATCCCGGCGTCGCTCACGATGTCGAGGACGTCACCGGCCTCGGCGGGGTCGTCGAGGTAGTAGGTGATGCCCTCGGCCGTCCTCTGGTCGGCGTAGGAGATGTCGGCGCCCAGGACCAGGTCGTCGCGCAGGTAGTTGTAGGCCGAGATCTCGCTGATCCCGATCGTCGCGCCGGGCGACGCCCGGGTGATGGTCACGCGGAGGTAGGCGGTGTCGGGGCGGGTGAACAGGTGCGTCGCGCCGCGACCGGACTGCCAGGAGCTCGACCGGTCGACGACCGTCTCCCAGGTGGTCCCGTCCGAGGAGGCGTCGATGACGTACTGGTAGACCGCGCTCGCGTCCGGGAAGACGACCTCGACCTTGCGGACGTTGTCGTAGGCGCCGCCCAGGTCGAGGGTCAGCCACTGACCCGGTCGCTTGTGGGAGGCGATCCATGCGGTGGCGGCATCGGAGTCGATGGCGCGGTCCGCCGTCGCCGTGCCGCTGCTCGCGGTCACCGACACCCACGGCTTGTCGGTCAGGTCGCTCTCGACGGGTTCGATCACGGCCTCCCCGGACAGGGCCGAGGACGGCGCTGCGGCGGCCAGGAGCAGGCCGCCGGTCATCAAGGCGGCGCCGAGTGCGGTCAGGCGGCGCCGTTGAGCTGCTCGTCTCATGGGACTCCCTCGTCTCGCTGAGTCGGTAGAACGGCAGCGCCGGCGCCGAGAGGGTGTGCTCCCGTGGCGACGCTGCCACTAATCTCTGTGCCCAACTGTGAACGATCACAGGAGGTGCGAGTCACACTAGGAGCGCACCGACGCCGGGTCAAGGCCCATATCGCCGGATCTCGGCGTGGCGGGGCGTCACGAGGCGTGGCCATTCCGAGTTGAATCGCTGTGATCGCGCACAGCCGGGTCGACCGGTCGACGTAGGCCACCCGCCGACGAGCTGCGCATCGTGGCCCCGGGTGCTCCGGACCCGGTCGCCCACCTCCGCGACCGCGGGGTCCGCGAGGTGATCGTCCACGCCGCCGACGGCGCCACGGTCCACAGCGAGGTGGGCGCGGTTCGCGAGGCGGCCGTGCCGGTCACCGCGGTGGACACGGTCGGTGCGGGGGACGCCTTCGTCACCGGGTACCTCTCGGGCACCCTCGACGGTCTGACGACGCACGAGCGGTTGCGGAGGGCGGTGGCCACGGCGGCGTGCGCGGTGGCCGCGGCCGGGGACTGGGAGGGACTGCCCACCCGGGGAGATCTCGCGGTCCTGTTGACGAAGGCGGGTGGGGCGGTCCGCTAGCACGTCGGTGGGTCCCCAGGACCGCGAGGTGCCACGCGCCCCGTACCACTCCCGTGTTCCCTTGTGCGACCGCCGACGGGGACGTACCGGGTCCGCGGGGGCGAAGTGGGGACGAGGGTCGCGGCTCGGCGTCCTCCGGCCGGAATAGGATCTCGATCCATGGATCCCAAAAGGCGCAGGCGCCCGACGATCCTCGACGTGGCAGAGGAGGCGGGGGTCTCTCGCGGCACCGTCTCGCGCGTCATCAACGGCGGGCACTGGGTGTCGCCGCAGGCGCTCGCGGCCGTCCAGGAGGCCATCCGGACCACCGGCTACCAGATCAACCACCACGCCCGCAGCCTGGTGACCGGCAGGTCGAACTCCGTGGCCTTCCTGCTCACCGAACCGCAGCACCTGCTGTTCGAGGACCCCAACTTCTCGATCCTGCTGCGGGGCGCCGCGCAGGCCCTCGGCAAGCGCGGCATGCCGCTCCTGCTCCTGGTCGCCGGGACACCCGCCGAGGTCGAGCGCGTGGTCGACTACGTCGCCGGCGGGCACATCGACGGGGTCCTGCTGATCTCCACCCACGCCGACAACCCCGTGGTCGGCGCGCTGCAGCGCCGCGGCATCCCCACGGTCGCCTGCGGTGCGCCGCTGGGCTTCGAGTCCAAGGTCGGCTACGTCTCCGCGGACGACCTGGGCGGCGCGAGGCAGATGACCCGCCACCTGCTCGACGGCGGCCGCACCCGGATCGCCACGGTCACCGGGCCGATGGACACCCCGGGCGGACGCCTGCGCCTCGAGGGGTACCGCCAGGAGCTGGGCGAGCGGTTCGACCCGGAGCTGGTGGACAACGGCGACTACACCCGGGAGGGCGGCGCCGCCGCGATGCGCCGCCTGCTCGAACGCCGGCCCGACCTCGACGCCGTGTTCGTGGCGTCGGACCTGATGGCGGCCGGGGCGCTCGTCGCGCTGCGTCAGGCCGGTCGGCGGGTCCCCGACGACGTCGCCGTGGGCGGGTTCGACGACTCGGGGCTCGCGGCGACGCTCGAGCCACCTCTGACGACCATGCGCCAGCCCTTCGAGCGGATCAGCCACGAGATCGTGCGACTCCTGCTCGAGGTCATCGACGGCAACGAGCCCGCAGCGATGATCCTGCCGACGACGCTCGTGGTGCGGTCGAGCACGGCCCCTGCGCTACCCCGCCGGGGGTGACCGCCGGCGGCGTCCGGCAGGGCCTCAGTGGTCGACCCGCAGGACGGTCGCTCCCCCGGCGGGCACGGTGTGGACGGCGGAGCTCCCGCGCTCGTCGTCGAGCATGTCCACGGCCTGCAGCGGGAGGGTAGCCGGCCGGTCGCCGTGGTTGACCACGACGACGTAGTCGGCCCGGTCACCGTGCCGACGGATCACCTCCAGCTCCGCCGGGAGCCCGGACGGTGCGATCCCGGCGTCCTGGTAGGCCGCGGCCAGCACGACGGCCAGGCCGTCCACCGTCAGCCGGGTCGAGATGTACCAGCCGGTGCCGGCGCCGAGGGTGTTGCGCGTGATCGCGGGCCGGCCCGGGGCCGGGCCGCCGGTGTACCGCGCGACTACCTGGGCCCCCTCCAGAGCGACGTCCTCGGCCCAGACGTCGCCGACGAGCCCGGAGGTGTCGAGGTGGACCTCCTCGCCGGCGTGCAGCGGGAGGAACTCCTCGACGGTCAGGCCGAGGGCCTTGCGCAACGGCGACACGAAGCCGCCGTCGTGCACGGCCTCGTTCTCGTCGACGATCCCGGAGAAGTACGAGACGACCAGGGTCCCGCCGTTCTCCACGTACGCGGTGAGGTTCTCCGCGGCGCGCGCCGTGAGCAGGTAGGAGGCCGGCGCCACCACGAGCCGGTACCTGGAGAGATCGGCCTCGGGGTGCGCGAAGTCGATGGTCACGCCATCGCTCCAGAGCCGGTCGTAGAAGGCCTCCGTGCGCTCGCGGTGCGACAGGTCGACGCTCGGCCGCCACTCCTGGTCCTGGGCCCAGTGGGACTCCCAGTCCCACAGCACCGCGGCCTCGGCGCGGACCCGCGACCCCTGCACCTCGGCCAGGGCTGCGAGGTCGGACCCGAGCTCGCGGACCTCCGACCACACCCGGCTGGAGGTCCCCGCGTGCGACAGCATCGCCGAATGGAACTTCTCCGCCCCCGAGCGCGAGGCGCGCCACTGGAAGAACATGATCGCGTCCGCGCCGCGGCCCAGGTGGGTCAAGGCGTTGCGCCGCATCTCCCCAGGGCGCTTGGCCACGTTGCGTTGCTGCCAGTTCACCGCGGACGTCGAGTGCTCCATGAGGATCCAGGGACGGCCCCCGGCCACCGAGCGGGTCAGGTCGGACGCCATCGCCAGCCCCACGTGGGCGCGAGGGTCCGCCGCGGTCAGGTAGTGGTCGTTGGAGACCACGTCGACCTCGCGGGCCCAGCGCCACAGGTCCACCGACGGGCAGGCGGCGGCCATGAAGTTCGTCGTGATCGGGACGTCCGAGTGTCGGCGGATGGCCTCGCGCTCGATGAGGAAGCACTCCAGGAGGGCATCGGAGGTGTACCGGCGGAAGTCGAGCATCTGTGCCGGGTTGACGACCGTGGGCGTCTGCCGGGGCGGGTCGACGTGCGCCCACTCGTGGTAGGTCTGCCCCCAGAACGCGGTGCCCCAGGCGGCGTTCAGGGCGTCCAGGGTCCGGTAGCGGTGCTGGAGCCACTCGCGGAACGCTGCGGCGCTGGTCTCGGAGTAGCACTCGGACACGGGCGCCCCGTACTCGTTGTGGACGTGCCACAGGGCGAGCGCGGGGTGGTGGCCGTAGCGCCGTGCCAGCTCGCCGGCGATCCGGCCGGCGAGTCGTCGGTAGTCCGGTGAGCTGGGACTGGCCATGCCCCGCGAGCCGAAGCCGAGCGTCGTACCCTGCCGAGTGACCACCCGCGCGTGCGGGTAGTCGTGGAAGAACCAGGCCGGGGGGGACGCCGTCGGCGTGCCGAGGTCGATCCTGATCCCCGACCCGTGCAGCAGGTCGATGACGCGATCCAGCCAGCCGAAGTCGAACTCGCCCTCCCGGGGCTCCAGGCGTGCCCAGGAGAAGATGCCGAGGCTCACCATCGTGACCCCGGCCTCCAGCATCAGCGCGACGTCCTGCTCCCAGACCTCCTCGGGCCACTGCTCGGGGTTGTAGTCACTGCCGTACCCGATCGAGGCGGGCGCCCGGACGTTCGAGGCGCTGGGCGGCGTCGGCACGGTCTCTCGCCGTCCGGCGCGTGCCGTCTGCCGGGACATGACGGTCCTGCTCCGGTCCATCCACGCCTCCTCGAGCGATTGGGCTGTGCACGATCTCAGCCGTGACCGCACGTGATCCTCGCAAGAGAAGGCGTGATTGACAAGGCGGACCCACCCTCCGAGACTGCAAACGTGCACAGTGTCCGTCCCCGCTCGCGAGGACCCGGGCCGTTGCTCCTACCGGACCCCGTCGGAGCTCGGCCTAGGCTCAGCGCGTGGAACCTGTGAGCGGTCGAGACGAGAACGGGGTGCTCCGGCGACCCACGATCAAGGACGTGGCCACCGTCGCCGGGGTCTCCCGCGGGACCGTCTCCCGCGTGCTCAACGGTGGCCGGTGGGTCTCGCCGGAGGCGCTGCAGGCCGTCACCGAGGCGATCCAGCGCACCGGCTACCGGCCGAACAATCATGCGCGGAGCCTGGCGACCGGCCGGTCGAACTCCGTGGCCTTCCTGCTCACCGAGCCCCACCACATGCTCTTCGAGCAGCCGATCTTCTCGATCCTGCTCCGAGGCGCGACGGAGGCGTTGGCCGAGCTCGGGATGCCCCTGCTGCTGATGGTGGCGGGCGACGCCGAGGAACGCCGCCGCATCGTCGACTACGTCAGTGGCGGCCATGTCGACGGGGTTCTCGTGGTCTCCTCGCGCACCAGCAGCCCGGTGATCCGGGCGCTGCTCACCCGGCGGATCCCGACCGTCGCGTGCGGCGCCCCCCTCGGCTTCGAAGGACGGATCGGCTACGTGGAGGCGGACGAGCTGGGCGGCGCCCAGAGCATCGTGCGGCACCTGCTCGACCGGGGACGACGCCGCATCGCCACCATCACCGGACCGCTGGACACGCCGGGTGGGGTCAAGCGCCTGGAGGGCTACCGGAGCGCGCTCGGTGACCGCTTCGACGCCTCACTCGTGGCGCACGGCGACTACACCCGGGAGGGTGGCCGGCGGGCGATGGAGGAGCTGCTCGAGCGTGTGCCCGACCTGGACGCCGTCTTCGCCGCCTCCGACCTCATGGCCGCGGGCGCGCTGGCCGGATTGAGGGCCCGGGGACGACGCGTCCCGGCGGACGTGGCCGTCGGCGGGTTCGACGACTCGGGGCTTGCGGCAAGCCTGCATCCGCCGCTGACGACCGTCCGTCAACCGCTGGAGCGGATCGCCCACGAGGTGGTGCACTTGCTTCTGGACATCATCGACGGAGGGGCGCCGGCGGCGATCACGCTGCCCACCACGCTCGTCGAGCGGTCGTCGACGTAGGGCTCGAGCCCGGCCGAGCCACGCGGCGAACGCGGAGCGGGTGCCGGCCACCGTTCGGGGTTCACAGTGCCCGGGCCGCCCACCGGAGCCCGCGGGTGGTGAGCGTCGCGGCTGAGGGTTCGTCGAGGACCTCCGGACGGTGGCCCGGGGTGGAGCAGAGCACCCGGCCGGCCCCGTAGGAGCGGACCCAGGACGCCGGCAGGGCACGGAGGGGCCGGGCAGCCGGGCGCCGCAGGAGGCGGCGCGGGCCCGCAGGCGCGGAGCCCGAGCCCCGAGTGGGTCGCACCTGTGAGCGAGCACAGTTGTGGACCGGCGAGATTCCGCGCCCGGCCCCGGTCGACGGGAAGCGGCGCCGGAGCCGTCCCGCGCGACCCGTGCAGGCCGGTTGCCCGGGTCGACCGGACCTCGAACCGCCTTGTCTCGGACGCCGTCCGCGGGCCGGACCCTCAGGGGCGCGGTCCGCGGGGCTGTGGGAGACGGCCGGGCGGCGCGGCGGAACCGAGGTCACGGAAGTGTCTCGGACGCCGTCGGACGCTTGACACACACCGCTGGTCGACCCAGGCTGTGATCGTGCACAGCAGTACACAGGGTCGTCTGAAGGACTCTGTGGCGGTGGTTTCCTCAACGAAGAGAGAGAGAACATGCATCGCAGACTCGCATCGACCATGGTGGGGGCGCTGATCGTCACCACCGCACTCGCCGCGTGCACCTCCTCGGACGGTGGCGACACTCCGTCCGACGGTGGCTCGACCCCCGCCGGCGACACCACAGGCGAACAGGCGAACCTGCAGTTCTGGACGTGGACGACCAACATCGAGGACGTCATCGCGATCTGGAACGGCGAGCACCCGGATATCCAGGTCACCGTCGACCGTCAGGCCCAGGGTGACGAGCTGATCACCCGGGTCCTCACAGCGGCGCAGGCCGGCAACGAGCCCTGCCTCGTCCACACCGAGTACCAGGCCCTCCCGGTCCTCGTCGCGAACGGCGTCGTGGCCGACATCACCGCCGACTTCGAGGGCATCCGGGACGCCTTCCCCGACGGCGCCTGGGGCTTGACCTCCTTCGGTGACCAGGTCTTCGCCATCCCACAGGACATCGCGCCGATGATGCTCTTCTACCGCGAGGACCTCTTCGCGCAGTACGGGCTCCAGGTCCCGACCACGTGGGACGAGTTCGCAGCCCTGGCCGCCGAGGTCCGCCAGAAGGCCGGGCCCGACCAGTACCTGACCACCTTCTCCTCGGGTGACCCGGGCTGGTTCGCCGGTCTGTCGCAGCAGGCTGGTGCCGAATGGTGGACCAGCGAGGGCGAGGCCTGGAAGGTCGGGATCAACGACGAGGCCACGACGGCGCTCGCCGACTACTGGGGCAACCTGGTGAGCCAGGGCATGATCGACGACCAGCCGATGTACACCCCCGAGTGGAACGCCGCCATGAACGACGGCACGCTGCTCGCGTGGCCCACCGCCGTGTGGGGCGCAGGTGTGCTCGAGGGCGTCGCGCCGGACACCGCGGGCCTCTGGCGCGCCGTGCCCATGCCGCAGTGGTCCGCTGGTGAGAACGTCACCGGCTACTGGGGCGGCTCCGGCACTGCCATCACCACCAACTGCAAGTACCGGGAGCAGGCCGTGGAGTTCGTGACCTGGCTCAACACCTCGCCCGAGGCGCTCGAGGCGCTCGTCACCATCTCCGGTGTGTACCCGGCCGCCACGGCGGGTCAGACCGGCCCGGCGCTCGCGCAGCCGCCGGTGATGATGCCGAACCAGCCTGACTTCTACACCCAGGCCTCCGAGATCGCGGGCACGGCTCGCGGCTTCACCTGGGGCCCGAACGTGAACGTGGCGTACAACACGTACAAGGATGCGTTCCAGGCGGCGATCGAGGGCGGGACACCGTTCTCCGGCGCCATCAACACCATGCAGGACACGACAGTCGCTGATCTGAAGACGCAGGGCTACGAGGTCATCAACTAGCGGTACCCCTGGGCGGTGACCCTGTCCTTGCGGACAGGGTCACCGCCCAGGTTCCAGCGCCCCTTCCGCAACGACGAGGACAGGACGAGGCCGAGCGATGAGTGAGACCAAGACCGACGCGGCGCAGGAGCTCGCCCCGCCACGACTGCGCGGGGGGCGTCGCCCGCGGGCACGCCACGCCCGCAGTGCCCCGTACTGGTTCATGCTCCCGGCAATGGCGCTGTTCACCGGCTTCCTGCTGGTGCCGATCATCTACGCGACCTGGCTCAGCCTCCGGGCGAGCCGCCGCACCGGCGGGGGCATCCTCGGCCAGCGCATCGAGACCTTCGTCGGCCTCGAGAACTACTCGCGGGCGCTCAGCAACCCCGAGCTCTACGCATCCCTTGGCCGGATGCTGGTCTACGGTCTCCTCGTCGTGCCGGCCATGCTCGGTCTTGCCCTGCTGTTCGCCCTGATGCTCGACCTGCCCCGCGTCCGGATGCGTTCGGCGACCCGGATCGGCATCTTCCTGCCGTACGCGGTCCCCGGCGTCATCGCCTCGCTGCTCTGGGGCTTCCTCTACCTGCCGCGGGTCAGTCCGATCCGCGAAACCTTCGACGCCGTGGGCCTCGCTCCGCCGGACTTCTTCGGCCCGACGAGCATCTTCTTCTCGGTGGCCAACATCGCGGTGTGGGGCGGCGTGGGCTTCAACATGATCGTGATGTACACGGCCCTGCGGGCCATCCCCACCGAGCTGTACGACGCGGCACGCATCGACGGCTGCAACGACTGGCAGGTCGCCTGGCGGATCAAGATCCCGCTGCTGCAGCCCGCGCTGGTGATGACCGGCATCTTCTCGATGATCGCCACGCTCCAGGTGTTCACCGAGCCACAGACCCTCTCGCCGCTGACGAACGTCATCTCGTCGTCGTGGATGCCCCTGCAGAAGATCTACACCGACGCCTTCGTGCTGAACGACATCTACTCGGCAGCCGCGACCTCGATCGCCCTGGCCGGTGTGTCTCTGATCCTGTCCCTGATCGTGCTGACCGTCATGCAGCGCCGGGCGTTCGGAGAGAACAAGTGAGCGACACCCTGACGACCGCGACGGCCGCACCGAAGACCGGGCGGGCGGTGCGCCACCGCGGGATCCACCGCACCCACTGGGGGGCGACGGGGATCCTGATCCTGGGCGCCCTGTACTGCGTGCTCCCCGCGCTCTGGGTGTTCATCGCCTCGACGAAGTCCCCGGGTGAGCTGTTCACCACGTTCTCGTTCTGGCCGAGCTTCACCGGCGGTCTGCAGGGGAACGTCGACGGGTTGCTCGCCTTCGGTGACCACGCCTTCTTGCGGTGGGCCCTCAACACCCTGCTCTACGCGGGGTTGGGCTCGGTCCTCACCGTGATCATCTCCGCGTCGGCCGGGTACGCCCTGGCCAAGTACCGCTTCACGGGCCGGGAGCTGCTGTTCCGGATCATCCTGGCGGGTGTCCTGGTGCCCCAGGTGACCCTGGCCATCCCTCAGTACCTGCTGCTCGCGAAGGTCGGTCTGACGGGGACCTACTGGTCGGTGCTGCTGCCCAGCCTGATCAGCCCGTTCAGCATCTACCTGTGCCGCATCTACGCGATGGCTGCGATCCCGGACGAGCTGCTCGAGGCCGGCCGGATCGACGGTGCAGGGGAGTCCCGGCTCTTCCGCTCGGTCGCCCTGCCGTTGATGCTCCCGGGTCTGATCACCGTGCTGCTGCTGCAGTTCGTGGCGATCTGGAACAACTTCCTGCTGCCGTTCATCATGCTGTCCGACAGCGACAAGTACCCCCTCACAGTGGGTCTGTATACCCTGCTCAACCAGGGTGCGAGCCAGCCGGCCCTCTACACGCTGGTGATCACCGGCGCGATGCTCTCGATCCTCCCGCTGATCGCCCTCTTCCTGCTCCTGCAGCGCTACTGGCGGCTCGACCTGCTCAGCGGTGGCCTGAAGGGATGACGGGGGTTCTCGCGGGCGGTGCCCCGGGCACCCGAGGCGTGGGTGCGACGACGGCCGGTAGTCGGCGTTCTTCGAGGAGGGGTGGGCTGATGGCCGAGCAGGCGGGTGACTTCCCGGCGGACTTCGTGTGGGGCGCTGCGACGGCGTCCTTCCAGGTGGAGGGAGCACTCGAGGAGGGTGGCCGTGGCGTGTCGATCTGGGACACCTTCACGGCGCAGCCGGGGGCGATCGCGGGGGGTGACACGGCGGCGGTCGCGTGCGACCACTACCACCGCTACGGCGAGGACATCGCCCTGCTCGCCGACCTCGGCCTGTCCGCGTACCGGTTCTCGATCGCCTGGCCGAGGATCCAGCCCGACGGCCGCGGCGGCGCCAACCGCGAAGGGCTCGACCACTACCGGCGCATGGTCGACACCTGCCTCGAGCGGGGCGTCACCCCGTACGTGACCCTGTACCACTGGGACCTGCCGCAGGCCCTGGAGGACGCGGGCGGGTGGCCGAGCCGGGACACGGCAGATCGCTTCGTCGACTACGTCGGGATCGTCGCCGACGCGCTCGGTGACGTGGTCGACCACTGGATCACGGTCAACGAGCCCAAGGTCGCCAGCCATGCCGGGTACGCCAGCGGGATCCATGCTCCGGGCCGGCGGGAGCCCGCCGCCGCACTGGCGGCCGCGCACCACCTGCTGCTCGGCCACGGGCTCGCCGCGCGCGAGCTCCGGCGCCGCATGTCCACCGGCGGGTCCCTGGGCATCGCGCTGGACCTGACGCCGGTCACCGCCGCGTCGGACACCCCCGCGGACGAGGCCGCGGCGCGTCGCTTCGACGGGAACTTCAACCGGATGTTCCTCGAGCCGGTGCTGCGCGGGCGCTACCCGCAGGACATGGTCGAGTGGTACGGCGGCGTCCCGTACGTCCGCGACGGGGACCTGGCGGTGATCAGCGAGCCCATCGACTTCCTGGGCGTCAACTACTACCGCCCGCACATCATCCGGGCCGGGGACGGCTCGGTGAGCAGCGGAGCGGGGTCGCCGACGGCCCTCGACGCCGAGCTGGTGATCCCGCCGGGCACGTCGGTGACCGACGCGGGCTGGCCCGTCTCGCCGCAGGGGCTCACCGACCTGCTGGTGCACCTCCGGGACGAGTACCCGGGGCTGCCGCTGATGGTCACCGAGAACGGCGCCGCGTACCCGGACGAGGTCGGACCCGACGGCCGGGTGGACGACCCGCTCCGGGTGGCCTACCTCGACGGTCACCTACGCGCGATGCGCGGGGCGATCGCGGCGGGCGCCGACGTCCGGGGCTACTTCGTGTGGTCGCTGATGGACAACTTCGAGTGGGCGGAGGG